>Ga0310344_10002480_pt1 | contig 13869 bp, 19 predicted proteins | sample HC15DNA20200_MG_FD_203801 | JGI IMG/M metagenome (GOLD analysis project Ga0310344, IMG submission 203801) | Marine microbial communities from station ALOHA, North Pacific Subtropical Gyre - HC15-DNA-20-200_MG | ecosystem: Environmental > Aquatic > Marine > Oceanic | place: Pacific Ocean: North... | reverse complement strand
AAATTTCTTATATCTTCTATTGTTCTTACTCCACCACCAACTGTTAGTGGCATAAAACATTTTTCTGCAGTTTTTTTGACCGTTTCTAACATAATGTTTCTATTCTCATTTGAGGCTGTAATATCTAGAAAACATAACTCATCAGCGCCTTGTTCATCGTATATTTTAGCTTGTTCTACAGGATCTCCCGCATCAACCAGATCTACAAAGTTTATACCCTTAACCACTCTACCGTCTTTCACATCTAAACAAGGTATAATTCTATTTTTTAACATTTTATATCTCTTTTGCTAATTCGTTAATTTTTATATCACCGTCATAAATTGACTTACCAACTATCACTCCTTCAATATTTGAATTGTTGAGAGATTTAATTTTTTTAACATCTTCTATGGAAGAAATTCCTCCAGATATAATAAAAGGTATTTTAAATTTACTCGATAATTCAATTGTATCTTTTATATTTGGACCTTTTTTTGTTCCATCTTTATTAATATCAGTATAAATAATTCTAGAAATTCCAAAATTTTGCACTTCTTTTAAAAAATCATAAGCTAGGATATTAGTTTGTTTTTTCCAACCAGATAAAAAAATAAATCCATTCTTAACATCTAAAGATATAGCAATTTTATTTTTGAATTTTTCACAAGCTGTTTTAAGTAAATTTTTGTTTTCTACTGCAGCAGTCCCAATAATAACTTTTTCAACACCACTTTTTACCCAACTATCTATATCATCTATCGTTCTTATGCCTCCACCAATTTGAATATTTAATTTAAAATTTTTAATTATTTCTTTTATAATATTTGTATTAGATGATTTTCCATGTAGAGCACCATCCAAATCAACAATATGGATATTCTTAAATCCGTTTTGAAAATATATTTTAGCTTGATCAAATGGAGATTTTTTATAAGAAGTCATTTGATTAAAATCTCCCTTTATAAGTCTAACACATTTACCATCTTTAATATCAATTGCAGGAAAAATTATCATTATATTTTCCATTTCAAAAAATTTTCTAAAATTATTAATCCATTCTTTTGACTTTTTTCTGGGTGAAATTGCGTACCAACTATATTTTCTTTTTCTATAGATACTATTATTGAATTTCCGTAATTTGTCGTAGCTACCACACAGTCTTTTTCCTTTGTCATAAATTGATAACTATGAATAAAATAAACGTGAGATTTATTTTTAATATTAGAAAAAAGAAAACAATCTTTTTTTAATTCTATTTCATTCCATCCCATATGAGGTAACTTTAATTTTTTATTCATATTGTTTATTTTTCTAACTTCAGCATCAATCCAACCGAATCCTTTTGTTTCTTGAGATTCATAACCAATTTTTGCAAATAATTGCATGCCTACACAAATTCCTAAAATTGGCTTTTTCTTATCTATAACAAATTCATTTAAAGTCTCATTTAATCCAGGTATTTTTTTTATACTAGAATAACAGTCTCTAAAAGATCCTTGGCCTGGTAAAACTATCTTGTCTGATTGTTTAATTTTTTTAGGATCAGATGTTACAACTATTTTAGAATTTATATTTATATTATTAGCAGCAGTTTCGAGAGCTTTAGCTGCTGACTTTAAGTTGCCAGAACCGTAGTCAATTACTGTGATGGACATTTTTGTTTTATAAAACGCCTTTAGTTGAAGGAACTTTATTTTTAATTCTTTTATCTACTTCTATGGCTTCACGCAGTGATCTCGCAAGTCCTTTGAAACAAGATTCAATTATGTGGTGACTATTATCTCCATAAACATTTTCAACATGTAGTGTGATCCCAGCAGCTTGGGAGAAAGCCTGAAACCACTCCTTAAATAATTCTGTATCCATTTCACCCAATTTTTCCACTTTAAGTTTTACTTTCCAAATTAAGTAGGGTCTATTTGAAACATCCATTGTTACTCGCGTTAATGTTTCATCCATAGGAATTAATGCATGGGCATACCTTTTTATTCCTTTTGATGAGCCGAGTGCTTTTTTTATACATTCACCAATTGCAATTCCTGTATCTTCGGTAGTGTGATGCAAATCAATATGAGTATCTCCTTTTGCATTTATTTTTAAATCAATTAATGAATGTTTAGATAATTGTTCTAACATATGATTTAGAAAACCTATTTTAGTATTTATTTTATAAGATCCTTTCCCGTCTAGGTTTGCTTCAACAGTTATGCTGGTTTCTTTGGTCTTTCTATTTATTTTAGCTTTTCGTGCCATATTGGGTTCTTGTAATAGCAGGGTATATAAATAATTCAAGAATATATCAATAAATCGAAGTTTTACCCTTGAAGATACTAAATAAATCTCCACATAGAATATTACTATGAGTGAAAATTCAAATTGGCACGGAACAACAATTGTTCTAATACGTAAGGGTAAGGATGTTGTAGTTGCTGGTGATGGTCAAGTTAGTTTAGGTAATACAGTAATTAAAAGTACCGCAAAAAAAGTTCGTAAAATTGAAAAAAGAAATGTCATAGCAGGATTTGCTGGTTCAACTGCAGATGCATTAACGTTATTTGAAAGACTTGAAGCAAAACTAGAAAAACATGCCGGTAATTTAACAAGAGCAGCTGTTGAATTGGCAAAAGATTGGCGTACCGACAAATACCTAAGAAGATTAGAAGCTTTAATGGCAATTGCTGACAAAGAAAAAAGTTTTATAATTTCTGGCACTGGCGATGTTCTAGAACCTGAAGAAGGAATAATTGGAATAGGATCAGGGGGTAATTATGCTTTGGCTGCTGCAAAAGTATTAATGGAGTCAAATATGTCCGCTGAAGAAATTGCAAAAAAGTCAATTAAAGTTGCTTCAGAAATATGTGTGTTTACTAACAACAATATAACTCTAGAAAAAATTTAATTACATGAAACAAAAAACAAATATTACATCATTACATAAAAAAGAATCCTCTAAAGAAAAAGATGAAAAATCGGTAGTTTCTTCTTTATCTCCCAGAGAAATAGTTTCAGAGCTAGATCGGTACGTAATTGGTCAAAATGCAGCTAAGAGAGCTGTTGCAATTGCTCTCAGAAATAGATGGAGAAGACAAGCTCTCAAAGGAGAAATGAAAGATGAAGTTTTACCAAAAAATATTTTAATGATAGGACCTACAGGAGTAGGAAAAACAGAAATTTCAAGAAGACTTTCTAAGTTAGCAGAAGCACCTTTTATAAAAGTTGAGGCTACTAGATTTACTGAAGTTGGTTATGTTGGAAGAGACGTAGAACAAATAATTAGAGATCTTTTAGAAATTTCAATTGCTATAGAAAAAGAAAGAATGCGAAAACAAGTTTATGCAAAAGCTCAATTAGCTGCTGAAGAAAGAGTTTTAAATGCTCTTGTAGGAAATAAAGCTAGTGTTGCGACAAGAGAGAGTTTTAGAAAAAGATTAAGAAACGGGGATCTTGATGAAAATGAGATTGAAGTGGAAGTAAACGAAGCTCAAAATATGCCAAGTTTTGAAATTCCAGGAATGCCAGGTGCAAATGTTGGGATGATAAATATTTCTGAAATGTTGGGAAAAAATATCAAAAAAGGTAAAAAGAAAAAAATGACAGTTAAAGAATCTCATGAAATTTTACTTGCTGAAGAATCTGATAAAATGATTGAACAAGATACAATTATTAAAGCAGCAAAAATTTCTACTGAAAATAATGGAATAGTTTTTTTAGACGAAATTGATAAAGTTTCTGCTAGAGGAGATCGTATAGGAGGAGATGTTTCTAGGGAAGGCGTACAGAGAGATTTACTCCCATTAATAGAAGGAACAACTGTAAGTACAAAACATGGTCCAGTAAAAACTGATCATATTCTTTTTATTGCTTCAGGTGCATTCCAACTAGCTAAACCTTCTGATTTATTGCCTGAACTTCAAGGAAGACTGCCTATTAGGGTAGAACTTAATGCGCTAACTAGTGAAGATTTTAGAAGAATATTAGAAGAACCAGATAATAGTTTAATTAAACAGTACAAAGCACTTTTAGAAACTGAAAAAGTTACTCTTGAATTTTCTAAAGATGGAATTGAAACTATAGCAAAACTAGCAACAGAAATTAATGCAAGTATAGAAAATATAGGAGCTCGAAGACTTCATACAATTATAGAAAGAGTTTTAGATGAAATTAGTTTCACTGCAACAGACAGAGGTGGTGAAAAAATTATTATTGATAAAAACTATGTTACAAAAAATCTTGGTGAACTTGCTAAAGATACAGATTTATCAAAATTTATTTTATAAATTTCTTATTGTCCTTTAAAAAAATATTAATAGCTCCCTCTCCTCCATCTTTATGATCTGCTTGGGTAATTTTATTAACAATAAATTTTAAATTTTCTTCATTATTTATATATTCTGGAATCGAATTTCTAAGAACACTTAAATTATGGGAAATATAAGGATTATCATAAGATTTAGATCTTAGACCTTTCCCAGTTACAATTAAGAGTTTTTTATGATTTTTATTAAAAGAATCTGTAATAAATTTTTTTACAACATTATTAGCGTCATCTAATGAACAGCCATGCAAATCTAACTTGGGTATTTTCTGTGTTAAAGTTTTTAATTTAGGAAAATCATCTTCCTTAATATCTATATTTTCCATTTGTTTTGTAAAATTTTCCCAATCGTTTTTATCTTTTAATGAAGGAGAGTATTTCTTTTTCACTATTTATTTGATGTTTCAACTAGATACCAAGTAGGATCCTGACTCCACATATTCTTGGAAAACTTCCAAACATCATTTACTGTTTTAATTACGTCTGGATTTCCTTCAATTACTTTATTATTTTGGTCTTTTACGCAAGTAATTATTTCACTTACAAAATTTACAGTTACCTTATAAATATTTTCAATTTTTTTAAATTCTAATACTTTTGAAGATTTAACTCCAATAAAAGTTGTTTCATATTTATGATTTTGTTTTTTCCTTCTGTCTATAACTTCAGAAAAATCTTCGAATATTTCTTTTCCTAACAAACTTTTTAAAGATTTTTTATCCCCCTTAGAAAAAGCCACAACTATTTGCTCATAAGCTATGTCGGCACCCTTAAGAAATTGTTTTTTAGCTTCTTCGTCAACATTACCACTTCTAATGGCTTCATTATTTTCTATATCTTTAAGTGTTTCTAAACCTTTAGGAAAATATCTATGCATTGTTTTATTTTGGTGACCAGTTTTTCTACCTAAAATATTTCTAAGCCTTAAAATTATAAAGCCCGCAAACATTGCTAATAAAATTATATCTATAAAACCAAACTGACTACTCATATGATTTTTTGATTATAGTACTTAAATGATATACTATGCAAACTTATTTAAAGTAACAAATGAACGCATTAACACTTTTAATAATCGGTATTCCAGCAATCGAAATTTACTTAATGATAAAAGTTGGAGGTGTAATTGGTGCTTTAAATACCATTTTACTAATTTTTTTTACAGCAATCACCGGTATTTATTTTGTAAAACTAGCTGGCTTAAATACTCTACGTTCCGGATTAGGACAAATTGTTAAAAATGAAATGCCAATTTATGAAATTATATCTGGAGCAGCATTAGCGTTTGCTGCATTGTTACTAATTATTCCAGGATTTTTAACAGATATATTTGGTTTTTTACTTATAATTCCTGTAACTAGAAAATTTTTTATTAAATCTATTTCTTCAAAATTTAAAAAGAAAGAAAGTAAAGAAAATGTTATTGAAGGTACTGTTGAAAATGAAGATGAAAAAAAATAATTAAATGAGTTATAAAATTATATCAAAATTTATTAAGGATGTTTCTTTTGAAATTCCGAATGCGCAATCATTTGTTATGTTGGAAAAAGAAATAAAAAATTATTCTTTAAATTTTGATATTAAAAGCACTCCTTACAAAGACAATATATTAGAAGTAAACACGACATTAAAAATGATACCCAATCAAGATGTTAAACATAAAATTCTTGGTGAAATAACTGGCGCATGTTTGGTTTCTATAGATAAAGATATAGATAAAAGTAATTTAGAAAAAATAGTACTAATTAAAGTTCCGCAAGAAGTATATCCTACTTTATATGAAACCTTTGTTTTTTTATTTAAACAAGCAGGAATAAAAAGTATTCAAATTAATAAAGAAGTTGATTTTCAAAAACTTTTTGATGCAAGAAAAAAATAATTATTTAAAATAATTTTTTTGTAAACTTGTTTTAAGAAATTTTTTGTGTAACTCTAATTCTTCATTATTAATTTCAATAATTTTTGTTTTTACATTTTCTACTTTATTAAGTTTATTATTCATCTTAATATCAGGCATGTCTAAATTTTGTAAATTTAGTTTGGGTTCTTTTTGATCTAATAAATTTATATAAACTTCTTTTAGTAACTCACAATCTACTAGGGCACTATGCTTTTCTCTCCTAGAATTATCTATATTAAAACGCTTGCATAATGCGTCCAGGGAATTTTGCGAACCTGGATATTTAGTTCTAGCTAATTCAAGAGTATCTATTACATTTTTTCTATCGATCGTCTTCTCACTTATAAATTTTAGTTCATAATCTAAAAAAGATAAATCAAAAGAAGCGTTGTGAATAATTAATTTTTTGTCTTTAATAAAATTTAAAAAATCTTTAGCTATTTCTGAAAAAACTTTTTTGCTAGACAAAAATTTATCTGTATATCCATGAATTTTGAAAGCCTCTTTTGAAACTTCTCTCTCGGGATTTATATAAACATGAAAAATTTTGTTTGTAGGAATTTGGTCCTTTAATTCAATACATCCAATTTCTACTATTTTATGTTTTTCTGCTACTGATAATCCAGTAGTTTCTGTATCTAATATTACTTCTAGCATTTAATTTAAGTATTTTATTATCTTTTTAACACTTTTTTTTACGTTTTTGTTTTTAAAATCATTTTTAATAATAAATTGAGATTTTTTCCTTTTTATTTCTAAAGGAAGTTGAAATTTTCTTAGTTTTTTTATTATTTTTTCATTACTTTTTATCCTCCACTTCAATCTTTTGTTAATTTGATTTTTTTTTGCATCTATAAAAATTAAAATGTCTTTTTTTTTATCTAGTTTATTCTCTAAAAACAAAGGTATATCTAAAATTATAAATTTTTTATTTTTATTTATTTTAATAAATTTATTCATTCTTGATCGAACTTCTGGGTGAACTACTTTAATAATTTTTTTAAGATTTTTTGAATTATCGCCGACAGCTTCTGCAAGCTTGTTTTTTTGGACGGGGAAGGATCTTATATAATCAGGTAATATTTTTTTTAATTTAATATAACATTTTCTACTTTTTTTATATAATTTAAGAACTTCTGAATCTGCATCAAAAACTGGATAACCAAATAGTTTCGCTATGTGACTTTTGCCAGAACCAATATCTCCTAAGACTGCAATTCTAATCATTTTTTAATAATTTATTATGAACTTTTGGTAAAATATTATGCCAGATACTAAATGCTAATTGAGCTTGATAAATAAACATCATTTTACCATTTTGAATTTTATTCCCCAATTCTTCACCCATTGAAAGAAATTTCGTCTTGGGCGGGTTATAAATTACATCATAAAATAACTTTCCAGACCCTACTTTTGTAAAATCTAATTTAATCTTGTCTTTATTTTTTAAACCAATACTAGTTGCATTTATAATCATATCAAAATTGGTGATATCTCCCCAGTCTATAATTTTTAAATCAGAATGAATTTTTTTTAAATCTTCTGCTTTACTTTTTGTTCTATTGCTTAAACAAATTTCAGATGCACCAGATTTTTTTAAGGCTAAAATTATTGATGGAACTACTCCTCCCGCTCCCAAAATAAATATTTTTTTATTTTTTGGATCATAATTAATATGTTTTAAACTTAATTCAAATCCGCCAATATCTGTATTATCTCCGACTACAACATCTCCTTCTTTAAAAATAGTATTTACAGACTGTGTTATAATTGCTCTTGGAGTTAATTGATCTAAAAATGGTAAAACTAATTTTTTAAATGGTAAAGTAACGTTTAATCCATGAATTTTTTCATTTTTTAATTCATTTATTATTTCCTTAATTTCTTTTTCATTAAGTTTTTTTTTTTCATAAGTTGCATTTATATTATTTTCCTTTATCCAATTATTATGTAATTCAGGAGATAGGGAATGCTCAATTGGATTTCCTATAACTAAATATTTTTTCATTTAATTTTTTTTAAATACTCCTTTATCTGTTTAACTGGCAAGCCCATAATTGTATTCTCGTCTCCTTCTATTTTTAAAAAAAGAGATCTTCCATCAGCTTCGATTTGATAAACCCCATAAGCAAATAATTCTTTATCTTTTATCTTTTTTAAATACGATTTAATTTCGTCTAAATTAAGTGATTTCATTGTTAAAGTAGAAAAATCAGTAAAATTCCATATCATAGATCCATTTTTAGAAATACATACTGAACTTATTAATTTATGTTTTTTTCCATTTAATTTTTTTAAAATACTTATAGCTTCTTCTCTGCTGGTAGGTTTTGATATTAGTTCTCCATTTAAATCAATAACGCTATCTGCTCCTAGAACAAATTCTTCCGGTTTTTTTTGACTAATTTTGTTTGCTTTTAACTCTGCTAAATTTTTAGAAATTATTTCTGGAGTTGCTCTCTCTTTGAGAAGGGATATTTTGACGATTTCTTCATCTATATTTGAGGGCATTACTTCGCAATTAATATTGTATTTATTTAGAATCTTTTTTCTAACTTCACTCTTTGATGCAAGAATAATTTTATTTATCATCTTGAATTCAAAATATCTAATATTTTTATTATTGAAGCTGCAGTTTCTTCTACAGATTTTCTAGTTACATCTATAATAGGCCAATTATTTTTTTTGAAAATTTTTTTTGAATTCTCCAATTCATTTAGAATTTCTTTTTCATCTGTATAGTCTCCTGGTCTATCTTCATGCATAGATTGAATCCTGTTTCTTCTAACATCGGACAATCTTGTAGCATCACATACAAGTCCAATTACACAAGTTGTTTTTGAACTTTTTAATAATTCTTCTGGAATTTTTTTATTTGGAATAAGTGGAATGTTTGCAACTTTATAACCTCTGTTGGCTAAATAAATCGATGTTGGTGTTTTGCTTGTTCTACTAATTCCAACTAAAATTACATCCGATTTTTCTAAATCTTTTATTATTTTTCCATCATCATGCGACATTGTAAATTGAACAGCCTCTATACGATTATAATATTCTTGATCAAGAGCATGTTGTCCACTTGGTTTACGACTTGCTTCTTGTTTTAATAATTTTGAAAAATCAGATATCAATCCTCCCAAAACTTCAAAGGAAGGTATTTTATTTTTTTTTGTTTGCTCATTCATATACTTTGAAAGATTATTATCTACTATTGTATATAAAATAATAATATCTTTTTCTTTTTTAGATTGAGAAATTATTTTATCTATTTGATTTTTTGTTCTAGTAAAAGAGTAGTGAATAGTTTTACACTCAAAATTAGAAAATTGTGCCTTGATAGCCAAAAAAATTCTATCGAGTGTTTCCCCGGTTGAATCTGATACTTGATAAACTTGGTAAACCTTGTTCATAATCCTGTTAATAATTAGTAATTAAATGATTAACCATTATTATTTCTAAAATAATTGATGTTATTAAATAAAATCAACAACAATTTGAGTAAGTTATATACGTTAGTAAAATATAAACAATTTCTTATATTAATTAACATTTTGTAACATATGTAATTAAATCAATAATTTATAATATATATTAATAACAGAACTTATGGATAAACTGTACACAACTAAATAATACCATTATTAACATGTCCTAATAATACTATTAACTAATTTATATAATTTATTAATGAAAGATATACTGAAAGAAATCATCATAAATAAAAAAACATCTTATACACCTATATGGTTTATGAGACAGGCTGGGAGGTATTTACCTGAATTTAGAGAAATTAGAAAAAACAACCAGGACTTTATAAAACTTTGTTTAAATCCTAATTTAGTTAATGAAATTACACTTCAACCAATAAAAAGGTTTGATTTGGATGCTGCTATAATTTTTTCAGATATATTAATGATACCTTATGGTCTCGGACAAAAAGTTGAATTTAAAAAAGGTTTTGGACCAATTTTATCAGATATAAATTTTAATAAAATAATTGGTACTAATTCACAAAATTTTACTGAGAAATTATTACCAGTTTACCAAGGCATTAAAGAAGTTAAAAAAAATTTAAAAGAAAAAAATCTTATAGGATTTACTGGGGCGCCGTGGACTTTATTATTATATATGCTCAATAAAGAATCACCAAAAAATAATTTTGATTTTAATAAACTCACTAAAGATAAAGATTTGGTTAATAAGTTATTAGAAAAGATAACAGAATTTATATGCTTGCATATAGATAAACAAATTGAGGCTGGCGCAGACACTATCCAAATTTTTGATTCATGGGCTGGTTTATTACCTAAAAAGGAACTTCAAAATTACTGTTATAATCCAACAGCAAAAATAATTAATTATATTAAAACCAAAAAAGTAACTGTAATTTGTTTTCCAAAAGGTATCGGAGAAAATTATCTTGATTTTTGTTCTATTGTTAAACCAGATTGTGTAAGCATTGATTATGAAATTGATCCTAAATGGATAAAAGAAAAATTAAATGGAATTCCTATACAAGGGGGCCTAGATCCAAAAATATTATTTACCGACAAAGAAAATATAAAAGTAAATGTTGAAAAGTATCTTAATATTTTTAAAGATTATCCTTATATTTTTAATTTAGGTCATGGAGTTTTACCAGAAACTAAACCAGAGATAATAGAATATATTATTAATATTATTAGAAATAAAAAATGAAAAGAATAGAAGTCGGAACACAGAAACCTAATTTTATTGGTTGTTGGGATATTGAAGATAAGAAATTATGTAATGAAATAGTATCTTTTTTTGAAAGTAACAAAGAATTATCTAAAGAAGGAACAACTACATTAGGAAAAAATACCAAAGCAAAAAAAACTACCGATATAACTATCACTCCGAAAGATTTAGAAAAACCTAAATTTGAAATTTTTAAAAAATATTTTAAAGAGCTTCATAACTGTTATGTCGATTATCAAAAACAATGGCCTTTTGTGAAGTCAATTTTTAGCAGTGTTGATATTGGAGTATTTAATATACAAAAATATAATCCTGGAGATCATTTTTCTCATCTTCATTGTGAAAGAACATCCCTAAATTCTCTACACAGATTATTTGCCTTTATGACATATCTTAATGATGTTGAAGATGGGGGAAAAACAAATTTTGATTATTATGGAATAAAAGTTAAACCAGAAATAGGAAAAACATTAATTTGGCCAGCTGAATGGACGCATGCACACACTGGCGAAGTTTTGAAAAGTGGAACAAAATATATAGTAACGGGATGGTTTCACTTTCCTGTAAAGGAATTTAAATAATATGAATAAAAAAAAATTAGTAGCAGAGGATTTTTTCAAGCAAGCTTTTGAAAATCATAAAAAAAATAATTTAAAAGAAGCAGAAAATTTATATAAGGAAGCAATTAAACAAAAGCCTGATCATATCAATTCGCTTTTTTATTTAGCAGGTCTACTAGCACAAATAAAAAATTTTAATGAAGCAAAAGAATTATTTGAAAAAGTAGTTAAATTAAATCCTGAATATCCAAGTGCTAAAGATAATCTTTGTTCGATGTATAAGATGTTAGCAAATATTTCTTTTCAAAATAAAAATTTATTGGAAGCAAAAAAGCTTTTTGAAAAAGCGCTAATTCTTAAGCCAGACAATCAAGAAATTAACCACGGTTATGGTGTTTTATTACTCAAACTTAATCAGCACACTAAAGGTCTAGATTATATAAGAAAAGGAACTGGATTTATTAGATTCTCTTCTGAAAGTTATAAAATTATTTAGCAAATGAAAAAAGCAGTTATTTTATTCAATCTAGGTGGACCTGATAAATTAGAAAGTGTAGAACCATTTCTTTTTAATTTATTTAATGATCCCGAGATACTTAGTGTTCCTTCAATTATAAGATATCCTTTAGCAAAATTTATTTCTAAGAGAAGAGCCCCGATTGCAAAAAATATTTATAAAGAAATTGGAAACAGGTCACCTATTTTGGAGTTAACCCAAAAACAAGCAGATAGTTTAGAAAAAAGTCTATTAAAAAAAGGTGATTATAAATGTTTTGTTGCTATGCGTTGCTGGCACCCACGAGCTGCTGATGTAATAAAAAAAGTTAAAGAATTTAATCCAGGAGAGATAATTCTTTTGCCTCTTTATCCTCAGTTCTCTGCCGCAACCTCAGGATCTTCCATCAATGAATGGAAAGATTTGTGTAAAAAAGAAAATTTTAATGTAAAGACAAAAACAATTTGTTGCTATCCTACAGAAAATAATTTTGTTAAATCCCATGCTAATTTGATTAAAAAAACACTTCAAAAAATTGAAAATAAAAATTTTAAACTACTTTTCTCAGCTCATGGTCTTCCAGAAATTAAAATAAAAAAGGGTGACCCCTATCAGTGGCAAGTTGAAGAAACTGTTGGAAAAATAATGGAAGAGTTGAAAGATATGAGTTTGGACCACACAATAAGCTATCAAAGTCGCGTGGGACCTTTAAAATGGATTGGTCCATCAACAGATGATGAAATTATTAAATATTCGAAAGAGAAAAAAGGAATTGTTATAGTGCCTGTAGCCTTTGTTTCCGAACACTCCGAAACACTTGTAGAGTTAGATATAGAATATAAGAAATTAGCAGAAAAAAATGGTTGCAGTTTTTATAAAAGAGTACCAGCATTAGGCACAGAGGAGAATTATATTAAAGGCCTTATCGAGCTGATTATGCAGAAAGAAACAAGAGGTAATTTTGTATCATCAGTAATGTGTCCTAATAAATATAAAAAATGTCCATGCTTAGCGATAAAGAGCTAAAAGATTATAAAGATAATGGATTTATAGCTCCAATAGATGTTTTGACTTTAGAGGAAGCAGCTGAAATTAAAAAAGAAATTGAACACATCGAAAAAAAATGGCCCAATGAATTAATAGGATTGGGCAGAAACAATGTTCATTACATATCACCCGTTTTTGATAAAGTTTGTCATAATTCTAAAATTTTAAACGCGGTAGAAAGTATTATTGGTAAAGATATTTTAGTTGGCGGGACAACCTTATTTATTAAAGATCCAGATAAAAAAGGTTTTGTAAGTTGGCATCAGGATGCAAAATATATTGGTTTTAAACCTTATAATTGGGTGACAGCTTGGTTAGCGATCACAGATGCTAATGAAGAAAATGGCTGTATGAGAATGTGGTCGGGTTCTCATAAAGAAAAAATTAAAGATCACAAAGATACATATGATGAAAATAATTTATTAACACGTGGTCAAACCGTTCAAAATGTACCAATTGAAAAAACCACACCTAACATACTTAAGGCTGGCCAATTATCACTTCATCATCCAATGATTGTTCATGGGTCAGGACCTAATAAAAGCAATCAAAGAAGAATTGGGTTTGTTATTCAAAGCTATATAGGAACCAATGTTGATCAAGTATTAGGTAAGGTTTTTGTTCAACAAGCAAGGGGGGAAGATACATTTAAATATCACGAACATACAAAAAGACCAGTTGAATTAATGAGTAAAAAAGACATAGAATTAAAAAATAAAGCAAACGAGGAGTTGTCAAAAATTTTTTATAAAGATGCAAAAAAAGTAGGAAAATATTAAATGAAAAAAATTTTAGGAATCTTGGCTCTTGGTTTATTTTTAAGTACTAATACTACAATGGCAAGCGAAGA
>Ga0310344_10002479_pt1 | contig 13869 bp, 18 predicted proteins | sample HC15DNA20200_MG_FD_203801 | JGI IMG/M metagenome (GOLD analysis project Ga0310344, IMG submission 203801) | Marine microbial communities from station ALOHA, North Pacific Subtropical Gyre - HC15-DNA-20-200_MG | ecosystem: Environmental > Aquatic > Marine > Oceanic | place: Pacific Ocean: North... | reverse complement strand
TTCACTCCTTCTTTTTCCAATGCTTTCATTAGCGCTGTAGCGCCGATCATAGTTTCCATTTTATTATTTTTCATTCCTACCATAATTTTAATCGTGTCAAAATTTTGGCTGTAAATTTACAGCACAAAGTCAACTAGTAACAAAATACCAAAAGTGCTAGTTGAACTAATATTTTCCATTAGTGTTTCCCGACCAATGGATCAACATTTAAAGATTCCTTTTAGAATAGATATGTACAATTTTGACTGACAGAGAAGATATAATTAAGATAGTTGAAACATTTTTTGAAACTGGAAAAACAAAAGATTTAGGCGTACTAAAGGATATTCAGTTAAACAGTCCTCATTTTTCAAGTTTTAGTGATGTACCGCCATTTGATTTGAAAGATTATGCAACATCTATTGCTTTAGAGGAATTACGATTTGTGAGTATTTCAGATTATGATTATGAAATCATAAAACCAAAAATTTCTATTTTTGATAATTTTGCTGTAGTAGCATTCGAATTATTACAGAAAGGAATGCTTGTAGATAATAAAGCATTCACAGGAGAGCATATCTCAATTAGTGGTCGAGGTACATTTGTCTTAATGAAAAATGATTCATGGAAAATTATTCATATCCATTTATCAAAAATAAAAGACTGATTTGACTAAATTGGTTGGTTCAAATCTGAACCTTTTGGTTTAGATTTCTTATTGAATTTTTTATTTTTGTTTGGTTGTATAGGTTTTTTATTGAATTTTTTATTTTTGTTTGGTTGTATAGGTTTTTTATCGAAATTTTTATTTTTGCTTGAAGGTTTTGTTCCACCTTGTTCGTTACAAAGTTGTATGAAGAATTTGTATGCTTGTTCAACTGTATAATTATTGTGTACTATTGCACGTACAGCTCTAATCATTGGAACTGGATTATTTGATTGCCAGATATTCCTTCCCATATCAACTCCAACAGCACCAGCCTTTAATGCGTCATATGTTAATTTCAATGCATCTTTTTCTGGTAATTTTTTTCCACCAGCAATGATGATTGGTACTGGGCATGATTTAACAACTTTTTCAAAATTTTCACAGTAGTACGTCTTGACAATATGTGCACCTTGTTCTGCAGCAATCCTACATGCTAATGACAAGTATCTTTCATCTCGAACCATTTCCTTTCCAACCGCAGTCACTGCTAAAACAGGAATTCCATACTCTTCAGCTTCATTTACAAGTTTACCTAAATTCACAATTGTCTGTTTTTCATATTTGGAACCAACAAAAACTGACATTGCAACTGCACTTGCGTTTAATCTAACTGCCTCTTTTATGCTGGTAGTTATATCTTCATTTGAAAGATCATCTCCAATTATACTTGTTCCACCAGATACTCGTAATACAATTGGTATAGGAAATTTTGGGTCAACTGATGTACGCTGAACTCCACGTGTAATCATTAATGAATCACAATGCTTGAGTAATGGACCAATTGTTTGTCTTGGTACTTCAAGTTTCTCAGTTGGTCCCAAAAAGTATCCATGATCAACGGCAAGCATTAATGCACGATTATCATTTTTAAGGATAATTCGTGAAAGTCTATTTTGTAAACCCCAGTCCATTTAACACTTTTTCGTCAAAATGCCTTTCTTAAGCCTTGCTAATTCTCAATAATGATTTTCATTGCCTGCTCACCAGTTTTTGCATGTTCAAATGCCTTTTGTGAATCGTTTAATGAATATTTGTGTGTAACTAATGATTTTACATCAATCTTACCTGATGAGATTAATTCCAATGCGTTCCTTGTATCTTTATCAGATGCAGCGTATGTTGTGACAATAGAAATTTCTTTAGAATAAATTACACTCATGTCAATTTCAATTTTGTCACCTTTGTTAGGTACACCGAACATAACAATAGTACCACCTTTTCTAACAAGTTGGATTGCTTGACTTAATGCTTTCAGATTACCCGTTGCAATTATTACAATATCCACTCCTCGTTTTTCAGTTAAATCTAATATTGACTCAGAAACAGTCTTATCGTCAGAACGAATTGTTAGTACACCGAATTTTTTTGCAAAATCCAATCGAAAATTATTTAGATCCAAGCAGAAAATTTTTGAAAATTCGGCTGATTTTGCGAGTAATACATGCATCATACCAGTAGGACCAACACCTAATACAGCTATCGAGTCATTTTTTTTATAATTAAATTTTGACCATGCTCTTATACAGCATGCTAGAGGTTCGATCATTGCAGCCTCTTCAAACGTCATATTATCAGGTATCTTTAACACACCACCATGAGTAACATTCCATCCTGGTACCACATACGCTTCTGATAATCCACATGGGTTTAGATTTGATTTGTAATATTTTTCACACATTGTTTCATTTCCATGACTACATTCATGACAATCTGGTGAGTAACATGCAACATGATGATGTGTAAAAACCCTATCACCTACTTTAAAATCTTGAACAGCACTTCCAACCTTTATAATTATACCCGCTGGTTCATGACCTAACTTCATCGATGGTTGACCATATTTGCCAAACACTTTTTCAACATCAGAGCCACATATACCACAAGTTTGCATTTTTACAAGAATGTCATTTGAAGATAGTGTTGGCATCTCAAAACTTTTAACCTCGATTTGTGAGGTTCCTTTTACTACTACTGCATTCATAAAATATTCAAAATTGGTTAGGTATAAAATACTATTACAACTTATTCTAGGCGTATAATGTTGGACGCCCCAAAAGAAATTGATTCTGTTGAATGGAATGAAGAAGGTAAAAAATGGGTTACAAAAAAGATCCAGATAGAAGAATACCATGGATTCACTGAATGTAGATATTGCCAAAAACCAATGTCACATAATGTAAAAACAAATGGAGAGTTTAAAGTGATTTATACAAAATGTGGATGTAGTAAATCAAACTGACACATTTAATTATAAAATATTATGGCATAAAAGTGACGTAATAATGAAAATTGGTGGGATAATTGTAATTGCTGGTATCATTGTATCAATTGGTATAGCATTTTTATTTTATGGTGAAGAATCATTTAGAGATGTAAAAGTTTCTTCATGGGGTGAACCAATCTTGATTGGTACAGTAAATTTCGATGTTCAATATGTGGCAAATTTTGATTTTCTAGAAAAAACAAAAGATAGAACCGAATGGGAAAAAAAACAGATTGAAGAATTTGGAATTATGGATCCGACAAAAGAAAAACCAGATCACACTTATTTTCAGATACAAATCACTGCCGAAAATATTGGTGATGAAGTTGTTCGATTAACAGGTGGAGAATTTCATTTATACGATATTAAAGATAAAAGATGGCCAGCATCATTTGTTGGATACGGTGAAGGCGAATTATCTGTTGTGGAGCTTGAAACAAATAAAGCTGTAACTCTCACGACACAATTTGATGTGCCATATGATGATGAAATGGTTTACAGGGTTGGAATTGTTCCTAATCGCTTTGGTATGGAACAAACAACCGAAATTGCATTCATATGTATTAAGAATTGTGACATGCTGCTAGAAGAATAAATTAAAGAACCAAAATTGTAACCAAATTGTAATAAATATTGTAGTTGATTAATTCTCATGGAAAATAGAATAGTATTCCATATAGATTTTGATTATTTTTATGCTCAATGTGAGGAAATACGTAATCCAGAACTAAAAGGAAAACCAATTGTGGTTTGTATATTTTCTGATAGGGGTGGTGATAGTGGGGCTGTTGCAACAGCTAACTACACTGCAAGGAAATTTGGTGTGAAATCTGGTATTCCAATAGCATTTGCGAAGAGCAGATTAAAAAATAATTTACATGCAAAATTCCTACCAGCAGACTTTGATTTGTATTCAGAAATTTCATCCTCTGGAATGAATATAATAGAGAAATATGCCGACACATTTGAGTATGTTGGAAGGGACGAAGCATATCTAGATGTCACAAAAAGATCAAGTGGTGATTATGTACGTGCTAGTCATATAGCTCAGCAATTAAAAAATGAAATACAGCAAGAACTAAAAATGACTTGCTCAATTGGTGTATCTCCTAATAAATTAATTTCAAAAATTGCGTCTGATTACAAAAAACCTAATGGTTTGACTATTGTCAAGCCAGAACAGATTAACGAATTTTTAGAACCATTAGAAATAAGATCTATTCCAGGAATCGGGAAAAAGACAGAATCTATTCTTAAAGATTTGAAATGTCAAACAGTAAGAAACATAATTGAATTTGACATATTTACGTTAAACAAGACATTTGGTAGAAAAACTGGTTCATATATCTATAATGCTGTAAGAGGAATTTCTACTAACCAAGTTAAACCACGACCTCCAACTATACAATTTAGTAAGATTACTACTTTGAAAGAAAATTCTAAGAGTTTAGATTTTCTGAGTGAAAATTTAAAATTTCTATGTGAACAGGTACACAGAATATCTAATGAAAAGCAGAAAATGTTTCGTTCAATTGGAATTCAATTCGTCAATGAAGATTTGTCTACCAGAACAAAGTCAAAGATGTTAAAAAATTCGACTAGCAGTATGGTAGAGCTTGAGAAGGTCTCCATACAATTACTAGGTGAATTATTAGAAAATCAGGATCTATTGGTTAGAAGATTAGGTTTACGGATTTCAGAATTAACAGATATGGAAGGTCAAAGTGATATAACAAGTTACTTTTGAGTATTCTTTTCTGATTCTTCAAGTTTTTTTAATCTCTTAGTCTCAACTGCTGTGACAATTAGTAAGAATATGAATAACCATGGCAAGAACATAATTTCGCCTGCCACAGAATGAAATTCTTCCCACGCTTCAGGGTCTGTTGTAACTTTTAGTGCGTATACAGATAATGAGAAAATTCTGATCAGGTTTACGAAAATAGTTCCTGCAATTCCTATACCAAAATACATTATTTTACGATTTCTAGGAATCCTCATTTTGATCAGGAATGCCATCATTACAAGTGAATAGATGATAATACTGTGAACACCTGCTGATGGCCAAAAAACTTGCATCGCAAAAGGGCCAAAATCACCATTTAGGAACATTAGATTTTCACGTGCGGTAGCAACACCAAGGTCAAGTGCTGTTATTACTGAAACATTTGCTTGAACAAAATATGGAACAATATATTGTAATGGACCTAATGTGTCATATGGAAAAAATGAATCAAGTGCTAGTATTATTGCACTACCAGAAAGAAAAATTGGACCTGCTGGTGCAATCCTAATCCATTTTTTTCCAAACAGTATAGCAAGTGCTGAAGTCACAAAAATTGCAATTACAATAAAATCAAAAAGCCATGCCCAGGAATATTCTAGAACTCCAAATACATCAACTAGACTCATTATGTAATCATGTAATCCATATGGCAATGCTGCAAAAAATGCAATTGTGACTCCTATTAGTGGTAAACAATAGAAAAATCGTCTTCTTGGAATTATGTATTTGATACCAACTAATTCTGCAACAATAAATGCCATCGCAAACAAAAATCCGCCTCTGCCCTGATTCCAACTAAGACTAAATGTATCAGGATATGCAATTAGCGTAAATAATATTGGTGATATTATAACTAAAATTCCAATTATAAGACTTGTATTTTTCAATAGTTTTTTTTAATGTTTGAGCAATAAATAGTATATTTAGAAAAAATCAGATATTGATTTTTGCTTAATCATTTTTAGCATTGTACCATGATTTAACCACTCATTCTTACTAACACTCATTGATTTTGTGGCTAATTCAATTGCATTTTCTATAGATTCTACATGATGGGGTTTAGTTTTCATTGTTTGCCTAATTCCTTCGCGTACTTGCCATACTCCGACAGGAACTGCATATTCAGGACGAATCTCTCGAAAAACAATAACACCAGATTGCTTCTTTATTTTTGAAAGAAATTCAACTACTCCTAACTTTGCTGCAAAATATGCACCAGCGATTTCTGGTGGATGGTTAATTCCTTTAGCGTTTTCATGATCACTGCCAAAACCAATAGTATTTCCATCATACCATGCCTCTTGCATTTCAAAAATCCATCTATGTGGAAAAAGAATAACTGCAAAATAATTTCCAAGGTGTGCAAAAGAAAATACAGTGAATGAATCTAAAATATCATAGTCTAAAAGATCTGTCACAATGTTCTTAGATATAATATCATCAGTTGCTGTTATACTCCATTTAGTTGGAACTAGTTTTCTGCTTTTTCCAAGCATGCCAATACTAAAACATTTTTGGATGGTTGTAATGTTAATACCACTATTGAAAAGTTTCATAACAGCATCAATAGCATTTAGATCAGTATCATAGTATACTTTCTCAATAGATCTATTAGATGATATTGGTGAAAACGATGCCTTTTTGATTTCGCCAATTGGGCCAAATGGTGGAGCTTGTCCATCTATAGATGTGATGGGTGATGTTTCTTTTACAAATTTAATTTCAGAGTCAATTGGCCCAGATGACATAGCAACATCTTGTAAGTTTTCAATAAACCTTCCATCAGTTTGTGTAATAGGTAATTTATTTACTCCTCGAATAAGATTTAACCGAAAATTTACAATCTCTTCTAAGCTTTTTCCTAACCACTTCTCTGGTATATCCAATATACTAGTATCACCATGAATAGGTGGCACCATAGGTCCAACTCCAACTTTTGGATATCCATACGAGCCTACAAAAACTGATGGAGGGCTAGAACCAGAAATCTCATCAGATGAAAACAGATTACCATATTTACTCAAATATTCATGCCATTTACTCTCAATTCCTTTTCTAATTTCGTTTCCAGTTATATCCACACACGTGATAAATGACTATTGATAATAAATAATTCAAAGGATGTATTTTGACTAAATGTGAACATAAGATGTTTAAATTATGGGGGGAAATTGAAGTGTGACCATAAATCGGATTGTCTCATTTTTACCTAGTGCAACAGAATTACTATATGAATTAGGTGTGCAAGATAGGCTTTATGGTGTAACTCATGAATGTAATTTTCCTGAAGATGCAACTAGAAAACCCCGTGTTATCCAAAGTGTCTTTGATCCAGAAACAATGTCTAGTGAAGAAATTGATCAGAAGATTATGGAACTTGTATCAAACGGCAATGATATTTATGAATTAATAGTAGAAAATCTAAAAAAAGCCAACCCTGATTTAATAATCTCTCAAGAAATTTGTGAAGTTTGTTCTGCATATACTAACCAAGTTAACAATGCAATGAAGATCATGAATAATAAACCTGAAGTTTTTGCAATGAATTCACACAACATTCAGGGAATACTAAGTAATATTGAAGAAATCTCCAAAAAGATCCATGAATCAAAAAAAGGAGCCAAACTGATTGAATCACTGGAAAAAAGAATTAAATTTTTTCAAGATAAACAAATTTTTGATAAACCAAAGGTTCTTGCTATTGAATGGATAAAACCATTCTATACTTCTGGTCACTGGATTCCGGAGATGATTGAGATCGCCGGTGCAAAAAATCTAATTAGTAAAAAATCAGAGCATTCCAGAAAAATAGAATTTGACGAAATAAAAAATTCTGATCCAGATATAATCATAATGATGCCATGCGGATTCAATGTACAAAGAACAATAAAAGAATACAATAACAATCTAAAAAGCGATCAGAGTTGGCAAAGTCTACGAGCTGTTAAAAATGATAATGTTTTTGCGGTTGATGCAAACTCATATTTTAGTAAACCAAGTATCAGAACTATCACTGGAATTGAAATATTAGGAAATATAATTCACCCAATAGAATTTTCTGAAATTAAAATACCAAATGAATCGTTTAGAAAAATAAATTAGAATTAAATTATTGATCGTCAGTCTCATCTAATTCATCAGAATTATAGTCTCTTTTGGATGGTCTAGTTGGAATATAGATTTTTGACATGATTACTCTAAACAATTTTTAGAGTAATCCTTGCAGGTTTCAAAAAATTGTCTTTTTGCTTTATAAAAATTGAATTAATAAAATCTAGGAAATTAACCAGTTTTACACTCATTTGGTAATGATCTTGTTGTCGTAATTAATACAAAAACTAGGATGGCGATTGAGATCAATCGTAATGGAATCTCATAATTTGTCAAAAAGGCACTTGCCACACTACCAGTTGTTCCAAAAGTGGTGATTATTGAAAAACCAATTGGGCCACAACTGCATGCACCAGCAGATGCACCGATAATTGTTCCAGTCACGCTACTTCTAACTTTTTTAATTTTTTTGACTATACTGACCCTGAAAATATTCATGGCAACGACAATTCCTGCCAATATTGACAAAATTAGAATTAATAGAAAATTGAATATTGTACTTGTAAAAACTGAAAAAACTAAAAATGGCTCAAAAAATATGTATCCAGAAATTATTGATAATGGTATTAATAATCCCACAGAAATGATGATGGCTATGACAACATAGATATAATTTGAGAATACAATCTTGAAACTATTTTGCAATTTACAACAATGATTCTATAACTTGTTCAAATACAGTATACGGCTGTGCGCCTCTAATCTTCTGTTGTTCACCAGATGAATTCACTATAACAAAATTGGGAGTACTGTTTGCACCACTAGATTTTGCTTTCTCTGAATTGAATTTTATACGTTTTTCGTATTTTCCTGAATCAAGGCACTCCTCAAATTCATCCATGTTTAAACCTAGATTGAATGCAAATGCCTTTAATCTTTCAGAATTAGCCCAACCCGAATTCATGTGACCCTGATAATCGTAAAGTGTGGCATGATAATCCCAATACATATCCTGATCGTCTGCACAATATGTTGCTTCAGCTGCTGTGTGTGAATCATAACCTAATATTGGTAAATCAATAAAAATTAAATTTGCTTTTCCAGTGTCAATAAAATTCTCAATAATTTTAGGTCTAGTGTTGTCATACCAACGCTTACACATCTCACATTGGTAATCTCCCATTTCAATGATTGTCACTGATGCTGTCTCTGAACCTAGAACTGGTGGGGCTTTAAGTGATAAAATTTCTCCTTCAGTCTGATTGGTTTGTGTTTGCTGCTCAAACTGTCCAATATACGATGTAAAAGAAGCACCAAGAGCAATCACAATTGCGATTCCTATTCCAATTACAAGGTATTTTTTTGTGTTAGCCACGATTTTTTAGCCTCAAATTTGATTAAAAAACCTATGCCACATTATTGAAAATAAAATCAACATATTTCTAACCATGGGTTTATTAGACCTACAATTCGGGGTGATTTAGAAATAATGACGGATTACGCATTTGCTTCTCTGTCATTGCTTTAGATAGAGAAAAATGAATGCATTTGAAGAATTAAAAATAAAAGAAACAATACTGAAAGGAATTCAGGAACTAGGATTTACCACACCATTTCCTATTCAATCTCAAACTATTCCTTTGTTGTTAGATGGTCATGATGTTATTGGACAGGCACATACTGGTACTGGTAAAACTGCAGCATTTGGCATTCCTATGTTACAACATATTACAAACGGCGGTGGCGTCCAAGGTTTAGTCATAGCACCAACTAGAGAACTGGCTATACAAATCACTAACGAACTGAAAAAAATTGGTAAGTTTACAAAGATTAAAACTGCAACGGTTTATGGTGGTCAGGGTATAGGAATACAACTCGATGCCTTAAGAAATAAACCAGAAATTATCGTAGCAACACCTGGTAGATTAATTGATCATCTAAACCAAGGAACAATCAAAACAGCGGACATAAAATATGTTGTACTAGACGAAGCTGATGTTATGCTAGATATGGGTTTCATAGAAGATATTGAATATGTTTTAGAACGTGTGCCTGAAAATCGCATAACATCATTATTTTCTGCAACAATGCCTGTTGATATAGTAAGGCTTGCAGAAAAATATCTTAATCAGCCAAAAAGAATTCTAATCGATTCAGATGATCTAAGCGGTGAAGGTATAGAACAATCATTTTTAGTTATAAAAGATAGAGAGAAACAAAAGTATCTGACAAAATTCATTAATGAGCATAAAAGACAAACAATCGTATTTTGCTCTACGAAAATTCGTACACGAAATGTGGCACGTGAATTACAAAAGGCAAAATTTCATGTTGTTGCTATCGAAGGTGATATGACACAAAATAAGAGAGAATACTCCATGAATAAATTCAGAAAAAATAATGCAGATATCCTAGTTGCTACAGATGTAGCAGCAAGAGGTATTGATGTACCAAAAGTTGGATTGGTTGTTAATTACGATGTTCCTAATCAGGATATGGTCTATTTTCATAGAATTGGTAGAACAGCACGTGCCGGCGCTAAAGGAAGATCAATAACACTGGTTTCATATTCATCAATTGCAGATTGGAATATAATAAAAAAACAAATCAAATCTGATTTAATCGACTTGAATCAAAAACTTGGAATTGAAATTAATATTCCTGATCCATTAAAGCGTGATAATCGCAGACGAATTTCTGCCCCTTTACATTCCAACTATCGACGAAGAGTAGGTGGTTATAGAACTAATAGTTATAGACGTGATGTTCCTGCAAGAGATCAATACAAAAGAAAAAAACCAGGACGTTTTTCTAGAAGTCCAAGAACCTCTAATCGAAAAAAATGGTAATACATTAAAACAATTAACACTTAAACACCAGTAATTGTATCAAGTATTAAGAAAAAATGCATGTTGGATTTGTATTACTTAATTGTGATTTGGGTGCTGAAGAATATATTTTAGATGAACTAGGACAAATTCCTCAAATAAAAAATGCATATATCACATTTGGTGCTTACGATGTGATAGCAGAAATTCATGCGGAATCACAAGACGAATTTGAAAGAACCGTTTCGATGGATATACGACGACTTTCAAGAATTGTTAGTACAATGACACTTAATGTGGTATCCAAAAAATGAATGACATTTATACGAATAAAAAATATGATGATTATTGCAGCAACTTGAATATTCTGGTACTGTTTGGGCATTAAGTCATAATGATCCTGAACCACTAGTAGAACATTCAATTAAGAAAATTCAAGAGTGTGGTGTAAAAAAAGAAGATATTAAGATTGTTGATGCCCCAAATAATCCAAAAGTTGGTGAAATAGTAGTTCAAATTTGGCCGCATGAGCTTGTTATTGCAAGAATTCGTACAGTACGTGGTGAATCATTCATTAGTGGTACAGAATTTACAGTTGAATTAAAAACAGATGAAACAGGAACGTACATTGATTAATTTTGAAGAAAAAAACAAAATCATCATCAAGGGGTAAAAAAAGTAGCGGCACAAAAAAAATCTCTATATCTATAATTGGTCTCTTACTTATTTTAGCAACAATTTATTATTTTTATTCTACAGAACAGGCACAAATTCGCGGCTTGAATTTCGGAATTGAGCTCGAATCTATACAAGACGAACTAAAAACTGAGCAATCTGACTTTTATTCCAAAATATCAATGTGGGAAGAAGATACTATTTCAAAAGATCAAATTCTGGATTATGCTGATTCCCACATAATGAAAATGAATAAGATTATTTCAAAATATTCTGATCTACAAATGCCGGATGTATTTTCTGGTTCGGTAAAACTTTTCAAACTATCAACTGAAACACAACTTGAAAGTGATCAGTACTTGATTAAATGGATCAAAAATGGTGATAATAGCGATAAGATACGTGCAAATGAATTATTACAAGCGTCTTTTGAATATGAAATGGGTGCACTTTCATCATTTGAAAAGGCTAAGAGAAACCCAAATCCATAAAATCTTTAAGCAATCGATTTTCAAATAATATAATGAGATATATTCTTCTGATTGTTCCACTGCTATTAGTTATTCATCCAGCATTTGCGGATGTTTTCATACAAAATGATCAGCAGTATATCAGTGATGATGGCTCATTACATATTGTAGGCGAAGTTGAAAATAATTCTAATGTTCCACTAAATCAAATCAAAATTACTGCAAACCTTTTAGACAAAAATGGTTATCAGGTTAATCAAGTTAATGGAAAACCAATCAATAATGTAATAATGCCTGGGATGACTGGTGCATTTGATATTATTGTCACTGATCCTAACTCGTATATTATTGATGATTATGATTTGGAACTTGACTATAAAATTGCAGAGCCAAAAAATCAGGTCATTGAGATAGTTTCATCAGAATTAAAAAAGAATAATCAAGGTAATTTTGTTATTTCAGGAGTTTTAGAAAATCAAGGGGAAATTACAGCTAACATGATAAACGTGGTTGCAACATTATATGATCGTAATGGGGATGTACTCACTGTATCAAGTGTTCAATTACAACCTGACTTTCTAAGATCTGGTGATACTACTTTATTTATTATTCCAATACATGAAAAATCTCAGTCTGTTCATGCGATTGATTATATGTTAATCGCAGAATCAGATGAGTATGCCGCAGTACCTGAATTTCCATTAGGTTCTGGTGCATTGCTAATTGCATCTGTTTCATCATATATCATACTATCTAGAAATCCTGAAAAACTTGTAAATACAATATCAAGAATCTCAAAAACGATCTCATTTTGATATGATTGGTTAAAATGGTAATTTCTGATAATAATAAAAAATTTTTAGATGATTTGGTTCAATACTACATCGACGAGTCAGAATCTTACAAACAATTTGCCAGCGAGTATGAGAAATTTTTAACATCAAAAATGGATGTTGCGTTTGGTCTAATTGTTGGCTCAATTTATTCTACGTTTTTACAGACATATGCAAATCAAAAACTAGAAGTTGGATTAGATGATATTCAGGAGTTCCATGAATTCATCAAGTCGAATGCAGATCAAATTAGAGAAGCCTTGGAAAAAAAGGTTGATACATAGATACAAATAAATCTAAAAAAATACTGAATATATGTCTGAAATAATTGGATATAGAATTCAACAGATCAACGATAATGGTCAAGCTGTTCAAATGACATTAGTTGAAGATGTTCAAACCGAACCACTATCACAGAAGCAATTGATTATGGAAAACGTTGGGAAAAAATTGGATTCTGATACAAAAGAACAAGTCATGCCACTTTTGGAGGCAATTCTTCAAGCACAGCCAACTATAAAATTGAAAAGTTATGCACAAACAACTGTTTCAATCACTATGCCAAAAAATAGATATGAAAAAATGGGCAAGCCACAAGTTGGTGAAAAACTTCAGGTTGATCTAAAACGATGTTAAAGGTTTTCTTCTATATTTGATATGTCAACAAGTGGTAATGAACAACTAAAATTCTTACACACAAACACATTTGTTTGATCGATTGGGTATTCTTTTCCAGCAAAAAAGGAAAATTTGGATAATGCATCAAGCTCATCATTATCGCTTATTATCACCATTATTGCTTCAGGTAGAAATTTTTTGTTTAAAGTAGATATAATTTGTGAATTTTGTGTATTAAGGATAGTAATCTCAGTTGGCTTTTCTATTTCAAGATATAGTACATTTAGCATATAGCCAAATGCAAATGGATTCTCAGCTGCCAGAGTTGCTTGTGATTCAAGTATTTTTTGGCTAATTTTATGGAATTTTTCTTCTTGTGTTATATGGTATAGTCGTAAAAGTGTGTTTGCTGCAACTGAATTTCCTGACGGCATTGACAGATCATAATTACTTTTGGGTCTGATGATTAATTTTTCATGATCGTCAGCAGTAAAGAAAAAGTTACTATTCTTATCATCCCAAAAATGCTCGATTAAATGATTACTTAGTTTTATTGCAAAATTTAGGTAGTTTTGCTTTCCTGTAATTTCAAACATATCAACTACTGCATTTGCAAGATATGCATAATCATCCAAGTATGCATTAAGCTTTGATTTA
>Ga0310344_10002478_pt1 | contig 13870 bp, 13 predicted proteins | sample HC15DNA20200_MG_FD_203801 | JGI IMG/M metagenome (GOLD analysis project Ga0310344, IMG submission 203801) | Marine microbial communities from station ALOHA, North Pacific Subtropical Gyre - HC15-DNA-20-200_MG | ecosystem: Environmental > Aquatic > Marine > Oceanic | place: Pacific Ocean: North... | reverse complement strand
CTTCTTTTGCAAGGCCTTCTTTCATTTCAGGCGAAAGACCAGAAATCATATCTGTTTCAATAAATCCTGGTGCTATTGCATTAACATGGATATTTGTTCGCGCGCCTTCTCTTGCTGCTGTTTTTGTAAACCCCAAAAGACCAGCTTTGGCGGTCGCGTAGTTTATTAGTCCGAGACGGCCAGCTTCTCCCACAATCGAGCTAATATTTACGATGTGTCCTCCGCCAGCTTCTCCCATAAGGTTCCATATTTTTTTCGTAACGTTAAAAGTTCCAGTTAAGTTGACTTCAATAACTGAATCCCATTGTTCGTCGCTCATGTTTCGGAGCGTCCGGTCTGCAGTTGCACCTGCATTATTTATTAATATAGTTATAGGTCCATGATCCGCTACCACTTGATCCACCATTGTATTTACTTGATCCCTGTTGGAGATATCTGCTTGGTACGCGGCTGCTTTGCCCCCAGCTTTTTCAATTGTTGATACTACGTCATCTGCCGCTTCCTTATTGGAATTATAATTTACGGCTACCGTTGCGCCATGCGCAGCGAGTTCAATGCTAGTAGCTCTTCCTATGCCTCTTGATCCTCCCGTGACCAATGCTATTTTCCCATCTAATAAACCTGCCATTTTTCCCCCCTCATTATTTTATTTTCTTATATTTTTCCCATCATTAAATTTCCACTGGCGGTGAGTAAGAGCCAAACTCAGTACGCAAGGCATCACATATCTCTCCGACAGTTGCATACGATCTAACTGCATCTAATATAGGTGACATTAAATCATCTGATCCAGACGCCTTAGATTTTAATTCTGCCAAAACTTTTTCTACTTTACTATTGTCACGCTCTTTCCTAATTTTTTCTAGTGAAATCTTCTGTTGATCTACTGAATTACGATTCACGCGAAATATGGCGGGTGATGGATCCTCATTGCCATCTTTGAATGAATTAACACCAACAACCAACTCTTTCTTCTCTTCGACGGCTAATTGGGATTCATAAGAAGCCTTCGCTATCTCCCTTTGGATGACTCCGGCTTCTATGGCAGCAACCGCTCCCCCTAATTGATCTATTTCTGCCATGTAAGCCAAGGCATTTTCTTCTAATTTATCCGTAAGCCATTCTACATGATATGATCCCGCTAGTGGATCTATTGCATCGGCAATTCCAGTTTCATGCGCGATGATTTGCTGGGTTCTTAATGCTATCCTCTGTGCTTCATCTGTTGGTAATGACAAGGCTTCGTCAAAAGTCGATAAAGCGAGGCTTTGAACGCCTCCCAACACCGCAGCTAAGGCTTGATATGCTGCTCTCACAATGTTGTTAAGAGGTTGTTGCGCGGTCAGAGTCGAGCCACCAGTTTGAGAATGGGTCCGCAGCATCAAAGCTCGGGGATTCTCTGCGCCGAACTTTTCCTTCATTATTCGAGCCCACATCCTTCGTAATGCTCTATATTTTGCGATCTCTTCTAGGAAATTATTATGCGTATTAAATATCCACGAAACTCTTTGTCCCCATATATCCGGTTGGACCCCTCGTTTGGTAAATGCTTCACCGTATGCAATAGCATTAGCAAAAGTGAAAGCTATTTCTTGAGCCGCAGTACTGCCAGCATCCCTCAGGTGGTAGCCGCTTATAGAGATACTATTGAATCGAGACATGTTTTCGGCACAGTAAGATACAAGATCAGCAGCAAGCCGTAAAGATGGTTCTGGAGGGAAAATATATGTGCCTCTAGCTACATACTCTTTCAACACGTCATTTTGAGCGGTGCCCGTTAATTGATCTGGAGATACTCCTTGTTTTTCGGCAACCGCAACGTACATAGCTACTAGAACCGCAGCGGGAGCATTGATTGTCATTGAAGTGCTGACTTTATCCAACGGGATTCCCTCAAACGCTACTTCCATGTCCCTCAAGGAATCTATCGCGACTCCGACTTTCCCAACCTCTCCTATCGATTCTGGATCGTCTGAGTTGTAACCTAACTGGGTAGGTAAATCAAATGCGACAGATAAACCTGTTTGTCCTTGGCTCAAAAGGTAGCGAAATTTCTTGTTTGTTTCTTCAGGAGTTCCAAAACCTGCATATTGTCTCATGGACCATAGTCGGCCCCTGTACATAGTGGGCTGTACACCCCTAGTGAATGGGTACTCTCCAGGGAACCCAATATTATCCAAATAAGACTCTTCATTTGTGTCAATAGGTGCGCCTATACTTGGTATTTCATCAATTGAACTTGTGTTAAATTGATCTTGGCGCTCTTTCCTTTCGGAATTCCGTTCACGCCAGCCTTCTAACTCCTCTAAGATTTTTTGTTCCTTATTTGCGTATTTATTGTTCATAGCGGGTCCTTAAGGTGCTTGATTTTCCCTGGGCACCAAAACGCTCCTTTTAAAAGACATTACCATTTCATCTCTTTGATTCGTGGCTCTTGTTTCGACTGTGACCACACCTCGGTCTGGTTTGCTAGTTTCTGTTACGGAGAGTACCTCTGTTTCAGCATATATAGTGTCGCCGTGGAAAGTAGGTTTATGAAATTTCACTTCATCAATACTTAGGTTTGCTATAGCTTTGCCTGAAACATCTTCAACGCTCATTCCAAACGCGATATCCATTACCAGATTACCTACAACTACGTTTTGTTTGAACTGAGTGCTCTCTGCATAGTTCCTATCTATGTGTAGAGGATGGTGGTTCATAGTTAACATACAAAATAGTACATCGTCTGACTCAGTGATGGTTCTACCTGGCCAATGTTTGTATATATCACCTTCTTTAAACTGCTCGAAGTAACGACCAAATTCCATTAATAAATCCTTTCTTAATCCTAGTTAATCAAGAGCATACCTTTGTAATAGATTCTTGGCTATTATAGTCCTTTGTATTTCATTAGTTCCTTCATAGATCATCATTCCTGGAGCATCCCGAAAGTATCGTTCAACAGGTAATTCTTTTGTGTAGCCTATCCCACCATGTATACGCATGGATTCTAGGGTTGCTTCTGTAGCAACTTCTGTTGCAAATAATTTTGCCATACCAACTTCTGTATCTGCACGTCCCCCTTGATCTTTTATTCCTGCAGCCCACCGGGCTAAAAGACGAGCTGCTGTGATGTTGGTATACATATCCGCTAGTTTTAATTGAATTGCTTGGTGATCTCCGATCTGTTTTCCAAAAGCTTTTCTCTGCTGCGCGTATTTTATAGAAGCCTCGAACGCTGCCCTTGCCACCCCTACTGCGCGTGCGGCTGTATTAACCCGCCCTACCTCTACTCCACTCAACACTTGAAAAAAACCTTGGCCTTCTTCTTCGCCAAGAAGATTTTCTTCTGGGACTCTCATATCGTCTATAGATAATTCAGCGGCTTCTATACCTTTGTAACCTAATTTTTCTATATCTCTCGTCACATTAAAGCCTTTGAACTCAGGCTCTACAAGTAAACATGAGATACCTTTATACCTAGGTTGTGTATTGGGGTCTGTCTTAACGGCCATAGCAAAGATTCCTCCGCGTCGCCCATTACTAACAAACAATTTCGATCCGTTTACAACGTAATGCTTATCTTCAAGGGAAGCTACAGTTTCTATAGCTTGTACATCAGATCCAGCATTAGGTTCGGTGATAGTTAGCGCTCCTCTTCTTGAGGCGTCGCTCATTTGAGGTAGGTACTTACTTTTCTGATAGTCTGTTCCAAATTCGGTAACTAAGTGTGTAACAATAACATGGGTATTTAGAATACCGCCTAAGCTCATCCATCCTCTTGCTAATTCTTCCACCACACCTGAATAAGTGACGTAACTCGCCCCAATGCCGCCTTGGTCTTGTGGGATCATCAGTTCAAACAAACCTAATTTTTTCATTCCGTCTACCAACTGTTCGGGAAAGATATTGTTATGTTCTAGTTCCTCCACCACGGGAATAACTTCTTGATCTACCCATCTCCTAACCTCTGCAGATATTTCATCTTGTGGTTCTATTATCGGATCTGGCATGTTTAAGCTCCTAGACTTCGTCCAGCCTGATGTAATACATCATAGCCCGTGACTTCTGCGTGTCTTTTTGCCTGATTGACTAGCCACTCAGTATCAAGTTTACCCGCTTGACCTGCTTTAGCTAATAACACTAAGTACCCTTTTGCGGTTGCTTCGTCTACAAATTCACCTGTTTCTGGATAAACGAAAGCTCCTCCTCCTTGTTCATGATAGTACTCAATTAAACCTTTTGAATACTCGGTAAGTTCATCTGAAGGGGTATAAGCTTTGTTCGCCATTTCAGCTTGTTGAGGGTGTATGACCCAAGTTCCATCCATTCCAAGATTTGCTGCTCCAACATTTTTTTTGTATAGGGAATCTTCGATTACTTGTTTGTCCCCTTCGGACGTGTCTCTCCGCACTAAATTAAAAAAGACATTATCAATTGCGTGCAAGCCCGCGGCCTTCGCAGCAACAGCCATAGTTTGTTTTGCTGCATGAAAATTGATATTTTGATTTTCTATAACCTCAACAATACCCATCACGGCTGCGAAATCTGCGATGCCAAAAATTAAACCTGCCATTCTTGGCGATGCTGTTGCTATCTCATATACTTTGACCATTGCCTCTGGAGTTTCTATAAGAGCTTCTATTTGAACCTTGTGATTCCAACCTGCTTCTAGTTCTAAAGAATCTAGTAGACGCGAAACATATAAGATATCTTCGGGGCCAGTCACTTTAGGTAGAATAATGCCATGAAATTTATCTACCGCACCTCGCATTAATGATTCTACATCTCCTAGGAAAAATGTTGAGTGGATGTTATTCGGTCTAAACGTAATTACTTTTTCACCGTAATCCAACTCGTTAAATGCTGTGATAATGGTGTTCCTAGATTTTTCACCTTTGAATTCATATGGGCATGCATCTTCTAGATCGGCCATCACATGATCTACTGGCGCAGTCGATGCATTCTCATGCATCCTCTCATTGTGTCCTGGATAAGTTAATTCGGTTCTTGGAACAACTAAACGTCTATCCTCCCCAATTATGAACATATCAAGCTATCTCCTTAAATTTTATTCTTTTCTTATATTTGCTATAACTGCCAGCGCTCTTACATAAACTGGCCTATCAACTACCATCCCACCGAGCCCAGTTGCTCCTAGGCCTTCTTTTTCTGCTCTTTCGTAGGTCTTAATAATTCCCCTTGCTTCTTCTATTTCTACCTCAGTTGGCTGAAATAGGGAGTTTACGACTGGTACTTGCGACGGGTGAATGCAATAGCGCCCTTTGTAGCCAATACTTTTTGAGAACTCTGTACTTTCTATTAATTGACTTTCGTTCTTGTAATTCATTTCGGGTCCCGCAATCGGAATAACTCCCGCGGCTATACAAGAAGTTGCTACCCGATAATTCGCCCACTCTACCTCCTTCGAATTTGGAGTCCTTGGTATCCCCATATCGTGTGTGAAATCTTCGCTACCAAAAGATGCCATTGTTACTCTGCTGCTAGCTCGACACATTTCGACAGCATTCAGCACTCCTTCGGCTGTTTCGATCCACGGAGCTATTTGAATTTGACCTGGGCTAAGGCCCTTTTGCTTTTCTATTAGCGTAAGATAATTGTCGACTCTGTGGATTATGTCAGGGCCAGTCCCTTTGGGAAGGCTTATAACATCGAGGTCTTGGTTGCAGACTGCCAAGAGATCTTCTTCTAAAAGATTAGTGTCATACCCATTTACCCTACAGAAGAGGATGTAATTTTTTCTATCTGCTATTTTGGGAATTGCTGCTTTTACCATGTCACGCGCTGTAAGTTTATCTTGGGGAGCTATAGAATCTTCTAGGTCGAGGCATATAGCGTCTGCTCCAATGGTAGGAGCGTTATCTATGAACTGTTGGTTGTTTCCTGGTATGAACATAATAGTTCTAATTGGTGGTAACTGAACCATTATTCTGGTTTTCCCATTCTGATGATTTACCCTCCCCACAAAATCCATATAACTTATTTATTACATTGGAACTATTGTTTATGCCCCTTATTAACTAACCCATTGTATTATTATTCATCGACCTTTGGAAATGTTCTTAGCGATTTACATGTCCGATTTTGCATAATTAACCAAGCGGGCCAGATTCTAGCATGTTGTGGCTCAACTTTACAAGATACTAGCTCTTTCATCAGTTCTAGTGGGGGGGGGGTTGTTTGAGTCCAATGTAATAATAAGTTTAACTGGAATGTATTTTTAAACATTATTAGCAAGCTTAAGGCTTAAAGCTTGCCGATATTTTTCCTCTATTTGATCTGTCACGGTATTCCAATCGTACTTTTTCACTGTATCTTTTGCTCGAATTGATAATCTTTGCCTTAGATCCTGATTTTTCAATAGCATGAGCAGTTTGCGAGAGAACTCTATTTCGTCCCATGGGTCTATAAGAAGTCCATCTTGGTTATCTTTAATAACTGTCCGGTATCCAGGTATGGAAGAGGCTAGTATTGGTGTTCCTGCGGCCATTGATTGAAGCAAGACTATTCCTTGACTTTCATCTCCCGTGGCTGGACTGCAATAAATGTCTGCCATTTGATAGTAATTGGGTAACTCTTCATCCGAAACAAACCCCACAAAATGTACGTCTTTCAATCCTCTTTCAGAGATGACTCGTGCACTTTCCCGGTCTATATTCCCAGGTCCAACAACTATTAGTCGGCAATTTGGGTATTCCCATTTAACGTGGCTATATGCTTTTAATAGGTGGGGAAATCCCTTACGCTTTTCCATCCTGCCTTGAAAAAGTATATTGAGCTTACCGTCATTAAATTCTTTAGGGGATTTGGATGGTTTTGAAAAATAATCGACATCCACACCGTTTGGAATTATGTCGTAGTCGCCTGGAAAATACCGTTGGATATATTCGTGGGCAGCTTCTGATACTGCAATTCGTTGATCTAATCTTTTGGCCCACCTACGTAGCATATATCTAGATATGCTCAGCGAACGTCTTCTTTTAGCGTAAGCATGAAAAGTTCCTACTAACGCTGAATTTTGGACAAGCCTTAGAAAAGTTAAAGGGAGGGTAGGGGAAACTGGTTCATGGATATGAACGATATCGAACTTATTCTCTCTCAAAAAAGGAACCACATATTTACTAAGAGTCACTGATAATGTGATTCTTGCTACTGAACCGGCAGTCGGCACGGGAATAGGTTTTCCGATTGGATGGAAGATTGGATTACTTGATGATGCGTGATCTAGTGAGTATGGAGCAGATATTTTCACTGAATGACCACGTGATATAAGGTTTGTAGCCAAGTTAGATACATGGTTAGTAACACCACCTGGGTAAGCAAAATCATATGGTGAAACTATTGCTATGTTTAAGGGAGGATTATCGCTCACTGGAGTCAAGTCCTGAGTTTTCTTTTAGTTATGAGTTTTTAGTTTTGGGAAGAGTATCATCTTTACGCGCGTCGACAATATACGACTCTACTCTTTCTCGTGCTTCCTCATCTCTCATTTGTACGGGTGGAGATTTCATAAAATAGGCAGACGCAGGCACTATAGTTCCACTTAATTCTCTATCTAAAGCCAATTTAGCGCATCTAATGGCGTCTATAACCACTCCCGCTGAATTTGGGCTATCCCAAACCTCCATTTTTAGTTCCACGTTCAGTGGTACATCTCCGAATGTTTGTCCTTCCATTCGTATGTATGCCCATTTTCGATCTTCTAGCCATGGGACATAATCGCTAGGGCCGACGTGGATATTCTCATCATCTAAATCAAAATCCATTTGGGACAAAACAGAATTTGTTTTTGATTCTTTTTTTGATTCTAACCTCTCTCTATCAAGCATATTGTAAAAATCTGTGTTCCCGCCAAAATTTAGCTGGTAAGTTTTTTCTAATTTAACTGCTCGATCTCCGAACAAACGGGTAAGCACTCTATGAACGATAGTAGATCCTACCTGTGACTTAATGTCGTCACCAATTATCGGCAGTCCTTTTTCAGCAAATCTTCCTTGCCAGTATTTTTCCCTAGCAATAAATACTGGTACACAATTAATGAATGCACATCCTGCTTCTAAAATTTGCTCTACATACCACTTGGTCGCCATTTCACTGCCAACTGGTAGGTAGCTTATAACTACGTCTACTTCTCTCTCTTTTAAAATGCCTACTATGTCTGCGGTTGATCCAGGCGCTTTAGTGATTTTCTCGGAAAGGTAATGCCCTAATCCGTCATGTGTCATACCCCTGTCTACTTTAACTCCGGTATTGGGAACATCCGCAAATTTGTAGGTATTGTTAGGTTCTGCGTAGATAGCTTCTGATAGGTCTTTACCTACCTTGGTGTCTCCAACGTCAAATGCCGCAACGAAATTGATGTCGCTTATGTGATAATCTCCGAGTCTCGGATGCATCAATCCTGGAATGAACTCATCGTCCTTGGCATTCTGGTAATAATGAACCCCTTGTACAAGCGACGAAGCACAATTACCCACTCCTATTATCGCAACATTAATTTTTTCACCCAATTGCTTATCTCCCATTTTATTATCGTTAATTAATTTGCAAGATAACTAAAAAATAGCGGCGCGGCAACCTTAAACAGGCATACCGCGCCGCTACCCGAATTTACTCGGTAATCACATTAAGTCCTCACCGAAATGAACGGAAATTTTAGCCTTTACCAATCCTGAAAAGCTTTGTACCACTAGTTGGGCACGTTCCCGTTGTTGCTGGGCGACCATTTTTCAGAGTCACCTCGCGAGGATTCTGGATTTGTACCTTTTTTCGGCACTTTAAGCAATATGCTTCACTTGCAGCCATATCTGCACCATCCCTTCCAAAACTATATCTACGACTCTAAGCAGCCCTAAAGCTGCTGTCAAGCTAAATTTGGCAAAAAACATTGGTTTTTATCGAAAAAACCAGCTTATAGCCTAAAAATCATAATATAGAGCCAGCTAATGGCTTACTTTCTATATAGGTACGACTTTGGAAGGGTGCCAATAATTGTTGCTCTTCCTAGTCAGTATCGCTGCCATATTTCCCGCTGGACTTAAAGCGTATATTTGGTTTTCTTGTGGTGAAGAGGCGACAGGGGTATTCGGTTTTTCTTTTGCGGGATGTATATCATGGTCATGAATTTCAATATCTATTCCGTGAGATATGCTATCGTGTTGGCTTATCGATAAAGTAACACTTCGCCAATTTTTGAATAAGTATGATAGTGGCAATATATGTTCGTATACTTTTGATTTGAAGGCTTGCTCGATTTGATTTATTGTTTTTGCATTGTCTTGGTTGAACGGGCCATATTCAACACGTTTTAAGTTTTGAAGAGTCGCTCCTACCTGTAATAATTTACCTAGCTCATCGGAAATTGATCTTACGTAGGTGCCTTTGCCGCAGAGTATTGATATGTATGCAATAGACCCTTCTAGCTTGGTGATTGAAATTTCGTAAACCATTACTTTTCTGGGCTTTCTTTTGACGGTGATTCCTTTCCTTGCAAGATTGTATAAACGTTGGCCATTATATTTAACAGCGCTGAACATTGGTGGTTGTTGGTCGATCTCGCCTCTAAACGACGAAAGAGCATCTTGGATGTCGGTTATGGTTATATGACTGGCATCAGTTTGGGAGAGTATTTCTCCATCGCTGTCTAATGTATTTGTTGTAGTTCCCAGAAGAATTTCAGCTTCATATTTTTTTGCATATTTATCGAATTCTTGATTCATTCTAGTTCCCTGGCCTAAGAGAATTGGTAATATCCCTTCAGCATTTGGATCTAATGTCCCCCCATGGCCTACTTTTTTAATGCCGCTTGCTTTTCTGATACGATCGACGATTTGGAAAGAAGTCGGACCGATAGGCTTCCAGGCACAGATGTATCCATGATGGTTTTGAGTCATTTGTTCCACTGAGCCTTTAAGGTTCCAGTTTTTGCGATTTAGTCTGGTTTAATATAGAGGTTAAACGGTCGGCACGTTCAGTTGAATCGTCAATTATAAACTCCAATTCAGGGATCTTTTTTAAAAAAAGTTTTTCCAGGGATCGTTTCAAAAATCTAGAAGAAGACCTCAGCCCATCTAGTATTTCTGCCGCAGCGACGTCGGATGCAATGGCACTTACGTATATTTTTGCTTTCTTTAAGTCCGGTGTTGTTTCAACTGATGTTATTGTTAAAAGCCCGGATAATCTCGGGTCGTTTAAATCTTGAGATATTGATTGGCTAATCCTAGATTTAATCATAGAATTAATGCGCTCAACTCGTCTGCTCATCTTTGAAACCCCAATTATTAGTTAATAAAGCGTATTAGCGTGCTTTTTCCTCTTGAGTAAACGTCGATATGAAGTCTCCTTCGACAAATTCTCCAAATTCTGTCAGAGCGATTCCGCATTCTTGACCGGTAATAACCTCTTTCACTTCATCACGGAAATGTCTTAGACTCATTATTGGTCCTTCAAAAATTGTCTCTTTTTGTCTAATTATTCTTGCCATGGAATCCTTGCGTATTACCCCTTCAATTACTACACATCCTGCTATTTTTATTTTATTTATAGTAAAGATCTCTTTTATTTCGGCTTGACCTTGATTAACTTCTTCGAGCAGAGGGGAAACCATTCCTTTGAGGGTGTTACTCAGGTCCTCGATAAGTTGGTAGATTGTTGTATAATTTCGGACTTCAATCCCTCTGTTATTTGCCAAACGAAGTGCTGCAGATTCTACCCTAGAGTTAAATCCCATTATTGTCGCACCAGATGCGGTAGCGAGGAGTACGTCGCTTTCTGTGATCGATCCAACATCTGAATGCAGTATATTTGCACGAGCTGATTCAGTGTTCGCTTTTTGCACAGATCCACGTACCGCTTCTAGACTCCCTTGAACGTCTGCTTTTATTATGATGTTTACATCTTCGACTTCACCCATACCTATTTGGTTGGCCAATTGCTCTAGACTTGCTGGTTGCGTTGATAAAGGTTGGTCTTTCTCAAGTCTTTCTGCAGTTATAGTTTTTGCTTCCTTTTCTGTTTCAACTTGTTCTAGTATTTCACCAGGTTGGGGTACTTCGGGCAAACCTAGGACTCTAACGGGTGTTGAGGGGGGAGCTTCCACGATGGCCTCACCTAAGTGATTAGTCATCGCTCTTACACGGCCCCATACATTTCCTACTAATATATTATCTCCATTTTTTAGCGTTCCAGATTGGATCAATACAGTTGCTAGCGGGCCCTTTTGTGAATTCAATTCAGCTTCAATGACTGTCCCTTTTACTAAAGAATTTGGATTCGCTTTCAGTTCCAATATTTCAGCTAGTAACAGCGTTGATTCCATCAAATCTTCTAAACCTTGACCTGTTTTAGCAGAGACCTCCACGGATAGTACGTCGCCACCCCAGTCTTCTACTAAAAGCTCTTGTTCTGATAGCTGTCTCTTGATTCTCTCGGGGTCGGCGTCTGGTAGATCAATTTTATTGATCGCAACCACTAACGGTACGTCGGCAGCTTTAGCGTGATCTATGGCTTCTAATGTTTGTGGCATCACACCATCATCTGCTGAAACTACAAGGATTGCTATATCTGTTACTCGTGCCCCTCGTGCACGGAGCGTTGTGAAGGCTTCATGCCCTGGAGTGTCAAGAAAAGTTATATTATTTCCACCGGAAGCACTAAATTGATAAGCTCCTATATGCTGCGTTATACCCCCTGCTTCACCGTCTGCTATCGTCGTTTTCCTAAGAGCATCGAGTATGCTTGTTTTACCGTGATCAACGTGTCCTAAGACTGTGACAACAGGCGATCTAGCCTCTTGGTCTTCGGATTGATTCGAAGGATCATTTGCAATTGCTTTTTGTGGGGAGTCGGTTTCGGTATTTTTTAGTTTGATAGTGTAACCGTAAAATTGTGCGATAGGAGAAGCGACTTCAAAATCAATCGCATCATTAAGTGAAGCCATTATACCCATCCGCATTAAGTTCTTTATAACTTCAACGGGATTAGCACCTACCCTTTGGGCCAAGTCGGTTACGGTTATGGCATTGTTTATTTCAAATGTTTGAGGTTGGTCAGTTTTGTTAGACTCAGTCATTTTTATGACCCTTCTTGACTTTCAGTGATTCCAAAATTATATCCCTCGCTTTTTTTGTCAAAGCACTCATAGTTCTTTTTGTTGGAGGTTTTACGAGATTAAGGCTGGCTTGGAGTGATTGCGGAACAAACCCATTTTCCCAGCAGTCTACATTCTTGCAGAGGTATGCCCCTCTTCCTGCTAAAGTGCCGCTGGTATCTATATCTAGATTTCCCTGGGCAGTCCTAACAATTCTCACTAAATTTGTTTTATTCTCATGAATTCTACAGGCTATACAAGTGCGTATAGTCGGATGAATCCGATATTTAGTACTAGTGGTGCTAGTACGCATATTTAGCGACCTCCACCTCTGCGGCCACCAGATTGACCTCCGCGCCTATTTCCACCTGAACGGCCGTCTTTAAATCTGCCGCCTTTTTCAGGGAATATATCTTCCGCGAATCTTATACCTTGTCCGCCGGTTTCACTTTCTGCCTGGTAATCTTTTAGGAATTCATCAAAATCAAATGATTCTTCGGGGCTATCATCTTCTTCAGATTCCTCTTCTGCAATTTCATTAAGAGCGGCCTCTTCTAACTCAAGCTCTTTGAGTGCTTGTTCTATGTCCTCCTCATTAATGTCAGATTGTTCAGAAGGCGCGATTGATTCTTTCGTACTAAGTGTTTCTACCTCTTGTTCGGATTCAGAATCTGAAATTATTGGATCTGATTCTTCTACAATAATTTGTTCAGCAGGTTCTGCTAATTCGACTTCTGGGGAAGTCACAGAAGTAGTATCAACGGTGGCATCTTGCTCAGTGTCTTGTTCCTCTTGTGTTGCGACTAATGCATCTGCAGGTTCAACAATTTCACCTTCTGCTACCATTATTTCTGTATCACTTCTGATATCTATTCTCCAGCCTGTTAACTTTGCAGCTAGTCTAGCATTTTGGCCTTCTCTCCCTATAGCGAGAGATAATTGTGAATCTGGCACAATGATCAACGCCCTTTTGTCCCCAAGAATTTCAACCTTGGTAACTTGTGAGGGGCTTAAGGCTTGAGATATATATACTAATGGGTCTGCATTCCAAGGGATCACGTCTATTTTTTCGCCGTTCAACTCATTCACTATGTTTTGGATTCGAACTCCTCTTAAACCAACACAAGATCCAACAGGGTCTACACCCTCTTGTCGTGTTTCTACCGCTACCTTTGTGCGATAACCTGGCTCTCGCGCTATCGAGCTTAGTACTACCGCTCCAGTAGCGACCTCGGGTACCTCTAACTCAAATAACCTTTCTATCAAGCTATTATTCGCTCTCGAGACTATGATTCTAGCCCCATTAACGCCTCTTTCAACTTCACGAACCACCACACGAATTCTTTGTCCTGGCCTGTAATGTTCGCTTTCTACCGACTCGGCTTTGGGCATTACAGCTTCAGTTCTACCTAAATTAATAATTATCTGTTCGGGATCAACTCTTTGAACGACCCCGGATATAATTTCATTAATACGAGTTGCGTATTCCTCATAAACTACATTACGTTCTGCTTCTCGTAAACGCTGTAAAACTACTTGTTTTGCAGTTTGAGCAGCAATTCTTCCGGCTGCCTCTGGAGTTTCCACAACCATGTCTAAAGTTTCGCCTAGTTTAGAATCTTTCCGATATGTGGAAGCTTCTTCTAAAGATAATTCGTTGTTTGTATCTTCTACAGAATCAACAATTATTTTGTGGATTGTTAGTACTATGTCGCCGGTAGTCGGTAATATCTTTACAGAAATATTGTCGCTTCCCACCACTTCTTTTTTAAAAGCGGA
>Ga0310344_10002477_pt1 | contig 13872 bp, 11 predicted proteins | sample HC15DNA20200_MG_FD_203801 | JGI IMG/M metagenome (GOLD analysis project Ga0310344, IMG submission 203801) | Marine microbial communities from station ALOHA, North Pacific Subtropical Gyre - HC15-DNA-20-200_MG | ecosystem: Environmental > Aquatic > Marine > Oceanic | place: Pacific Ocean: North... | reverse complement strand
CTTTTCGCCGTACGAAACTGTCGGTTCAAGGTTGGCTGGCTATACCCGTAACCCGTATGCACTTGGCCGTGTGACAGCTGGCTCGAGTGGCGGTACTGCTGCGGCGGTGGCGGCCAGCTTTGCTACCATTGGTCTCGGGACCGACACTGGGAATTCGATACGGGGGCCAGCCGCTCACCAAGCATTAGTTGGCATTAGGTCGACAATGGGACTGACGAGTCGAGACGGTATCGTGCCGTTGAATCTTGCCAGAGATATTGGAGGGCCGATGGCTCGGACGGTGGCCGATGCTGTCACGCTCTTTGATGTGATTGCTGGTGCCGACCAAGCGGATCCCGTGACAATGGCTACTAGTGGTCAACCGCGCACAGCATTGGTTGAGGCGCTTGACATAGAGGTGATCCAGGAAGCTCGGATTGGTGTGCTTCGAGAAATGGTAGATGAGACGGCCGACCAAGCGGTGATAGCTCGTTTTGATGAGGCAATTGTTGAGTTACGTGGCTTGGGGGCAGTTGTGGTGGATCCAGTTGTCCTGCCGAGACCTAAGCCGACAGTGGGGACTTCCATTCAAGATCGGTGTCGTCGGTTTCACTTTGATCTGAATGCGTATCTTGCCAGTCTTGGACCGGCTGCTCCTTACCAGGCACTTGACGCGATTGTAGCTTCTGGGCTATTTCATCCAAGTGTCCGTCAACGACTTGTTGGGAGCTTGGAAGTCACGGAACCCCCAGAGACTCAAGCTGGCTGCGGGACTCAAACCGCCAGGGATGAGGGTCTACGTAGGGATGTGCGTGAGCTGCTGCAAGAGCAGGACCTCGATGCTCTGATATACCCGACTTGGAACAATCCACCTCGTTTAATAGGGGATCTCAATACGCCGCATGGCAACAACAGCCAAGTGTTGGCACCACCTACAGGGTTTCCTGCGATTACGGTGCCAATGGGTTATGTCCATGGCTTGTTGCCCGTTGGCCTTCAGCTACTGGGTGATGCTTGGAGCGAGCCAACTTTGGTCGGTATCGCCTATGCATACGAACACAAAACTAAGCATAGGGTGGCCCCTCAGTCGACCCCGGTGCTCGAGTGATTTAGGGAGACTCTGAATATCCGGACAGGTCATTACCGGTAAGACTGGGTGGTGTTTCGGTTCTTGTTGATACTGCAGTGTTTACCAGTCGTTTGTTGGCTGAAGGGCAAGATAAAATGATTACCTTACTTAACCAGACTTCCAAGTTTCTTAGAATTGCGCTCTCTAGGGGCAAGGTGCTTCGCTTGGGGCCAAGGAAGGAAGGTCAAGTCTCATCCAATGATGCAGGACTCGACTCTATTAAGCGTCTCGTAGATGACGGTTCCATCAAGGTCATGGGCGCAGGTGCTCAGGCCGGCTCATCTGCGGCGGCGAATCCGGCTCTCAGAACCAACGTTCAGGGGCATCATGCGCGTGTTGGTGGCGGGCGACGTGGTGATCGGTAGCACTATTCACAAAGCTATAGTTTTGAAATATGGTGCTACAGAAGTGTGCAAGGAAATGTCTGCTCACATTTTGAGAGTTCGCAGGTGAGTGTTTGGGTAATACGATGTTGGTGTGTTTGCGTGTGCCAAGTAATGACAGGCCCGTTAAGCGGTAGCCAGTTGTGTTGAGATTTTCAGAGTTGGTCAGATCGTATATCAGAAAGGTTTAGCTGATGGCCCAGAGGTTTCGATGCCTGCAAGTCCTAATTATAGGTGTCATGTTCGGCTTAGTGCCGGTGCTGACTGTTGCTCAAGACCAGGGTGCCTGGCAGACGTACGGTACTGAGAACGGAGAGTGGCGCAGTTATGCGGGCAATATTGCAGGGCAGAAGTATTCACCTCTTGAGCAAATCGATGCCGACAACTTTGGCGACCTCGAGATGGCGTGGCGTTGGCAGTCGGTTGATGCCTTAGTCAGTCGTACTATGCCCGATGGCAGCGAGTGGTGGGCGCCCCTGGAGACTATTGTCGAGTCGCTTGAGGCTGACACGCCAAATCTCTACCGTCGGGGACACCCTCCTCGCCCGGGAGGGCTTCAAGCCACCCCTCTTATGATCGGCGGAGTACTCTATTTCAACACGGCGCTGTCTCAGGGAGTTGCAATTGATGCGACTACTGGTGAGACCTTGTGGGTCTTCAATCCCAAGAGCTACGAGGAAGGGACTACACCCATGAGTGGAACCTTCAAGCAGCGAGGCGTGGCTTACTGGACCGACGGTGAGGATGACGAACGGATTTTTTGGGGTACTGGAAATGGCTACTTGGTGTGCGTGAAGGCCCAGACTGGTCAACCCTGTTCGGATTTTGGAATTGAAGGTAGGGGCATGGTCGATGCGATGGAGGGACTCCCGCGTGCTGAGCGAGAGGGCCGAGACTACTTGAATGCCCTACTGTATGGTATCCACTCGCCGCCGATTGTGGTGCGTGACAAGGTCATTCATGGGTCACAGGTTGCAGACCGTCGGATAACCAAGGAGGCAGTGCCTGGATGGGTGCGTTCGTGGGATGTCAAAACCGGAGCTCACTCTTGGGATTTTCATACCGTACCGAACAGTGCTGATGAGTTTGGGGCTGATACCTGGTTGAACGATTCGTGGCGGTACTCGGGTAATGCCAATGTCTGGTCCATGTTGTCGGGTGACAATGAGCTTGGCTATGTCTACTTACCCACTGGTACGGCCACTAACGATTACTATGGCGCTGATCGACCCGGGGACAACCTGTTTTCGGAGTCGATTGTTGCGGTGGATGTCGAGACGGGACAGAGGGTTTGGCATTTTCAGGCTGTTCACCATGGTCTGTGGGATTACGATTTTCCCACTCACCCGAATCTGGCGGATATCATCGTCGACGGTCGGAGCATCAAGGCCTTGATTCAGGTTAGTAAGCAGGGGTTTGTCTATACATTTGACAGGGTGACTGGCGAGCCTGTTTGGCCGATTGAGGAGCGGCCTGTGGATACGGACACAAACATGCCCAATGAGTATGTGTCAGCGACCCAGCCGTTCCCTACGAAGCCGGCGGCTTTCGAATACCAGGGCGTGACGGTAAATGATCTGGTCGATTTTACCCCTGAGATTCGGCAGATGGCCCTTGAAGCAGTGCGGCCGTATCGTCTTGGCCCACTGTTTACGCCGATCTCGAGGCCTGTCGATGGTGGCTGGCAGGGTACGTTGATGCGGCCTCCAGATGCTGGGGCGGCCACTTGGGCTGGGGCTGCGGTTGATCCAGAAACCGGTATGCTTTACGTGCCTTCACGGAACAATGCGGTGGTGATTTCCATGTATCAGCCAGAACCAGCCCTTGGGGCCACGGTGGCCTACACCCATGGCGCTCCAGAAACAGATAGGTTGGCTGGGCGTGGTTTGGGCCCCTCGAGGAGTGGTGCACTGATGCCGCGTGGGTTGCCACTGCTTAAGCCGCCCTATTCTCGGATGACGGCGATTGATATGAACACTGGCGAGCACGTTTGGATGGTGCCCCTTGGGGATGGTGACCGCTACCGTAATCACCCTATGCTTCGCGATCTGGACCTTCCTCCATTGGGGGGGGATGGTTGGGCTGGACCGGTGCTCACCAAGTCTTTGGTGATTAGTGCTTTGACGGCTGGTGGTAGCGATAACGGACCTCGTCTGGTGGCTCGTTCGAAAAAGACCGGCGAGGAACTGGGGTCGATAGATTTGCCGACGGGTGCCTTAGGGACACCCATGACCTATATGGTTGATGGGCATCAGTACATAGCGTTAGCTGTTGGAGGGCGACCTCCTGAGATGGTTGCCTATAGGCTGCCAGAATAGCTGAGCCTTTGAGGGTGAAGGTCCAGTGCCCTATTGGAGGGGCTATTCGGTGCCGAGAGTAACTCCAAGAGTTCTTAGTTGATGGAGAACAAGCCTAATGAATCACGGAGTGCCCGGGAAAATTATTCTCTAGGGTGGAAAGGGGAAGGGATGACGAGACTTCGTAGTTGGATGATTATGGGTTTACTGACCGTGATATCGGGTTGTGGGGAGTCGGAACCGCAGTTTGTGGGGACTGCTCATGTGCTCAGGGTCTTGGATCGGATTGAGGCACAGCAGACCGATGCTGCTGAGAGGCTTGCTGCGATCGAAGCGACTGTAGGTGAAAACCCTCCGATGGTCATTGCTGAAGATTCTGAGTCTGGACCAGTGGCTGAACAAGCGCGTCCTATTGCGGTCGAGACTACGGTGGCCTTCACTGAAGGTCCCACTGTAGCAGAGGATGGCTCAGTGTATTTCACGGACCTCGGGAACAACAGGATAATGAGGTGGTCGACTGATGGTCAGCTCTCCACCTATCGTCAACCGAGCAACCGTGCGAATGGCTTGATCTTCGATACTGAATGGCGCCTGCTAGCTTGCGAGGGGGGTGACGGAGACACGGGTCTGCCACGCATCACGCGCACTGATATGAACACGGGGGAGATCGAGGTGTTGGCCGATTCATACGAAGGCTTGGAGCTACACCAACCCAACGATCTTACTTTTGATGGTCAAGGTCGCATCTATTTCACGGACCGCCCTGGGCCGAACCCCAGACCTGAACAAACCGGAGTGCATGGAGTTTATCGCATTGATCCGGACGGAACGGTTGCTCGCATCCTGACTGAACCTGAAGTCATGCGGCCTAATGGAATCGTCATCTCTCCTGATGACAGCACGCTCTATGTGATCGAGACTGAGCAGAGTGAAGGCGGGCCCAGGTTGATTCTGGCTTATGACCTCAGCGCTGAGGGTAGTGTGAGCAATATGCGGGTCTTTCACGATTTCTATCCTGGGCGGAGTGGGGATGGAATGACGATCGACAGTGCCGGAAATTTGTACGTGGCGGCTGGGTTGAACCGAACTCGAGGGACCAGTGAGACACTCGACACAGTGGCTGGCATCCATGTGTTTTCGCCGGCAGGCGAGTTGCTTGAACATATTCCTATTCCAGAGGATTCGATCACGAACGCAGCGTTCGGCGGCCCAGATCTTCGGACGCTGTATGTTACTGCCGGGAAGACTCTTTTTAGTGTCGGTGTGGACACAGAAGGGACCAGGCGGTGACCTCCTGTCGCCAGATTGCCGTAGGCCTCGGCCTTGTGTTGTTAGGGCCTACTGTTCTGACGCAAGCAACAACTTGTATTGCCTCGGCGACAGAGCCGTCTGCAGCAGGGCCTCCAGTCTCGGCAGCGCGAGCTCTCGTGTCGGCTGACTTAGCTGAACGGGGATACCCAGGTGTCTCGGTTGCGGTGTCGGTCCACGGGGAGACGGTCTGGTCGGAGGGGTTCGGCTACGCAAATCTGGAACACCGTGTCCCGATGTGGCCTTCGACGAAGTTCAGGGTCGGCAGCATTTCGAAACCGCTGACTGCGGCAGCTGTGGCTATGCTCGTGGAAGACGGTCGACTGGATTTGGATCTGCCAGTTCAATACTATGTGCCGTCATTTCCGGTGAAGGAATACCCCATTACTACTAGGCATCTCGGTGGTCATCTTTCCGGCATCCGGCATTACCGCGGGAATGAAAACTTTATCAGAGATCCATATGCTTCGGTGCACGATGCTCTGTCGATCTTCAAGAATGACCAGCTGTTGCACGAACCTGGTACGGCGTACTCCTACACGAGTTTTGGTTTCAATTTGATCAGTGCGGTCATAGAGGGTGCTGCTGGTCAGCCCTTCCTCGACTATCTGAATGATGCAGTGCTTGACCCGATCGGCATGCGTGACACTACTGCTGATTTCATCACTAAGATCATTCCGCAAAGGACGAGCTACTACATGCGGGATGATGCTGGCAATGTGGTGAATGCGCCGTTCGTGAATAATAGCTACAAATGGGCTGGTGGAGGTCTACTGTCGACAACCGAGGATGTGCTGCGTTTCGCTAATGCGCATCTATCAGATAACTTCTTGTCCGATGAGGCTCTGGACCTATTGTTTACCGAACAGAAGACGGTTGAGGGGAAGGGGGTTGGCTACGGATTTGGGTGGTCGATTCAGTCCGATGACGATGGCCGACTGCTTCTTGGGCATTCAGGTGGGTCAGTGGGCGGAACGTCCCTCATGCTAATTCAGCCTGATACTCGGGTTGTGATTGTCGGTCTGATCAATATGACTGGAGCCAAGAACCGCGTACTCAGAGAGGTTTTGCAGATTTTTGTAGAGGCCGTAGAAGCTTCGGACAGGTGGTAATGGCGTCCCCGGCAGATATAAGGTCCCAGGATTCGAGTCTTAAGGGGGCGGAAGCCGTGACTAGACCTCGCTACCAATTTTGGTGTTGGGAGTCGATAGACCGGCACCAAGGGACAGTCTACCTACGCCGGCTTAGGGTCGTGTCATGCCCATGGTTTGGTATCTATATTCACTGGTTTTACGCTAGTGATGACGATTCTCTGCACGATCACCCGTGGTCATTCCTGACTTTCATCCTTAGAGGTGGCTACTGGGAGCACACGCCTGGTCCGAAAGGCTCGGTACTTAAACGGTGGCATGCTCCCTGGACGGTTCGTTGGTGTCCAGCTCATTGGCTCCATCGGGTAGAGATTGATCCCAACCACCGGCCGGTGACACTTGTGTTCAGAGGTGGGCAGATTCGACGATGGGGCTTCCAAACCCATACCGGATGGGTGCCTTGGCCAGAGTACAAAGGACGCCGTTAGAGGGATGTCTGTTCGTTAGGAATTGCAGGTGAGGCTTGTCTGATTATCTTTGACGTCAGTGAGCGTGTTTGGATTACAAGCCTGGTGGGTGTGAGTGGCGCCGGTGCTAAACCTTAGGGAGTGGGGTGGCTGGACCGGAGCAGAGCGGTGAATGGAATAAATCATGGGGGTGAGCATATGACTGGCTGGTGGAGCAGATTGGGAGTGCTGACGATAGGACTGCTCATGTCGGGAACCGGCATTGGACTGGGGCAGACCCTTGTGCCAGAAGGGTGGACCCCCCCTCGCACTGCTGCTGGTCGTCCTGATCTGCAGGGGACCTGGGCCAATAATAGAGCGACACCACTGGAGCGTCCAGAACAGTTGGGAAATAAAGCTACTCTGACGGACGAAGAGTTAGCGGAGTTGACTGGACTCATCGCAACCTTTCGGAATTCGGAACAGGCGGGTGACCTGCTCGGTGACCGCTTGATTCAGCAGGCTCTTGGTAATGCCGAGTTCCAGGACTTCGACAATGTGACTGGGAATTACAATGCGTTCTGGCTTGTGGATAGGGAGCTCGACAATCGAACGTCGCTCATTATCTTGCCTGAGAATGGTCGGCGACCGCCACTAAGTGAGGCGGCAAGGATGCGTGCTAAAGAGGCTGCCACGTCACGGGGAGGGCCATCCGATGGCCCAGAGGATCGGACACTGGGTGACCGATGCTTGCACTTTGCTATGCCCAATATGGGGTCTGGTTACAACAGTTACTTTCAACTATTCCAGACTCCCGATCAGGTGACGATTATTCAGGAGATGGGACACTCTGTTCGGACCATTCCGCTTGATGGACGGCCTCACCTTGACGATCGTGTTGCGCAATGGGCCGGGAACGCGCGTGGGCGTTGGGACGGAGATACTTTGGTGGTTGAGACGAGGAATTTTGATGCCCGAAGTCGCTATAGTGGAGCTTCCGGGAGCCTTGTGCTTGTGGAGCGGTTTAGTCGTGTTGCTCCAACTGTGCTCAGACAGGAGATAACGCTCACTGATCAAGATACTTGGACTTCACCGTGGACGGTGGAATTGCTTCTAGATCAGAGCACGGAGACTATCTTCGAGTACGCCTGTCATGAGGGCAACTACGCCATGCCTGGCATACTGGGTGGAGCGCGTGTGGAAGAACGGTCGACTACTGTTGTTCGATAGAAGACGGAAAATGGTCAATTCATTCTAGTGGGTTGAGCCAGTGAGGAGCAGGCAGTTGAGCTGCTAGGGCTGTGGAGTTCAAGCGTCACCAGAATGTTTCATTCTGGTGACTGTGAGCCAGCCCTGGCAGTCTCCAAGTTGCGGTGCCATTTACCCCTATACCCTAAAGCCTTGAATATACGGAGCTCATCCCATGGATGGTCAGCAGTTGGCTTCTCCAGTCGAAGGGTATGGACTTTAGGGCTGGTTTCAGGCTCAAGTTTGGGTCATGGCTTGATCCCGAGCCGGTCTTCGGAGCGTGCCCCACTGAGTACGTTAGCGATACTGTAATTGCCTTCGTGACAGGCGTACTCGTACAACGGACCTTGGGTGACACCCCGGGCTGCTTGATTTGTAGTCAGCGGGATGCGGACGCTCCATGGTCTGGTGAATTTGGCTGGGTCCGTCAATGTGAATTCATATTCTAGTGTGTCGGTATTGATCCTGGTGAAACGTTCGACCAGTTCCATCGTTTGAGTTGGCATGCGCCACGTGGAAGCCCAACGGTCGTTGGTTTTATCGACAAAGTGTTTCGATTCGACGACCAAGGTGTTGCCTTCCCACCAGCCTTGGATATCACCGTTCCATTGGTGGATGCCGCTTCGGGGCTTGGGTACTAGCGGAATGATGCGTCGGTCACGGAACATCTCATGCAAGATGACTACATGATCCGGGGTCTGCAAAATCTGATGGTTGGGGTTGTAGCCCAACCAGAACATGGGTACTCCGTCAGTGAGGCACCGTTCTCCAGTATCTACGTCCACCCAAGAGTTGCGGGCGCCACTTACACGATAGGCAATCTGTAGGCGTTCACGCTCCAACATTTCGATGGTATAGGGAACGCGGCCTTCAGGAGGGTCTACGATCAATGCTGTGCGCCGGTCTGGTACGACTCTTGTGCCAGGGTCAAACCAAGCTTGGTTGTAAGTGCCAGGATCGCCTGGCCGGGGATCACGCTCGACGAAGCGATTCTGGTCAGCGCGCTGTTCTAGTGTTGCAGCCTCTTCTTCAGTCAGAAATGTTTGCCCAGTTAGATGTGCCGGGCGCTCGAGCGGCGTGATGGTCGACCCAGTCCATGTGCCTTGAAGGTTGGGGTGGCCCCAAGGTGTTTGAGGAGGAACTTGTGCCGTGCCGGGTAGTGGCAACAAGCTGGCAAGGGTTATGGCTGCCACGAAAGTTCCCGTTCTGTTTGGCATCTGAGACATTCCTCCATTTACGTTACGGGTTTACTCCGGTTGAGGCGCGAGTTGTTAGCCCTGCAGATGCTCTGCGACCAGGCCGCTAATAAGTGTAGTTTAGGGCAATGTGCTCTTGTGTTTCACTACTTTGTCTGTGGCTACTAACTTATCTATGCTCCGGAAAGAGGGTTCAGTGGGGTGTTTCGGGATTTCAGGTTGTTACGAGATACGGGGCCAAAGGATAGGTGGTACTGATTCCGAGCGAGAGTTGGACACAAAGGCCGTAATGAAGCGACCTATTATGTCATCGCCTCTTAAAGAGAGTCTCTCGAGTCGCGCTTTTTCGCAACACTAGGTCGGTTACTTCTAGCTTGTTGCACAATAGGTGAATGTCTCGTGTTGCTAGTACCTTCCGCTTTGTGGGTGTTGCAGGATAGATCTGATGTCGTAGGGAATCCTCTGTGTCTAGCACGAAGCGTGTGTAATAAGCGACATTGGTTGGGACAGTGGAGAATAACCCATAAAGCATTCCGTTAGACCGGAGCAATTCGCTTAACTTCGTAGCGATGAGTCGACTGGTTGATGGATCTAGATAGTCGAAGAGATCCCAGCACAAGATCCCATCGCAAGAATTTGGTTGTTGCGGAAAGCGCGAGATCAGTCGTTCTGCAAGGCTGGTCGTTAAGGTTATTTCTTGGTTGCGAGCATAAGTTTCTATGTCGACAAATAAATCTTGTATGTAAAATTTACACGACAGGCGTTCGTTGAATAGACTGATGTTCGATCCAATGACAGGTCCAAGATCGATCAAGACGGGCTGGTGCGATCTATTGCTTACGGCAGATAAAAACTTTGGGATGATGCTAGATCGAGCTATAGGCTCACTCAGGTTAGGGGCCTGAGGCTTTTCTTCATTGACAGTTTTACTCGTGTTCCTCTTGAACATCCTCGTTACACTACTAACTGTGATTCTATAAGTGGCCTCTTGTTCGAGTTACAGTCCTATCAATTCTAGCACTGGGAGTTTGGATCACTTTGAGCCGGTGTGGTGGTATTCCACTTGGTTGAGGGGATGTCAGGAGTGAATCGATCCTAATTTCTCATGGAAGGAACGATGTGGTGCCTGGGGCTGTACCGGCAATAAATGCTTCCTGTATCGCATCATTTGCTAATGGGTCAGTCACTTGACCTGTCATTGGGTTAATGGAGGTGAAGACGATGTTTTCTGGTGAGGGGAAATCTTGGGATTCTTCACGGGATCCTATGTGAGCACGCATCAGATCTATCCAAATGGGAAGAGCTACTCTGGCTCCTTCTTCCCCGTCACCGAGTGTTACCTTCTCATCATAGCCCACCCAGACGCCAACTGTGATCTCTGGATCGAATCCAACAAACCAAGCGTCGGTATAGTCATCCATTGTACCGGTCTTGCCACCGAGGGGCCAGCCCAGTCTGCTGGCTCGAATACCGGTGCCGCGTTTCACAACACCTTGCATTAAGCTGACCATAATGTAAGCCGTATCTGGGCGAATCGCGTTGCTGGGGACAGGGTAATTTTCTTCAAGGGCGTTACCCTCTCGGTCTAGGATGCGGTCGATTTGATACGGGGCCATGAGGATGCCTCGATTCGGGAACACCGCATATGCACTGGTTACCTCCTGCAGGGTCGCTTCTGCTGAGCCGAGTGCGACCGAGAGGAAGGGGGGAATTTCCGAGCTGAATCCTAGACGACGTGCGAAGTCGACCACCGTGTTAGGGCCCACCTCGTTCATCATCCAGACGGCTGGAACATTGCGTGATTTCTCTAAAGCTCGTCTAAGCGTGATTGGGCCTTCGTAGGTGTGGTCATAGTTGGTTGGTTCGTACCGGTCTTGTTCAGGGCCAACATCGTAACTAATAGGCTCATCACGTACGATTGAGGCTGCTGTATATCCTTGATCGACTGCAGCCGCGTAGAGAACCCCCTTAAATAGTGAGCCGAGTTGCCGCTTGGCTTGCGTTGCGCGATTAAATTTGCTTCTGTCGAAACTGTAGCCGCCAACCATTGCGAGGATTCGGCCCGTCCGGTTTTCAATAGCCACCAGTGCGGCTTCAGCCAACGGTTCCTGCTCTAGGTCTGCCTCAGCAGTCGAATTTTCTAATGCAACCCCGTTAGCGTCGATGGTTTCGAGTTTTGTGATCTTTATTTCGATAAGGTCGCCAATCTTGACTAGCTGGTTGGCCGCCACGTTGCCGATGCCTCGAAAACCTTCAGTCAATCCTGATTGTAGGACGCGCAAACCCTTAGGTTTAACCCTTGCTGTGTGCTCTCCGAATCGGACTTGCATCGCCTCTTCGTCGACCTGGATCACGACCGCCGGCACGATATCACCAGTCTCCATGGCGAAAACCCACCTGCTGTGACCGAAGGTATCTAGAATGTCTGTAGTGTCACGAGTATCATCGTTGGCACCTGCTTCGGTGAGTATGTTTCGTGTGGGAGTGCGAAATCCTCGCCGTTTGTCGTGAACCCTTAAACCGTTTTCAATAGCCTGGGTGGCGACTTCCTGTAGTTGGGCATCTAGAGTGGTGTGGACTGTTAGCCCTTCTTCGTAGAGCCGAGCTACCCCGTACTCGTGCTCAAGGTGTTGCCGTATTTCTTCGATAAAGTAAGGGGCGACGGTGTTGCTGCGTTCCTTGCGCTCGGCCAAGATAATCGGTTCTTCCTTGGTGGTATCCGCTTCATCTTGGGTGAGGTAACCTTCATCGGCCATCCTTTGCAAGGTGTAATTTCGCCGGCTGCGCGCTAGACCCATGTCAACGAGAGGGCTCTGTCTGGCGGGTAGTTGGATAATACCGGCAATGGTGGCGGCTTCGCCAAGGTTGAGGTCTTTAACCGATTTTCCGAAATATAGTCTAGACGCGGCCTCGACTCCATAGGCGCTGTGGACTGCCGTGCCGAGCCATATTTGGTTTGCGTAGAGTGTCAGAATCTCCCGTTTTGTGTAACGCTTTTCGATGTGTAGGGTGTAATACATCTCACGTAGTTTCCGCTGCCACGTCTTCTGCAGACCGAGACTTTCCCCGCGAAGTTTAACGTTCCGTGCCAACTGCATGGTTATAGTGCTGGCTCCAGCTGCCGTCAGGTCTCCTTCTCGAATGTTCGATAAGACCGTCATAGCTATCCGAGGAATATTGAATCCGATATGTGTGAAGAAACCTCCGTCTTCCGCTGAAATAATGGCGTTGCGGAGTACTTCAGGAATGTCATCATAGGTGAGAATTACACGTCTCTCCGTGGCATACTCGCCGATAAGCTCGCCTCCTCGCGCGTGGATACGCGTGATTGTGCCTGGGGCATAGTCGTCTAAATCGGAGATAATCGATAAGTCTGGTGAGTAGGCGAAAAACACCCCAGCGCTGAGTCCTAACACCAAGGAGAATGCGATCCCACTCATTAGCCTCTTTGAGCGGATGAGTCCATGTCTGGAGTTTGCTGGCGTGTTTGGTGGCATCGACTTTTAATTTTACACTGTCTCAACTCTCGTTTCTTGTCTAGAAACCTCTGCATTGCAGGAAATTATGGAAACAGGAGGTTCATCCTAAGGAATTGCGTTCGGGTTAGGGCTAGCGATGAAACCGCAAAGGTGATCCTCGAGACTTCTAGTACGGCCGAAACTATGCCCGGCGAAGTACCAAAATTACGCCGGCAATTACAAACAGTGAAGCCATGAAGAATTTCGAATTGAGCGGCTCAGTTCCTGTCAATGCAGATACTCCTGTGGCGATGATCGGTTGGAGAAAAATGAAAAAGCCCACTATTGAGGATTCCATATGGCGCAGAGTGAATGCAGTGAGAGAATAGGTTGCCACCGTCGCTCCAATAATGGTGTAAGCCATGGCAGCCCAGACCCAGCCAGGCAAAGTAAGCCAGTCGACCAGTGGGATTCTCCATCCCACAAGAAGCAAAGTGCCTATAGTCCCAAAACCAAAGAGGACTGCTGTCGCTGAGTATGGATGGATCCGCTGGTAAAGCGGTCTAGACATAACCAGGAAGCAACCAAAAGACAGAGCGTTGACGAGAGTGAAAAGGTTCCCGGTTTGCCACTCTGGCTTGAGTGGGCCAGTCAGCATAAAGCCAAGTCCAATGGCTGCTAAGATCATGCCGCAGCCGCGAACCAGACTTGGTCTCTCGAATCGAAACAGCCAAGCGCAGACTAATGTGGTTACTGGGATGGTGAGGTTGATGAGGGATGAGTATCCTGGGGTCGTTAGACTGAGCCCGAGCACGAAGCTAATCTGATTCACGACTACCCCAAGAGTGGACAAAGCCGCCAATGTCTTTAGGTCACGGAAGGTATTTGGAAAGGGAAGCCGTAGAAGATATGCCGAACTTAGGAGAATAAAAGTTGCACAGATTGCACGCACAGCAGCCCAGGCACCAGGGTCTAGGCCAGCGTCGAACGCAGGTTTGATAATAGGGTAGTGCAGTCCGAACAGGACCTGTACGCCCAATAGTGCAACTATGGATAGATTACGTCGAGATACAAGATCGAACCGTTTGACTCTCATTCGAATGGCTGATTGTCTGGAAGGGGGTAATGTGTCTCAAGAGGGAGGTGGCCAACTGGTTGCTGGTAGCATGTCTGAATAGAGGGAAATGGAGCGAGGCTGTTTAAATAGCTTGAAAAATGAACAAATTGTTGAAGGTGTGACTCTACGTGCTGAGTCTATGTTATTCAACCGACCGTATGTCTAGGTTGACCGGGCTCTCATTAGATCGATCATTCTTTCTGATTTAAGACTGACGTAG
>Ga0310344_10002475_pt1 | contig 13876 bp, 10 predicted proteins | sample HC15DNA20200_MG_FD_203801 | JGI IMG/M metagenome (GOLD analysis project Ga0310344, IMG submission 203801) | Marine microbial communities from station ALOHA, North Pacific Subtropical Gyre - HC15-DNA-20-200_MG | ecosystem: Environmental > Aquatic > Marine > Oceanic | place: Pacific Ocean: North... | reverse complement strand
CTCAGGAAGTGGCCCATGCCACTCCCCGAGGCAATGTCGTTGTCACCGTCACAGTCCAAATCTCCTATCGAGATATACAAAGGGTCTCTCTGGACTCCATACTGCGTCGTGTGAGAAGCGGAAGCATAAGGGGCCATTGAGACAAACAGTGATGTCACCATTAGAAGGACCAGTGAAACTGCCTTCCTACCCCTTACAACTCCAACATTGCCTGTCCTACTGTCGTTCATCATGCTCATGCGGACTTTCCGACCACTCTTATGCATTACCAATGGGTGTTTTTTTCCTGCATAGTTATCGGGTAGGGTGCTATTTCATTTCTAGCCAACTTGGATTGGGCGAGTAACTGACCTCCGAGCCCCCGTAAACCTTCTCGAGACGCCCCATGATCCAGAGCCTATCCAGGAAAATCCCCATGTCCGTAGAGTCCTTGTTTGTTTTGTCACCGAGTAGGGTTTCGATCATCCCCACCTCAATTGACGACTGGCCGTGCTCCCTCACCACGAGTATCATTAGAATTTGCAGCCAGGCCTCTGCCATCGGTTCGCCAGAGAGGTTGTTGCTTAGGGGCTCTAAATCTTCAATCTCATCTAAGAATTCTCGTAATTCCCGGATGTCAGGCTCTGATGCCTTTGAAACCCCATGCTCTTCTGAACTGGCTTCAATGTCCATGGTTCCCACCACCCTGACCACAGATGGAACGCTGGACGGATCAGGAGGGGGGCCGGGCAAGCCTTCCTCAAACTCCGTGTCTTCCTCCAAAGTAATCGCCTTCTCGTTCACTTTCCTTCCTTGGCCAGGTTCCTCAATACGGTCTGCAGAATTCCCCCGTTCCTGAAATATTCGACTTCAACGGGAGTCTCCAGACGGACTATCGCAGAAAAGTTAGTCTCCTCCCCGTTTTCCCTTCTTGCAGTGACCGATATCTCCGAAAATGGCTCTAGGTCCCCTGAAACTGGGATGTCGAAGAACTCGGTTCCGTCTAGTCCGAGTGAGTCTGCATCTTCTCCGTCCGGGAATGCAAGAGGGAGTACCCCCATGCCAACTAGGTTTGACCTATGTATCCTCTCATATGACTTAGCAATCACTGCTCTCACACCCAGTAGAAGGGTCCCCTTTGCTGCCCAATCCCTACTGCTTCCGGTCCCATATTGGGATCCGGCTAAGACTACCAGATGGCAGCCTTCTCTCAAGTAACGCTCACTTGCCTCGTGAATCGATGTTACGTCACCTGAAGGGAAATGAGTGGTGAAGCCTCCCTCTGTACCTGGGGCTATCTGATTCCGCATCCTAACATTAGCGAATGTCCCCCTTACCATTACCTCGTGGTTTCCTCTCCTACTACCAAACGAGTTGAAATCGATTGGGTTTACTCCCTTGCCGATCAAATACTGCCCTGCGGGACCATTGCTTGGGAATGCTCCAGCTGGACTGATGTGGTCGGTGGTTACGGAGTCGCCCACCTTGACCAAGACTCTGGCATCCCGTATGGGAACGATGGTTGATGGTTCGGGTGATATTCCCTCGAAGAAGGATGGAAGTCTAACGTAGGTGGATGTCTCGTCCCATGGGTACAACTCACTTGGCTCGCTGGGGATTTCGTCCCACCTAGGCTCGCTCAATATGTCAGAATACCGCTTGATGAACATCTCTGGGCCAATGGCCATTTCCACAGTTGTTCGTATCTCCTCGTCGCTCGGCCAGATGTCTGAAAGCATCACTGGTTCTCCGGAATCGGATATTCCAAGGGGCTCCGAACCGAAGTCGATATCGAGAGTTCCAGCCAAGGCGTATGCAACAACTAGGGGCGGGCTTGCTAGGTAGTTCGCCTTGATCTTCTGATGTATTCTGCCCTCGAAATTTCTATTTCCCGATAGTACACTGCTAACCACCAAGTCAGATTTTTCAATTGCATTCTCTATCTCTTGATCTAGTGGTCCGGAGTTCCCGATGCAGGTAGTACAACCATATCCAACTACGTTGAATCCCAGTGCATCCAGTTCCTCCGACAATCCTGCCTTGTCATAGTACTCGGTAACGACCCTGCTACCTGGAGCGAGGCTTGGCTTTACCCATGGCTTGATTGAGAGTCCCTTCGACCTGGCATTCCTGGCTAGAAGCCCTGCAGCGATCATTACGCTAGGGTTACTGGTATTGGTACAACTTGTGATGGCAGCAATCACTACGTCACCATGGGTGAGTTCGGAATCCCTGCCCTCGATATGTGCAGAGTCATTGTTCCTTGCAGGTTCTATTCCATGTCCATGGTGCCCGATAGGGGAGTTCAGGCTCCCTCTCCAGTGCTCCTTCATGTTGGAAAGAGCGACTCTATCTTGTGGCCTCTTCGGGCCTGAAAGAGAAGGTTCAACGGAGCTTAGATCCAATTTCAGAGTAGAAGTGAACAGAGGGGTCGGCGTAGATTTCGAGTAGAATAGACCCTGGGCAGAAAGATACCTCTTGACGTTCTCAACATGCTCGGGCTCTCGGCCTGAAAGGAGCATGTAATCCAAAGAAGTATTGTCGACTGGGAAGAAGCCGCATGTGGCACCATACTCGGGGGCCATGTTGGCGATTGTTGCCCTATCCGGGAGGCTTAGGTTTTCCAAACCCGAACCATGGAACTCAACGAACTTGCCCACGCACCCATGCTCTCTTAGCATCTGTACGATTCTAAGCGTCATGTCAGTTGCCGTGACTCCTGCATTGAGCGAGTCGGTCAATTCGAAGCCCACAACCTCAGGAAGTAGCATGTATATCGGCTGTCCCAGCATTACGGCTTCGGCCTCTATTCCCCCCACTCCCCATCCCAGCACGCCAAGTCCGTTGATCATCGTGGTGTGAGAATCCGTTCCAACCAATGTATCTGGGATCCATAAATCTCCTTCTTCCCTGGCAACACTGGCAATCCACTCCAAGTTGACCTGGTGAACAATTCCTCTTCCGGGAGGGACGGCCCTGAAGTTGTCAAGACTTAGTTGGCCCCATTTCAGGAACTTGTAGCGCTCGAAATTTCTCTCATACTCAATCTCCAGGTTGCGTTCCTTTGCATCGGGGAAAAGTCCAGAGACGTCAACCTGTACCGAGTGGTCGATCACAAGATCGACCGGAACCTGCGGATTGACCTTTTTCGGGTCGCCCCCGAGGTCAGTCATGGCATCCCTCAGAGCTGCGATGTCGACCAAGGCTGGTACTCCAGTAAAGTCCTGTAAGATTACCCGGCTGGGACTGAATGGAATTTCAGATGGCTCCATTTCGGGAGACCATGATGCTATTCGTCGGACATCATCCTCTGAAACTAGGAAGCCATCGCACCTCCTCAGGGCAGACTCTAGTAGAATCCTAATCGTGAATGGCAGTTCATCTAGATTGCAATCGCAACTTGAACGGAGGGATTTCAGGTTGGCGAATTTGGAAGTCGAGCCGTCGGCTTTCTCAAATTCTGAAATCGCTCCGAATGGTCCCCCTCCGTTCATTTCTTCACCAATTGGAGGCCCAATGAGAGTGGTAAATGAAGTTGCCCTAAGGGGCCGAACTAGGCTATTACCTAGTTTGTGCTGACAGGAGAATTACGTTCTCCAGAGGAGTGTTGCCTCCTGATTGACCCGATGTCGGTACTTCGCTGATGGAATTGACATGTTCAAGCCCAGAAATTACGTAACCGAAAACGGTGTGGCAACTGCCGTCGTCCTTTTCGTCGTTGGGTGTCTCCTGTCCAGTGCAGTCCTTTCCTTCCGACCAATCTAAGTGTTTAGCGGATCCTCCCTCTGGAACGATGTAGAACTGGCTGCCATCTGTGTTCACTCCTGCATGTGCTGCAGCAACGGCTCCAGCGGTGTGCATGAGTCCGTTCTCATGCTCATGAGGTATCGACCAGTCTTCCAACGCACACTGGCTTTCTGGCTTCTCAACTCCATTGCATAACCCGTAGTAATGAGCTGAGTAACCACCAGCACCACCTCTTCCTTCAATGTCGCCACCTTGAATCATGAAGCCTTCAATCACCCTGTGGAACTCCGACATGTCGTACTGATAGTTCTCTACGTGAGAGAGGAAGCTTTCGACATGCATTGGGGCATCGTCCTCGTATAGCTCGATCTCTATCTCGCCGACGATTTGCTGATTATCTACAGTGTACTGAACCTCGAAGACTACGACTGGGTTCCCTTGATCGTCAAAGAGGTCGGAAATCAACTTGAAAGACGAAAGTGCCACGACCATGGCTACTAGGATTACGAGCACCCCAAGTGGGGTTGGATTGCCCTCATCAAATATCTTGAATCCGAGCCCCAGAGAAATTGCCCTCTCGTCCATCATCGAGGCGAGCTTGTTCATGCTCCTACGGGTTTCCTTGTTGCTTGAATTCAAGGACAGGGCCTTGGAGTAGTTCTTGTATGCCTTCTGCCAGTGACTCTTCTGGTTTTGCTCATCGAGCAGCCCCATTTCTGTGCCTGCGTCTGCGGCAAGTCTCAGAGTCCTGGCTCTCTGGGAGTCGTTTTCTATGCTATTCCACGCTGAACGAAGTGCATCCATGGCCTTCTCTGGGTCTCCGTCGTCCATTTGCTTGGCGGCTTCGTCCCATGACGATTGCAGTTCCTCCGGCACAGGCACGGGCGGCCGACCCCTCCATCATTGAAAATTGCAGCGGATGTGGATGAGACCCCTAAGTAGAGGGGAACGGCTATGAAAACGCCTAAGACCCGAAGACTTCGCCGACAATCTGCGAGGTACCGGTTGAGTGGGCTCAGCGCTGGGGAAAAAGAGAGCAATGGGAAGAATCGCGAACGATTTCGTCATCAACGTCGCTACTGCGAACGGCACAGGTTCGCAGTCATCAAACCTGATTATTCTACACTCGATGTTCGAGATGGGTGTCCCAGTCAGTGGTAAGAACCTCTTCCCAAGCAACATCTCTGGACTACCGACATGGTTCATCATTAGGGCGAGCGACAGGGGCTACCAGGCACCAGGGGACTCCACAAATATCCAGGTGGTCATGAATAAGGACACTTGGGCCGAGGACATTGAGAAGTTGGAACCTGGAACGGTAGTAGTATTCAACGAAGACGTCAGGCTTCCAGTAGACAGGGAAGACTGCGTTGCTCTCGGTATGCCGATGACGAAGATGGCGAGGGGGGTAGCTCCGAAGTTGGCTAGACTAATGTGCAACATGTACTACGTAGGGGCTCTGGCGCATCTCCTGGAGATTGAGGAGGGGGCCATCAACAAAGCCGTAGCATCGCAGTTCAAAGGTAAGGAGAAGGCGATAGAGTTGAACATCCAGGCAATCTCAGAGGGCAGAGCGTATGCCAAGGAGAACTGGGACTTCGAAAGCCAGTTTTGCGTGGAGGCGCGGGAAAAGGACCCTGCCACATATCTGATTGAGGGTAACGAGGCAACTGCTCTGGGGGCAATCTACGGCGGAATCAACATGCTTTCTTGGTACCCAATTACGCCATCCTCATCTCTGGCAGAATCGATTATCGGGTGGATACCCGAGCTGCGTAGCGATGACAGTGGGGGTTCCACTTGCGCTGTGATACAAGCAGAAGACGAGCTTGCCGCTGCTGGGATGGTGATTGGTGCTGGATGGGCAGGGGGCAGGGGGATGACCTGCACAAGTGGACCTGGGATCTCGCTGATGTCGGAATTCATAGGACTGTCCTACTTCGCCGAGGTCCCTGGGGTAATTTGGGACGTGAACAGAGTTGGCCCATCTACTGGATTGCCAACCAGGACCCAGCAGGGAGACCTGACACTTCTGTATGAGGCAAGCCACGGAGACACCCAGCACATCGTGCTAATCCCCGGGACTGTCGATGAGTGCTTTGAGTACGGCTGGAAGGCATTCGACTATGCTGAGCGATTCCAGACGATGGTGTTCGGTTTCAGCGACTTGGACCTTGGGATGAACAGATGGGAGACTGCAGGATTCCAATACCCCGATTCACCGATGGACAGAGGCAAGGTAATCAGAACTCAAGAGGAGATGGATTCAATTGAAAACTACGGCAGGTACAGAGACGTTGACGGGGATGGCATCCCCTACAGGACCCTCCCTGGAAGCGGACTGGACCCCATTCTATACAGGGGAACGGGGCATGACGAGGATGGGGTGTACTCTGAGAACCCACAAGTATACCACGATGCGATGGCCAGGCTTAGAGTGAAGATCGATGGGGCCAGATCCCAGCTACCCCCTCCTGTGATTCGAGAAGAGGAGGACAAGGAGGTCGGAGTCATTTTCTACGGTTCCATGGAGAACACTATCGTGGAAATTGACGACATCCTCGAAGAGACGGGGCTCTCGGTTAGTACTTGCAGAGTCAGGGCCCTACCCCTTCACCCAGAAATAGAGGAGTTCATCAACCGCCACGAGAAAACCATAGTCCTGGAGATCAATCGGGATGGTCAGATGTACGGGATCCTCAGAAGGGAGGTCCCAGCGGAACTTGTCCCAAAGATGCACAGTGTGGCATACAGCGATGGGATGCCCCCACGCGCCCGGGTCTACGCAGAAAAGATACTAGAGGTACTGAACGAGGTAGATGCATGACGGTCTTGAAATTGAACGTCCTCGAACTGGAGAAGTCGGAATACACTGGAGGAAAGTCCTCGCTTTGCCCTGGATGTGGCCATGACCAGATCTCAAACGTGATCATACAGTCTGCCTGGGAAAACGGAATCCCTCCTGAAGGGATAGCGAAGATGAGCGGGATCGGCTGCTCCTCCAAGACCCCTGCATACTTCCTGGGCAAGAGCCATGGATTCAACACCGTTCACGGAAGGATGCCATCGGTGACCACTGGTGCCAACATGGTGAACAAGGACCTCTCGTTCATCGCAGTCTCGGGTGACGGGGACACTGCGAGCATTGGTATCGGGCAGTTCGTTCACGCCATCAGGAGGAACCTGGATATGGTCTACATCATCGAGAACAACGGGGTATACGGGCTAACAAAGGGGCAGTACAGCGCTACGGTTGAGAAGGGATCTAAGAAGAAGAAGGGATCCACAAATCAGCAGGCACCGATAGACCTCTGTGCAATGGCGATAAACCTCGGATGCAGTTTCGTAGCGCGATCTTTCTCTGGCAGTAAGAAGCAGCTTACGGCCTTGATCAGGGCGGCAATGAGCCACAGGGGAATGGCGGTAATCGATGTGATATCCCCCTGTGTGACCTTCGCGAACAACGACGAGTCTTACCGCTCTTACAACTACGTGAAGGATAACGACGAGGTATTGCACATCCTCGACTACATCCCGCACTTCTCCCCCTTGGAGGAAGTCGAGGTCCCAGAGGGCGAGTTCGGGGAAATTTCCCTCTTCGACGGGTCGACCCTGCGGATAGAGACGGTTGGCTCAGACCACGACCACACAGATGCGGTCTCGGCTCTGACGGCTATCCACAAGGCCGAGAAGGGTGAGAGGCATGTCACGGGACTTCTCTATTATGACCCGGAAGTCCCAACCGCAACCGACTCCCTCAATCTCTCCGAGACCCCACTAGTCGGGCTAAGCGAAGAAATGATGCGTCCCAGCGAAGACAGTCTGAAAGGCGTTAATGACAGATTCAGGACATGAATCGCCTGCTCCGGCGCTAGGTTTTCTTGAAATATCCGTCCCTAGTCCGTCCGCTGCCAGTCCCTTGGTGTAGTGGTCCATCATACGAGACTCTGGATCTCGTGACCCTGGTTCGAATCCGGGAGGGACTACCAGATTCAGTCGATATATCGGTACAGGAGTTGGGAGACCCAACTGACCATCATCACTATCATTAGCCACCCGAGTGCTAGCTTTGCCCTTCTTGACGGGTCCCTCTTAGGGGGGAATGGATCTATTCCAGCATCCAAAGCCTGAGAGATTATCTCCAGCTCCTCCTCGATCGTCTCGGGAGGCCGCATCGGCTCACGGCTCCGAGGTCGGGTCCCATCCTGAAACGTAAGACCCCTCGAGGGAGGCGAAATCCACCTCGGTTCCTGAGAGGTCTACCTGCAAAGAGCCGAGGTTCTCCTCTATCCTAGCAGGATTACTGGACTTGGGGATGGTGATAGCTCCAGCGTCCACGCACCATTTTATCGCTGCCTGAGCAGGCGTGCAACCTATGCTTTCGGCTATCCTCCCTAGCAATGGGTCCTCTACCTTGTGGCCCCTGGCCAATGGAGAATAGGCCATAGGAACGGCCCCTATGCCGGCGATTGCCGCTCTGAGAGCTGGCCTCTGTAGCCAGGGGCTGATTTCGATTTGGTTTACTGATGGCATTACAGTGGAATATGAGACCATTGCATCCAAGTGGTGGGCGCCGTAGTTGCTGACCCCTACCGAACGGGTCCAGCCGCTAGATAGGCACTCCTCCATTCCCTGCCAGACGAAGGGCCTGGCAGACGGGTCCTTGGGGGGAGCGTGTACTAGGTATAGATCCATGTAATCGAGCCCGAGATTCTCTAGGCTCTGCTGGCACCTCTCCAAGGTCTCCTCGTGGCTGTTTGCATGTGGTTGCCTTAGCTTGGTGACTACGAACAGTTCCTCTCTTGCTATTCCCGACTCCCTGATTGCCTCGCCCACTTCATGCTCGTTCCCATACGCCATTGCCGTATCGATTAGCCTGTACCCCTTTTCCAATGCATGCAGAACCGAAGACTTGCATTCACCGGGCTCTTGCATTAGGTAGACCCCGAGGCCAAATGTTGGCACTTCGACCTCGTGAGTTCTCTCCCCAGTTGTCGTGTTAGTGTTTGCGATGGGTACGGTCTCCATGGCTTCGAAGCATCGAATACGTATTCAATAGTTATCGTAGGGAGGTTCAAGCCCCGAATGCCCTCGAACAAACGTGGACGAGTTGCCTGAGGGACTCTCTCTGCCTAGCGCAGAGACCTATTCTCCGAGGCCATCTGCTTCGGTCATGCTCAGCAAGGTCTCGGTTTCTGGTCATGAGATTCTAATGGGCCATAGGATCTCCGAGCTACCTGCTTTTCCTGACCTGTGGTCATTTCCAGGAGGGGGTGTGAGCAGGGTCGACAGGAAAGCTGCTGATTCTCATCCTGAATGGCTCTCTGAGAGGGGGAGGGATAGATTGGCAGCATTCACACTCCTAAGGGAGATGGTCGAGGAAGTGGGTATCGCCCCAAACGGAGAGGGGGGATTTATCGAGGTAGAGCAGGATGTTAGAGACAAAGTCTGCAGTGACAAGTCCGCATGGATGGAGGAAGTCGTGTCCGGCGGAATCTCGATCGAAGCCTTCGATTGCCAGGTAATAACCGAGAGGACGACCCCGCCGCAATCCCCAGTTAGGTTCCAAAACCTGTTCTTCCACGTATCCCTAGGAGTCTCGGGGGCCGAGCCCTCATTCCCCCCCGGCAGGAGCGAGTTCGACGAATTCCGGTGGTGGACACCTCACGACCTGATCTCCGCGTGGGAGGGCAACGAGATCCACCTCCCCCCACCCATAGTCACGATCATGAGGGACCTCATCGAGAAAATGGAGGATGGCTCAGACCTGCCCTCTGCTTGCGACTCTCTAGCCGAGGACCCGCCTTCGGGCCCGCACCGATTCGAGTACGGGCCAGGGGTTGAGTGCGTGCTTATCCCTACCGCCACATTGCCACCAGCGACCCATACAAACTGCTTCGTGCTCGGGGAGAGGGGAGGACAGAGGATCGTAGTTGACCCTGCGATCAGGGACCAGGGGGGTTTCGAGGAGCTAAAGGCCAAGGTGGAGGAGATAAGAGAGGATGGGAGCGAAATACTGTGCACCGTCTTCACTCACCGGCACCAAGATCACCTAGGGGATCTGGACCTAATCTCCCAGATCTACCAAGCGCCAGTCTGGGCTAGCGAGGAGACCCTCCGTGCCCTCCCAGGTGTATCGGTTTCTAGGACCCTGAGTGGAGGAGACTTGGTTTCGGTCGAGGGTCCTAGCGGGGATTCGGAATGGGAGGTCCTTGAGACGCCCGGCCACTGCCCGGGGCAGATCTGCCTGGTGGGGGATCCGGGCATAGTGTCCGCGGACAACTGCACCATGGTGGGCACCATACTGGTGCCATCCAGCGATGGGGACATGGGCGCATACATATCTGGTCTTGAGAGGCTGAGGGACCTGAGGCCCCACACCCTCTTCGCGGGACACGGTCCCTTAATTCCGAATCCAGAGAGGATGCTGACCGAGTACATCGAACATAGAAAGGCCAGGCACTCCAAGGTTCTAGAGGCAGTAGAATCCGGTTGCGTTTCATTGTCAGAGATTGCCATTACTGCATACTCAGACACCCCTGGGGCCAATGCGGCTCTAGCGGAGGATCAGGCCCTTTCGCACCTGAATGAACTGGTCCGCACTGGGGCAGTAAGGAAGTCGGGTGAAGGCTTCCATGTCTGAAAATTTCCTAGTCAAGGTTCAAATCTCCTTCACGGGTTCATTTGGGATGGTCGGCTCATGCTAAGAAGGGAAGTTGTGCTCAAGCCAGGCAGGCATGGGAAGTATTACGTTGATGGTTTCGTCGATGGCCGCGGGCCGATTAGGTTCTGCGTCGACACAGGGGCTAGTATGACCTACATCAGCGACGAGATAGCCGATGCCATTGGTCTTGAGTGGAGAAGTGGCTTCAAGCGGAAGACTGGAGGAATTATTGGAGAGGGTGATTCTTGGATCGTTCGCGTCCGATCGATTAGAATTGGGGATATAGAAGTCAAAGATCCTGGGGATCACGACCGTCTTTGGTGTGGTGTCATTCCTGAAATGGATTTGACGGGAATAGATGGGCTCATAGGGATGTCTTTCCTAGAAAAGATTGAATTCACTCAAGATGATGGTAAACTAATACTACATGACGACTCCGTGGAGACTATGCCGGAGCTGGGCTCAGACAGATGGTGGGGCAAGGACAAGCCGAAGGATGAGGTCGATGGCCCTCCTCAGGAAGATGGCGATAGCGAAGAGGAGGCTTCTACTAGCGATGATGCTCGCAAGGAGGAGATAGCACAAGCCGAGCACGAAGCCAAGATGGCCCAAATTGAGTTTGTAGAGTCCGAGGCGAAGAGGAAGCAGGCGTGGTCCGAAAAAACAACCCCCATGGTCTATGACGTGGACAGAGACGGTGACGGGGAGATCACTCGTGAGGAGAAGATTGCCCATGAGACCGGTGGCGGAGTTTTGGGCCTCTGGTGGCTAAACCCCGAAGAGGCGATCACCATTGGAGTATCTGCAATGCTAGTCATATTCACCCTAGGTATGGGGATGCTCATATCCTCTGAAGAGGTTGAGTGGGAGGTTGGCGAAGCAACAGTACTCTTGGGGACCTCGTGGTGGGAGGAGGAGTACGAGATGGAGGATTGCCTTTACGACGAGTACAACGACGAGTACTACGACTGCTACTACTACTACGAGTACGAGTGTGGGTCTGATGTGGACTACGAGTTCACTATTGCCGGGGTGGTGTACTCTGGCGAGGATGGCGTCACACTAGGAACGTGGGATGACTACTGCCTGGAAGAGGTCGAGTCAAACGTCCTCCCCATAGACAGCACAGTGACTGTCTGGTATGACAAGGAAAAACCGGAAAATAATCAATTGAGTGAGCCCGTTGATGCTGGATTTATCGTCTGGTTATGCTGCATGCCGTTTTTCTTAATACTCCTAATTGTCACACTCTTTTACGCTAGGTTCAACAACGTATCCAAGGACTCCTTCGAGGGAGAAAGCCACATTGTAGAGGGCACCCCTGGGATGTTTCGCCAAGGAGGGGGCGTGCACTACCACTCCCATGGACGCTGGGGTTGGGGCAGTAGGATGTTCGGAAGGCCTAGACGCATCCATAGGGCCCGATCCAGAAGGAAAACAGGGGGAAGAAGTTCTGGAGGCAGGCGATCCACCGGTGGAAGAAGGTCGGGTGGCGGAGGAAGAAGGTCCTCCGGCGGCCGCAGAAGGTGATTTCCCCCTTAGAGAAATCGTGATACCAATTAGCCGCTCCAAGTGCTCGTGGATGGACACTGGGATGGGGCTCCCGAACTAGAGGGAGCCGATGCTGAGGAGCTTTTTGTGGAAGTAGAGCCCAGCGTGTCAATCAGAGTGATTGTCTGGAATCCAACGAGTAGAGGGGGGCCATCCGACGGCACGGTCGTCATGGTGCCTGGTTGGGGTTCAATGTTCGAGGGATGGCGGCCCCTGGTCTCCGAGTGGGTGAAGAGCAGGCATCTGGTATACATCGAGACAAGGGAGAAGGCGAGTGCGAGAATCGATAGGAGAATATCAAAGTCTGACTTCGCCATAGAAAGGCACTCGAGCGACATTGCCACCGTACTGGAATCCTTGGGAATAGCCCACTCCAATGTAGACTGGTACTCCTCTTCCCTGGGGTCGACACTGTTGATTGACGCCTACCAGAGAGGAGAGCTCGGAGGTAGGAGCTCGGTTCTTCTTGCCCCGAACCCAGACTTCGAATTCCCACTCTGGTCCAAGGCCATAATCTACGCCCCCCTCCCCATGGTTGTCTACAAGAAGATGGTGGGTTTCGTGGCCTGGGTTGTCGACAGGAGGACCAAGGAGGAAGGACAGAAGATCCGCTACAGGAGGGCTCTACTTGCACAGGATGTACCAAGGATGCTTCTCTCCGCCAGATGGAACCTAAGCTACAGCCTTCCTGATGACCTGTCGTCCGTCGAAGTGCCATGTGCCGTGATGACGGCCCACTCGGACACGCTGCATGACTTCGACAAGGTCCAGGGGGTGGTCGATTCCATCCCGAATTGCAGGCTGATAGAGGTCCCTTCGAACCAGTACGCCCACGAACCGGGTGTTCTGAAAGAAATCGATGAATTCCACTCTTCGTTGTGATTTATTAGAAATCTCTTGAGGCGATTCCCTGATGAAGGGTAGCCGGGCGCGGATAACTGATAGCATGCGCGAGCAGTCATCCTCGTTCGAGATCGCCCGCATGGTCAGCGAGCTTTCAGAGATGGTCGGAGCGAGGTTGAAGAAGGCATACCAACCCCACTACGAGCAGATAGTACTGAGATTGAATCGCAAGGGATTACCCTCCACTGACCTCGTCATTGTGAGAGGGCTCAGGGCCTACACATCCAACAGAGACCGTCCGATGCCCTCCAATCCCTCGCAGTTCGCCATGATCCTAAGGAAGCATCTGAACAACTCTAGGTTGGTTGGGGTGGAGCAATTCGGCTTCGATCGAGTCGTCAAACTAACCTTCGAGCATGGTGGAGGGCAACTGGGACTAGTTATCGAACTCTTCAGAGACGGGAACATCTTGTTACTCGAGGGAGATGGGACGATAATTCGACCCCTGACCCATGCGAAGTACGCGAGTCGTTCTCTGAAGAAGGGCGTGAAGTACTCCCCTCCCCCCGAGACTGTGGATCCTCGTTCCATGGACGGGGAGTCATTAGACAAGATTCTCGATGGAAGCGATCACGATCTAATCCGTACACTGGCCGCGAGGGCAAATCTAGGCAGGGTGTACGGAAGCGTGGCTTGTTCAATTGCAGGACTGGATGAAAAGACCCAGGCCTCCTCTCTGAGCAGTGAAGAAAGGGAGTCGCTCGAAGAGGCGATACGAACTATGTCGGATGGCCTCTCAGATGGTTCCGGGGGAAAAATCTGGATGTCGAGTCCAGAGTCCAAGGTATTGTGGGAAAAATTTGGGAACGAGTCCGAGAGAGATTCGGCTTCGTCTGGGATAATCGAGTTCTCGCCGATTAATCTACCCAACATGGATGATTCCCTATTGATTCAGCTTCCATCACTATCCTTGGCTTATGACTCAATATTCGGCTCGCATGACGCAGCAGCCTTCATCCGCAGGGAAGAGGAGAGGTTGGTTGAGTCTGGAGTCAGCGAATCAGAAGAGGGAGGCAGATTGGACAGGAGGGC
>Ga0310344_10002474_pt1 | contig 13877 bp, 13 predicted proteins | sample HC15DNA20200_MG_FD_203801 | JGI IMG/M metagenome (GOLD analysis project Ga0310344, IMG submission 203801) | Marine microbial communities from station ALOHA, North Pacific Subtropical Gyre - HC15-DNA-20-200_MG | ecosystem: Environmental > Aquatic > Marine > Oceanic | place: Pacific Ocean: North... | reverse complement strand
TTTAGATATCTTCTAAATAATCTTCATCTCTCATTTCTCCAGCTACTTTTCTGCCTTCATGAGTAGCAGTGATAATTCTTTCCTTGGCTGCTTCACTTAACTCTTCAGCTTTTTCTTTCCAATCACTTGTTTTATCAGAAATAATACTTCTTGTTTCTTCTCCAGATTTTGGAGCAAATAGCACACCCATAGTTAAACCAGCAATACTACCTAGAAAAAGTCCAGTATAAAAACCAGCTCCATTCTTATTTTCAGACATTTGTCTCCTAAGTTATCTTATTTATCTTTTTTATCTTCTTTATCTTCTTTGGTTTCTTTTTGTTGTGAAGATTTATTCGTGAATTTATTGATCATTGATCTTAGTTTTTTGAATCCATTAGTGATTTTGAGTACAGGAAAAGTAATATCATCAATAATTTTATTTGAAATTTGATCTAGGCGGTTTGCAGTTCGACTAAGAGCAGAAATAGTTTTATTGATATCTTTATACATTTTAAATATTAGAAATAATATTAATAAAGAAGAAGTAAAAACAGTTACTCCGGTAATTATTAAAACTATATCTCTAATGAAAGTAATTAATTCTTGATTTTCCATATCAAAATTTTAAGGATTATTCATGAATAGTATCAATAATAGAACTTAGAGTAAAGTTATATTAAGTAAATAGTTAATAACAATATTGTGAATAACTTAAACTAGAAAATCTTTTAGTTTTTTTGACCTTGTGGGGTGTCTAAGCTTTCTTAAGGCTTTTGCTTCTATTTGTCTAATTCTTTCTCTTGTTACACCAAATTCTCTTCCAACTTCTTCTAATGTTCTACTCCTCCCATCTTCTAATCCAAATCTAAGTTGAAGTACTCTTTGTTCTCTAATATTTAAACTTCCTAATACATTATTAACATGATCTTTTAATAAATTATGAGAAGCTGCATCGGATGGTCCTAAAGAGGTAACATCTTCTATAAAATCTCCTAATAACGAATCGTCTTCTTCTCCTATAGGCGTTGCTAAGGATACTGGTTCTTGAGAAATTTTTAAAATTTCTCTTACTTTTTCTGGTGATAAATCCATTTCTTTTGCTAATTCTCTAGTAGTAGGTTCCCTTCCGTATTCTTGAACTAATCTTCTACTAACCCTTAATAATTTATTTATGGTTTCAACCATATGAACTGGAACTCTGATAGTTCTTGCTTGGTCTGCTATAGCTCTTGTAATAGCTTGTCTAATCCACCAAGTAGCATATGTACTAAACTTAAAACCTTTTCTATAATCGAATTTTTCTACAGCTCTTATTAGTCCTATATTGCCTTCCTGTATTAAATCTAGAAGAGACATTCCTCTGCCAATATATTTTTTTGCAACACTAACTACTAATCTTAAATTTGCTTTTACTAAATGGTCTTCACAAATTCGACCTTGATTTAAAATTTTTTCAATATGGTTTTCATAGAGTGGTTCTAAATCTTGATCTTTATGATACTTAAATGATTTTTTATTAGAACCATATTTTTTCAAATCTTTTAATTTAGGGTCTTCATCGAATATTTCATTGATAATCCATTTTGGAACCACATCAACTGTTGCAGAAAGATCAGCAATTAGTGATTGTACTTCCTCTTCATTTATATTTAGACTGTCAGACATTAAATTAATAAGGGTAAAATAATCTTCAGATTTTGAAGCTCCTGCTAGTAAAGATTTTATTTCCATATTGTTTAAATAATTAGAAAGAGTAATATCTGATTTTCCTTTTTCAATATTTAGGAATTTGTATATAACATTAATTGCTTTTAGGTTTGAAGAGATATATGCGAGTGTATTTCTGATGATTTGCACATTAAGAGTATTTTGATCTTGATCTGATAGTAAAAGTAGAGATTTAGTATCGTTAATGTATTTTACTATTTCAATTATTCTAGCTAAATTTCTTTCTCCTTCAGCATTTAATAATTCTACTTTTCCTATTTCTCTAAGATACATTCTTACTGGATCATCTGTGACTAATTCCGTTTCATCTAATGTTGTCCATTCAGTAAGGTCTTCTTGAATTTCGTTTAATGAATCTTCTGAAGGCTCTTCCCAGTTATCAAATTGGTTGGGATTAGGTCCTGCCAATATAGATTTTAATAAAGGGGAATTTCCATTTATAGCTTCTTCGTCAACGATTTTCTTGGAATCAAATGAAGAAGAATTGGTAGAAATCTCTTCTTGAATATTTAATGAGAAGTTTTCATTATCTATAGATGCGTAATCTTTTTTATCTTGTTGACTCATTAATTTTTAGATTCCTGAAGTGTTTTTATTTCTTGATTATCTTTTATTGCTTCTTCAATAATATAGTCCCATTCCTGAACAGAATTTTTATCTTTTTCTACCATACGTTCTTTCATAATTTTTTCTGTTTCAATCTTTCTTTCTTTGAGATATCTTTCACGGATTCTTCTAATATAGTCATTCATAATTGTAATTTTACTTTCATGACTACTAGATGGTTGAGTTTGATTAAATATACTTTCTATTAACTCTAAAGTAAATTCATCAGAAGAATTTTTCATATTGTTTAATATCTCTTCTAATGGTACATCAGATATGATTTTTTCGTATATATGTTGATAAAGTGGAGAAAAATATTTTGGATCTATAATAGTTTTAGCGGATTCAATAAGTTCTAAATTGGTAATTAAAAAATTTATCAATGCTTCATCAAGCTTATTTTCATTGTTTTGCCATGATTGAGAATAAATATGCTTAGATTGTCTTTTATTTTTTTTAGGTTTTGGTAATAGTTGTAATTTTTCTCTGGAAATGTTTAGTTTTTTTGCTAGATGATCAAATGCTTTATTTTGTTCGTGAGAATTTTTTATAGTAATTATTATTGGATAAATTGATTGTGATGCTTCAATTATTTCAGTTTCATCAGACAGATTATAGGAATAATCAATATTTTCTATTAAGTAAAAAATTAAAGATTTAGTATCATTAATGTGAGATTTCCATGATTCAGGATTCTCTCGAATCATTGTGTCGGGATCATTATCTTTATCAGAATCACAGAGGTAGATTTTTTCATGTAAAAGATCTGGTTTTTCAAAGTTTCTTATAATTTTTATTAAATTATTATAAGTAGCTTTTTTGCCTGCAATATCTGAATCTAGAGATAGAATAATTTTTGAGCATAAAGGATCAAGTATTTTTAAATGGTCATCAGAAATTGCTGTACCCATACATCCAACAACATTCATGAAACCGTTTTCATGGGCAGTTATGACATCAAAGTATCCTTCTACTATTATTGCAGAACCAGATTCTTTTATAGAATTTTTAGCCCAATTGAGTCCATATAATACTTTTGATTTATTGAAAAGTTGAGTTTGTCTAGTATTGATATATTTTGGTTGATTTTGGCCTAAGGCTCTTGCTCCGAAACCTACTAACTTGTTATTCTCATCCCTTATTTCTATAGTGATTCTATTTGTAAAAGTATCTTTCCAGACGTTATTATTCCATTTGACTAGAAGTCCTGATTTTATTGCAGATGAGCTATCAACGGATTTTGATTTTAAATGATCAACAAGAGTATTCATTCCCTCATAATTTACCCCCAACCCTCTTCTTGAGATTATTTCTTCACTAATACCTCTTTCATTTAAATAATTTCTGGCTTTTAATCCTTCAGGTGTTTTTATTAAAGATTGAAAATAAGAAGCTGCAATTTCATTGGCATTTTCTACAGAATGAGTATCTCTTTCTGTGTCTGAATTAAAAGTGAGTTTTACTCCAGCTTTACTAGCAGCTATAGATAATGCTTGAGGAAAATTTATATTTTCTGAAGTCATAATAAAGTTAAAAATGTCTCCGCCGGTAGAACAAGCACCAAAACATCTCCACGTCTGCTTATCTGGATAGACTACAAAAGAAGGAGTTTTTTCATTGTGAAAAGGGCACAATCCTTTTAAAGCATTTTTATTACCAGATAAATTAGTGTTATCAGAAACTAATTCTACTAGATCGAGTTTACTTTTTACTTCTTTTACTAGATCAGGTTTTGCCATTATAAAAGTGAATGATACAGAAATATTAATTATATATTATCTGACCTATAATCTTCCATCAAACATATTTGTTGTTAGGCCTGGTTTTATTTGTTCAGCAGTTCTTAAAGCAAAAAGATCAGTCATACCACAAACGTAGTCAGTTACAATTCTGTCTGAAGAGTTTGAAAGTGATTTAATGTAATCAGGGACTAAGTGAATATTTTTGATGTAATAATCAAATAATATTTTTACTATTTCTTTAGAAATTTCTCCTTCTTTGGTTATTCCTATTGGAAGATAAATTTTTTCAAACATAAAATTTCTTAAATCTGTGATTGTTTCAGTTACCTTTGGAGACATTCTGATCCAAGAATTTTTACTCTTACTAGAAGTTCTGCAGTCCCAAGAACTAATAATTACGTCAGTGATAATATTATTAAGTCTTTCGCTATGTTTTAATCCTAGATCTCTCTTAGTTTTTTCTGGAAGATCATTATTAGTTATCATTTTTGCTCTTATTGCATCATTAATATCATGTGCTAAATAAGCAATTGAATCAGAAAGTCTTACTATTTGAGCTTCAAGAGATAGGTTTTTAACTAATTCGGGTTTCATGTAATCTCCCTGAGGTTTTGAGTGGTGTTTTATTCCATCAATAACTTCAAAGGTAAGATTTAACCCAGAGCCATTTTTTTCAAGAATTTCTACTATTCTTACACTTTGTTTACTATGATGAAAACCTTCAGAATTAAGTTCGTCTAATACATTTTCTCCTATATGACCAAATGGAGAATGTCCTAAATCATGACCTAAAGATGTTGCTTCTACTAAATCTTCATTTAAATTAAGTGCTCGAGCAATTGTTCTTCCTATCTGAGATACTTCAATAGTATGAGTTAATCTAGTTACATAATGATCACCTAAAGGAGCGATAAAAACTTGGCTTTTATGTTTTAGCCTTCTAAAAGCATTGGTATGAATAATTCTATCTCTATCTATTTGATAGGGAGAACGGAAATTGTTAGATTCTTCATTATTTAATCTTCCTTTAGACTTTTCTGTTGTCATTGCTAAAGGAGAAAGCAGTTTTTCATTTTTAGAATTTTGATTTGAAATTTCTTTTATTATTTCATTTAATTCTTCAATTGTTTTTTTACTCATATAATTATTCCACTGTAACCGTTTTTGCTAAATTTCTAGGTCTATCTGGATCTAAATTTTTAATGATAGAGGTATGGAATGCTATTAACTGTAATGGGATAGAAAAAAGTATAGGGTTAAGGTATTCATCTAGGTTTGGTAATACAATATATTCATCTATTAAAGTAGGTATTAATTTATCTTCTTCAGATATTAGTGCTATAACTTCACCATCTCTAGATAGTATTTCATTAATTGAATTAATCATTTTTGAGTGTAACCTTCCTGATGGAGCTAAAATTATTGTAGGCATTGATGGCCCTATTAATGCATTAACTCCATGTTTCATTTCTCCAGCAGGATAAGACTCAGCATGTAAATAACTTACCTCTTTCATTTTTAATGCGCCTTCGGATGCTATGGGTAGCATATTATCTCTACCTAGATAAAGAAGATGATTCTTTGAGCTTATTTTCTCAGAGATTTTTTTATATAGAGGTTGATTTTGAATTATTTCTCCTATCAATCTTGGTAATTGATTTAAATTAGTGATAAGACTTTCGATGTCTTTTCTAGGAGAATTATTAAATTTTGATGAAAAAAATAAAGCTAAAATATAAAGTACAATTAATGAACTTGTAAATGTTTTTGTAGCTGCAACTGAAAATTCTTGTCCACAATTTAATGGGATACACACATCTGAAATTCTACTAGCTTGAGAAATTTCTTGTTCAACTATAGATATAGTGAAACATCCACTCTCTTTGGATTTTTCTATACATCTTATAGTTTCCGCAGTTTCACCTGATTGTGTGATGGCAATAATTAGATCATTTTTAGAGATATTTTTTTCGCTATACAGGAATTCAGAGGAATTTTCTGCAATAGAGGGGATTTTTGTTATAGATTCAAAGTATTTTGCTCCAACCATACATGCATTAAAACTACTACCCATACCAATTAAAATAATTCTATTAATTTTTTGAAGGTTTTTTATATATTTTTCAAGCTCATGAAACTCTATAGTAGAATTTTCAAAATTTACTCTATCTTTTAATGAATATAATGAAGTTTCACTTTGGTCATATATTTCCTTTTCCATAAAATAATTGAATGAAAATTTTGAAAAATTCTCTTTTTTATTGGTTAAATGATGATAAACAGGAGTGATGTTTTTTTTGTTATTTGAAATGGAGATTTTATTTTTCTTTATTAACGCTATATCACCATTTTCTAGTGCAATAAATTTATTTGTATTTCCAATTAAAGGAATTGTGTCGCTTGATACTAATGAAAAATTATCTGAATTACTTACTAATAATCCTCCAGAATTACCTATTTTGAAAGCAAATAATGTTTCTGGATCTTTAATAGAAAAACCAACAATTGAAGAGGCTCCCTGAATTTTTTGTGTTAGTTGATAAATTGAAGATTCTAAAGAAAAATCTTCATTTAGATATTTAGATATTAAATGTGAAATAATTTCACTGTCTGTTTCAGATTTGAAAATAACATTTTCATTTAATAACTCTTGTTTTAATTGTAAGTAGTTTTCTATAATTCCATTATGAGAAATTACCACATCAGAGTTTTGACTGATGTGAGGATGTGCATTTGCTTCAGAAATTTTTCCGTGTGTAGCCCAACGAGTATGAGCTATTCCTATATTTCCATTTAAAGTTTCATGGGATAATTTAGTTTTTAATTTTTTTGTATTGCCTACTACTTTATGAATAACTATTTCATTTTCATTTTCAATAGTAGAAATTCCTACACTATCGTAACCTCTATATTCAAGTTTTCTAATTCCTTCTATAAGAGATTGGGCTGCAGGCTTATCGCCCACATATGCATAGATTCCACACATTCAATTTTCCTTGTTGCTGTTATATAAATTTTTTGTAAATTCAAATTTATTTTCTTTATTATAAAATCCTCTATAATCTTGGGGAAGTAAATCAGCGATTCTAAACATTATTTCACTTGTAATCCCTTCTAGTTCAGATTTATTATTATAGGATAAACCTTCTCTTAATATAAAAGGTTTTCCACATTTTATTTTTATAGATCCAGTAGGTTTTAGTACTCTGAATACAGAAGTCAGATGATTAGTTCCAGTAATGCTAACTGGCATAAGTGTTGCTTGACTGTGAAGAGCTATCTTAGCTATTCCGGTTTTAGCTTTTAATAAATTTCCTTTACTTCTATGTCCTTCAGGAAATATAACCATAGTTCCATTAGGTTTGGATAAAATATTAAGAATTGACTTAAAGGCATTTAAATCAGCTTTTCCTCTTTTTAACGGGATAGCACCATAAGAATTTAGCAATATTCTAATTATTGGATTTTTAAATAACTCTGATTTAGCTGCGAAATATAGTCTTCTGTTAATACTTGCTGATAATATTCCTGGATCTATATTTGCCAAATGGTTACTTACTATAATTAGAGGATTGTTTTTAGGTACATTGGTTAAATCTTCAACTCTATATGATGTGGTAAATATTTTAAGAGTTTGACGTAATCCAATATTGCAAGCTTTATTAAGAATACTCATTATTAATTTTTTCAATTATTTCATCTGAAACTTGATGAATATTTTTTTCCTCTGTATTAATTATTAAGGCATTTTGAGGTACTTTTAAAGGAGAGAATTTTCTAGACATATCTGAATTGTCTCTTTCTTTTAGATCTTTAAGTACTTTAGAGTAGGGATTTTCTTCAGAATTTTGTGAAAATCTTCTTCTAGCTCTTTCTTCTGCTGAAGCAGTTAAATAGAATTTTGATTTGGCATTTGGTAACACTATAGTTCCTATATCTCTTCCTACTACTACACAAGAAGAATTTTTCACAATATCTCTTTGTTTTTTTACCATCATTTCTCTAACATTTTTAAAACTTGATATTTTAGAGACATATTTTTCTACTTCAGAAGAATATAATACATCTGTAACGTTAATTTTATTTATTAATACAGTTGTGATATCGATATTTGTTATATCTAAATCAAAATTTAAGGTTTTTAAATCTGTTTCTATTCTATCAATAGTAGAATTTTGAAGATTATTTTTAATTAAAAACCAAGTTAAAGCTCTATACATTATTCCTGTATCTAAGAATCCAATCCCTAGTTTTTGTGCTGTTAATTTTCCTACTGTTGTTTTTCCTACTCCTGCAGGACCATCTATAGTAATAATCATAAATTTAGTTAGTGTTTTTAGTTGGGGTTTACTTGAATATTTTTTGGAATTTGCTTTACTAAAATGTCAAAAATTATTAATGGATTCACATTCATATCTAGTGTTTTTTTTGAAGACGAAAGATAATTTAACAGAATAAGAGTTTTTGAAATTGGTATTATAGAAGCAATTTTTTTTGTTTCATCAAAATACTTAGAATAAATAATTTGATGATCTTGATTTGTTTGAATCATTAAAATATCTCTACACCAATTTGACCAGCAATCTAATTCGTTTTTTACAGAATCTTTGTTTTTTTTATATTGTCCAGATAATTCATTAGAATATTGTAATTGTTTTGATAAAGGATTTTTTAATAAATTTAATATTCTTTCAATGGTTTGATTTTGATTGTCTAAAATTATTGGATTTTCTATAATATTAATTGCTTTCCCAAAACAACCTTGTGACAGTTTTGCTATAGTACTTAGTTTTTCAGTTTTTTCCGGATAAGTCATTTCTAATAATTTTTCTATGTTTTTAGAAGGTAGAGGAAAAAGTTTATAGGATTGACATCTTGATTTGATTGTTAAAGGTAAAAAATCTAAAGATTGCACTAATAAAATTAGTAGAAAATTTGGAGATCCTTCTTCTAATATTTTTAATAAATGATCAATGGATTCTTTTCTTAATAAATGTGAGTCTTCTACTATAATAACTTGATAATTTCCGTAGAAAGGTTTTATTTGAGATTTTCCTAATATTAAATCTCTAACAACACATATTGAAATCACAGTTTGTTTTGTAGTTGGCCCACAACATTTTCTTTCATCATTTTTTTTAGGGTTTGAACATACTGATTCTTTATTAATAATTAATACATCAGGGTGATTATTAGAATTAATTCGTTTACATTGGTCACATGAACAATCTTCGACTCCTTTTTCACCTTTACAGTTGATCTCCTTGGATATATCTAGAGCTAGTGTAGTTTTTCCAGAATTTTTAGGTCCAGAAATAATAATTGAATGTGGTAAAGGATTAGATTTACAGACTTCTTTAAGGCTGTTAATTACTTTAGGATAACCTAATGTTTGCCAAGAACTAATTTAAACCTCCAGATTTAAAAGTTTAAACAAAATGAGAGAGTAAATCTTCATGGGTTTCTCTTCTTTTTATTACTTGATGATTACCTTTGTTAACTATTATTATAGTAGGCCTGCAGTACATATTATAATTGCTAGACATAGCAATATTATACGCCCCAGATGTAGCTGAGATAATTAAATCATTATGGTTTAATTTTGGAAGGTAAGTTTCGTTGGATAAAATATCGCCTGATTCACAAAATTTTCCTACTATAGTAACTTTTTCTGTAGTTTCTTCTAAAATTTTTGTTACAGGGAATATAGAATATTCTGATTGGTATAACGCAGGTCTAATATTATCTCCCATTCCTCCATCTATACTTACATATTTTCTTACTCCAGGAATATTTTTTATGCTTCCTATTTTATAAATTGCTACTCCTGATCTTGCTACTATCGATCTTCCTGGTTCAACTATGAGATGAGGTTTAGGTAATGAAAGTTCATCACATTTTTTTATTATTGTTTCAGATATCGCATCTGCATATTCTTTAACACTAGGAGGTTTTTTATCCTTAGATGTATAAGTAACAGCAAATCCTCCTCCAGGGTTAAAGATTTTTAAGTTTAAGCCATTATTTCTTTGCTGATGAGCAAATTCTAATACGTAATTTATTGCGAGGACATACGGTTTTGTCTCAAAAATAGGAGACCCTAAATGAAAATGAATACCTTGTAAGTCTAGGTTAGACATTTTTGTGGTTAATTTTATCGCTTCTTCAGCTTGTCCTGTTTCAATAGGAAACCCAAACTTAGAATCTAGTGTTCCAGTAGTAGTTAAAATGTGAGTTTTAGGGTCAACACTAGGAGAGACTCTGATTAAGACCTTTTGAGTTTTTGATGACTCAGAAGCTATTTTATTTAACAAAGAAATTTCATCAAAACTATCTAAAGTAATTGTTTCGATATCCCAATCTACAGCTTGTTTTAGTTCTTCATATGATTTGTTATTACCATGAAAATTGACTTTATTTGAAGGAAATTTTGAATATTGAAGTACTGATAATTCACCTCCTGAGACAACATCTATTCCTAGATTTTCATCTTCTAAAATCTTTGTAAGATGTGGACTAGAAAATGCTTTTGAAGAATAAGAAATATGGGAATTAGGATAGGATTGTTTAAATTCATTAACGAATTCTTTACAGATTTCTCTAATGGTACTCTCATCATATACGTAAAGAGGTGTACCATAGATATTTGAAATTTCTTCTAAATTACATCCTCCTATTTCTAAAATTCCCTCTTTATTAACTTGAGAAGTAATAGGAAGTATGTTTTTTATATTTTCATTCAACATATTTGTATAATTTATTTTGTTTAAAATTTCTTATTTTGTCTAATCTTTATTTTATGTAATTTTTTTTATAATTGAATTATTATATTCCCTAAGAATTTCTTCAGTATTCAAACCCATTTCTTCAAGGCTTGAAACTAAATTAAATAATTTTATTGATATTTCTTCTTTAGATATTTCTTCTTTAGATTTTAATTCAAAAGTAATTTTTTGGGGGATTGTTTGTTTTTTTATTAAGTTAAGTTTTTTAGCTCTTGAATATAAACTTGCAGATTTTAATAGGGAAGGAAGGTGGTTGGGTATATTTTTTATTAAAGACAAAGGATCTTTATTTTCTTCTAGTTTTATTTTATCCCATTGTTTATGAACTTCTTTTAAATTTAAGTTACTTTTTTCTGAAGAGAAAATATGAGGATGCCTTCTTTTAAGTTTTAATGTGGCTTTTTGTAGTATTTCATCAATAAAAAACTTTTTTTCTTTTTTCCCTATATCAGCATGAAAAATGATATGAATAATTATATCGCCTAGTTCCTCAACAATTTTTTCCTTATCTTTTTCTTCTATAGCAGACACTAATTCATATACTTCTTCAATTAATAAAGTTTTTAATGAGTCATGAGTTTGTTTTCTGTCCCAGGGACATCCGTTAGAGCTTCTTAAGGTTTCTATTACTTTAATTAATTCTTCAAAATCTCTAGACATAGTACAAAATTTCTCCTAAGTTATGGAAACAATTAATATATTTATATGTTTACAAGAAAATTAATTTTATGAAAGTAGTAGTTTTAATTTTTAAAGGATTATTTGTTATAAGTGTGCCTATTCTTTTGATAATCATTGCATCAGATGTTGTCATTAAAACATCATTTATTTATGAATATGATTATTGGAAATACAACATAACTGAAAGGACTAATATTGATTTAAATAATTTGAGAGAAATAGGAAGAGATATTAGAGATTACTTTGAGAATGATCAAGAATATTTATCAATTGAGACTACTGTAAATAATCAGAAAAAATATTTGTTTAATCAAAGAGAAGTAGAACATATGAAAGATGTTAAAAATCTCATTAATTTTCTAGATTTTATAGGGTTGATTTTAGGTTCTATTTTAATAGTTTTTTCCTGTTTATTATTTTTTTATGATAAATATTGGAAAAAAACTCTCGTAAATTTAATATTTTCAAGTGGGCTGTTCAGCATCTTTTTAATAATAAGTATTTTATTAATTTTTTTAGCTTTTTTTGATTATTTTTTTATTTTGTTTCATGAGATTAGTTTTTCAAATGATCTTTGGATTCTGAATCCTAAAACTGATTATTTAATAATGATTTTCCCAGAGAAATTTTTTAGAGATGCTTCTTATTTAATAGGATTAATTTCTATTTTAGAATTTTTATTTTTTTATTTGATAATTAGATATTTATTTAGATTTAAAGGTTAACAAAATTCTCAATTTCAGTAATATTACTGATTGTGAGATCTTTATTTTTTGAGTTATTTTTATTATTGATCCAAATAGAGTTAAATCCACAATTTTTTGATCCTAAGATATCTGCAGTGTAATTGTCTCCAATATGAAATATTTCTTGACTGGGTACCATTAATTTTTTAATTGCAATCTCAAAAATATTTTTTGATGGTTTTGCAGTTTCTAATTCATTCGACAATAAGATAAATTGAAAATATTTTAGTAAACCAATTTTTTCTAAATAGATATTGTATGTTTTAGGAGAAGTAAATCCAGTATTAGAAATCAGGCATATCTTATATTTTTTTTTATATATATTTTTAATAAGTTCTTCTACTCCATCAATAACTTGAGGAGGATATTTTAGAAAAGCTTTATCAATTATTTTCCCTATAGAAATATTAATTTCTCTTGTTGGGACAATTTTTTCTTTATGAGAAATTTTCTCTATTAATTGATTCACTCTATTATCAAAATTTATATCAATTCCTTTTTTATGATCTTCAGTGCATTGTTCTCTTATGTAATTCAATGAAATTTTGATGTTTTCTAAAGTAATTTTTGAGTTAATTTTTGATAATAATATGAGAATTTCGTTAATTCTATATTCAGATCTTTTTTCTCCCATTTGAGGTGAATCTTTAATTATAGTGTCCCATAAATCGAAAGATATAGCTGAGATTTTTTTATAATTCATATTTAAGATGTTTGTGTTTTTTTTGAACTAGGTAATAATAAATAATAACTAATTTTACGAGTAAGGAAAATAATTGATAATAGTTACAGGATGTTCAGGTTTTATTGGGTTTCATCTTTCTAAGGAATTGTTAAATAATAATTTGCCAGTATTAGGTATTGATAATTTAATTTCTTCACAAAATATTCTTAAAAATTGGAGGTTAGAACAATTAAAGAATTATGGAATAAATTTTATAGATGTAGATATTACGAATAAAGCAGAATTAAATAAAAAAATAAGAGACATAAATTTTTCTGGAAATTTTTCTACAATTTATCATTTAGCCGGATTAGCAGGAGTAAGGCAATCAGTTCTAGAACCAAAGAAATATTACAATAATAATGTTATGGGGACTATTAATATGTTGAATATAGCTACAGAATTTTCTTTAGAATCTTTTGTTTTTGCTTCTTCTTCTAGTGTTTATGGGCTTCAAGATAATAGAATTCCTTTCGTAGAAAATGAAACATTAGAAAGTCCTCAATCTCCATATGCATTTTCTAAGTTATTTGCTGAATTAATTTCTAAGGATTATTCTAATATTTCTTCTTTGAATGTATCTTTATTAAGATTTTTTACGGTTTATGGTCCTGCTGGAAGGATTGATATGAGTATTTTGAAGTTTATCCATAATATTATTAATGAAAATCCTATAAATATTTATGGAGATGGTTTTCAAGAAAGAGATTTTACATATGTGGAAGATATTTGCGAAGGAATTATAAAATCTAGTAAAGTTGACGGCTTTGAAACATTTAACTTAGGGTCATCACAACCTTACTCTATAATTAAGGTTCTAAGCATATTAAAAGAAATAATTAATAAAGAACCAAAAATAGAATATCTTTCAAAGCATTACGCT
>Ga0310344_10002473_pt1 | contig 13877 bp, 15 predicted proteins | sample HC15DNA20200_MG_FD_203801 | JGI IMG/M metagenome (GOLD analysis project Ga0310344, IMG submission 203801) | Marine microbial communities from station ALOHA, North Pacific Subtropical Gyre - HC15-DNA-20-200_MG | ecosystem: Environmental > Aquatic > Marine > Oceanic | place: Pacific Ocean: North... | reverse complement strand
AAATTTATTCATAAATATGGAAATGATTTATGTTTTAGTTTATTAATTTATGATTTTGTTAAATCACCAAATAATTCAAAAAAAAAAAAATATTTAAAATTTTTTTCTTTTATTAAAAATAATGAAGTTCCTAAACTACCTGTTTTTGGTAAAGATGTAATTAATATGGGCGTTAAAAGTGGTCCAATTATAGGAAAAATATTGAAATCTGTAGAGGATTGGTGGATTAATAATAAGGCCAAACCCAATAGACAACAATGTTTAAAAAAATTAAAAGAGTTGTGTTAGTCCCATTTAGCTTTAGGAGGCATAGACATTAATATTGCTTCTATATTACCATCTGTTTTAAGCCCAAATTTAGTACCTCTATCATATAACAAATTAAATTCAGCATATCTTCCTCTTTTTATGAGCAATTTTTCTCTATCATCCTTTGTCCAAGTTTTATTAATATTATTTTTTATTATTATTGGATAATTTTTTAAAAAACATTCTCCTATATCTTTAATAAAATCAAAGTCTTTCTCCCAATTATTTGTATCAAGGTAGTCAAAGAAAATTCCTCCTGCTCCTCTAGTTTCTTTTCTATGTTTTAAATAAAAATATTCATCACACCATTTTTTAAATTTTGGATAATATTTTTTATTGTGATGATCGCATGACTTTTTTAAAGAATTATGAAAAAAATTAATATTTTTTTTATCATTAAATGTTGGCGTTATATCAGTTCCTCCACCAAACCAAGATTTTGAAGTTATTATATGTCTTGTATTAAAATGTACTGCAGTTATATGAGGCGAGTGTAAATGAGCGACTATTGAAATGCCACTTGCCCAGAATTTTGGACTTTTTTCACAACCAGGTATTTGATTTCTAAATTCTTTTGAGAAATTGCCGTAAACAGTTGAAATATTTACCCCAACTTTTTCAAAGATTCTTCCTTTCATAATAGAAATTTCACCACCACCACCTTTATTATTTTTTAATCTTTTCCATTTTTTTTTGTAGAATTTTCCGGGTTTACTATTAACTAATTTGTGCCTATGTTTTTTTTCAATCTCTTCAAAAGAACTACAGATCTTGTTTCTTAATAATTTAAACCATTCTTCAACTATTTTTTTTTTTTTTATATCCATTTATTTTCTAAAAATATTAAACTTAGAATTGATTAATTAAAAAAAAGAAATATTTTCATTATTATTACTTATAATTTATTATTGAACTATTCTATATTAAAAATATTTGATTAATAAAAATAAAATATTCAAAATAAAGAAAGATAGAAGAAGTTTCTTAAAGCTTACGACCACTTCAATGGCGGCAGTAGGTTCAGCTTTTGCTATATGGCCTTTTATTGATTCTATGAATCCTTCAGCTGACGTTTTGGCTTTAGGATCTAAAGAAGTTGATCTTAATGATATTGATAAAGGATCTACAAAAACTATTAAATGGAGGGGTAAACCAGTATTTATTAAGCATAGAACTGATGAAGAAATTAGTCAGGCTAGAGAAGTAAATTTAGAAAATTTAAAAGATCCTCAAAAAGATGAAGACAGAGTAATTAAGCCAGAATGGTTAGTTGTTGTAGGAGTGTGTAGTCATTTAGGATGCATTCCTCTTGGACAAAAAGAAACAGATGTAAAAGGTGATTTCAATGGATGGTTTTGTCCTTGCCATGGATCACATTATGATTCATCAGGAAGAGTTAGAAAAGGTCCGGCTCCAAAAAATTTAGAAATTCCTAAATATAAATTTGTTGATAAAAATAAAATTAAAATAGGTTAAATGGTTAAAAAATTTAAAAATAAAACTTTATCTTGGTTAGATTATAGACTTCCAGTTTTTAGCGTTCTAAGAGAAGCGTTAGTTGATCATCCAACACCAAGAAATTTAAATTATTGGTGGAATTTTGGATCATTAGCAGGAATTACTTTAATAATTATGATTGTTTCTGGCTTATTATTATCAATGCATTACGTGGCTCATGTAGATTTAGCTTTTGATAGCGTAGAACATATAATGCGAGATGTGAATTATGGTTGGCTAATAAGATATATTCATAGTGTTGGAGCATCAATGTTTTTTCTTATAGTTTATATTCATATATCTAGAGGGCTATATTACGGATCTTATAAATATCCCCGAGAAGTATTATGGTGGCTAGGAATCATAATTTTTCTTTTAATGATTGCTACAGCTTTTTTAGGTTATACACTTCCTTGGGGACAAATGAGTTTTTGGGGCGCAACTGTAATCACAAATTTATTTTCTGCTATTCCATTAGTAGGCGATAATATAGTTACATGGTTATGGGGAGGATTTTCTGTAGACAATCCTACTCTAAATAGGTTCTATTCTTTACATTTTTTATTACCTTTTATAATAGTTGCTGTTGTTTTTTTGCATATAGTGGCATTACATAAATTTGGTTCTAATAATCCAATTGGCATTGATTTAACTTCAAAAAAAGAAAAAATACCTTTTCATCCATATTATACAATTAAAGATTTTTTTGGCTTTGGAGTTTTTTTTATTATTTTTGGAGTTTTTGTTTTTTTTATGCCAAATACTTTAGGTCATCCAGATAATTATATTCCGGCAGATCCTCTTGTAACACCAGAACATATTGTTCCTGAATGGTATTTTTTACCTTTTTATGCAATTTTGAGGGCCATACCATTTAAACTATTAGGTGTTCTAGCAATGCTAAGTTCTATTTTTATTTTATTTTTATTACCTTGGCTAGATACATCCAAAGTTAGAAGTTGCAGATTCAGACCTATTTATAAACAATTTTATTGGATTTTTATTTTTAATTTTATAGTTTTAGGTTGGGTTGGTTCAAAGGTTCCAGAAGGTCATTATTTAATAATTAGTAGAATATCCACAGCATATTATTTTTTACATTTTTTATTTATTTTACCTATTCTTGGTTTTTTTGAAAAAACTTCTCCTTTGCCATTAAATATTTTTGAAAATTCAAAAGTAAAAAAAAGTTAATATTAAAAATGTTAAAAAAAATTTTTTTTATAGTATTTTTCTTCTTTTTCTCAAATCCAAATTTATTTGCTGTAGATGAAATTTCATTAAAAGAACAAAATTGGACTTTTGATGGAGTATTTGGAAGATATGACAAAGAAACTTTACAAAGAGGGTTGCAGGTTTATCAAGAAGTTTGTTCTGTTTGTCACGGAATGAAAAGACTTCGTTTTAGAGAACTAAAAGATTTAGGTTTTAATGAAGAGCAGATAAAAGCATATGCAGAAACTTTTGAAATTCAAGATGGACCAAATGATGAAGGAGAGATGTTTTTGCGTCCAGGAGAGCCTAGCGATTCTTTCGTATCTCCTTATAGAAATAAGGAAGAAGCTAAAGCTGCTTTTGGAGGTGCATATCCTCCTGATTTATCACTATTAACTAAAGCCTATAAAAATGGGCCTGATTATATATATTCTTTACTCACAGGCTATGAAGAAAATCCTCCAAAAGATTTTGATTTACCTGAGGGGCTATATTACAATCCTTATCATGATGGCAATGTTATAGCAATGCCACCACCATTATATGATGATGCAATAGAGTATATTGACGGGACAGATGCAAATTTACATCAACTCTCTTATGACATTGTAAGTTTTTTAAATTGGGCTGCAGAACCTGAATTACAAAAAAGAAAATCTTTAGGATTAAAAGTTTTACTTTTCTTAATTGTTCTAACCTTACTTCTTTATGTTACAATGAAAGAAATATGGGCTAGAATTGAAAAATAATGAAAAAAAGTTTTTTATTAGCTTTTATTGGTGGTAGCGGCATTTATCAAATTGAAGACTTAAAAAATAAAAAATGGATAAATGTTAATACCCCTTGGGGAAAACCTTCAGATAAAATTTTAACCGGCATAGTTAATAACAGAAAAGTTTTATTTCTTCCAAGACATGGAAGAAATCATATTTATAATCCTAGTGAAATAAATTACAGAGCTAATATATATGCTTTAAAAAAATTAGGTGCAACAGACATTATATCACTTTCAGCTTGTGGATCTTTAAAAGAAAGATTGTCACCAGGCACATTTGTACTTGTTGATCAATTTATTGACAAAACATTAATAAGAAAAAAAACATTTTTTGAAGAAGGAATAGTAGCCCATGTTTCTATGGCTAATCCAACAAGTGAAATATTAAGAAATGCTTGTGAAGAAGTATTAAAAAAATTGAAAATAAAATATCAGAGAAGAGGAACTTATCTTGCTATGGAAGGTCCGCAATTTTCATCAAAAGCAGAATCTGAAAGTTATAGAAAGCAAAAAATAGATGTAATAGGTATGACAAATATGCCTGAAGCTAAATTAGCAAGAGAGGCAGAAATTAGATATGCGACAGTTGCAATGGTTACAGATTATGATTGTTGGCATAAAAAACATGATGATGTTGATGTTGAACAAATTATTAATACATTAAATAAAAATTCTAATAATGCTAAAGCTTTAGTTAAAAATATAATTGATGTTGTGTCAAAGCATATAACAAGAAAAAAAGATTTTACAGAAAATATCCTTGATAAATCAATAATAACTCAAAAAAAGCATTGGAATAAAAAAAGTAAAAAAAAATTAAATGAAATTTTAAAAAGATATTTGGAGAAAAATTGAAAGTTAAAGGGAAAAATTATAAATCAATATGGTTAGATAAAAAGAAACTGGTTGTAGTCGTAATTGACCAAAGACTTTTACCTCATAAATTTAAATTATTATATTTAAGAAATATTAAAGATGTAAAAAAAGCTATTAAAAATATGGTTGTTAGAGGAGCGCCTCTTATAGGGGTAACAGCAGCATATGGTATATACTTATCAATGAAAAAAGATTCAAGTGATAGAAATTTAAATAATTCTATTAATTTCTTAAGAAATGCTAGACCTACGGCGGTTAATTTATCTTGGGCATTAGAATTTGTTAAGAAAAGATTATTAAAAGCAGGGGCTTTAAACAGAGTTGAATTATCAAAACAAATTGCAGATGAAATAAGTGATAATGACATAAAGTGTTGTAAAAGAATTGCTGAAAATGGATTGAAAATAATTCTTGGTATAAAAAAAAGAAAAAAAAATAAAACCATTAATATTTTAACTCATTGTAACGCTGGATGGCTTGCCACAGTTGATTGGGGAACTGCTTTATCTCCAATTTTTTTAGCACATAGAAAAAAAATAAAAATTCATGTTTGGGTGGATGAGACAAGACCTAGAAATCAAGGATCATCATTAACTGCATGGGAGCTTTTGCAAGAAAAAATACCTCATACAATTATTACTGATAATGCCGGAGGTCATATTATGCAACATGGAATGGTAGATATGTGTATTACAGGATCTGATAGAACTACTTCTAATGGTGATGTCTGTAATAAAATAGGAACTTATTTAAAAGCACTCTCAGCTTTTGATAATAAAATTCCTTTTTATGTTGCTTTGCCATCAAATACAATTGATTTGAATTCAAAAAATTATTTAAAAGATATTCCAATTGAACAAAGAAATTCTGATGAATTAACTCATATTAAAGGTATAAATTCTAAAGGAAACAATATAAAAATTAGAATAACACCGAAAGGAAGTAAGGTAAAAAATTATTCATTTGATGTTACTCCTGCAAAGTATGTTACTAGATTAATAACAGAAAAAGGTATTTTTAAAGCAAAGAAAAGTGAAATAAAAAAAATTTTTTCTTAAAAAAATGAATAGAAAAGAATTAGTTAAAACTACTAGATATTTAAATGATAAAAATATAAATCGTGGCTCATCTGGTAATTTAAGTTATCGAATAAATAATGGTTTTGTTATTACTCCATCTTCAGTTCCTAACAATAAATTAAATATAAAAGATTGTGTTCAAATGGATTTTAAGGGAGTTTTTAAAAACAAATTAAAACCATCAACTGAATGGAGAATACATAGGGATATTTATAGAAAAAGAAAAGATATTTTTGCAATAATTCATACTCATCCAACATTCTCTACAGCTATTGCGTGTATGAATATAAAAATTCCTTCTTTTCATTATATGATTGCAATGGCAGGTGGAGATGATATTAAATGTGCAAAATATGCTACTTTTGGGACAGAACAACTTTCAAAAAATGTAATAAAAGCATTAGAAAATAGAAATGCTTGCTTAATGGCTAATCATGGACTTATTGTAGGCGCTAAAAATCTAAAAATTGCTACAAAATTAACTGAAGAAGTAGAAAATATATCAAAACAGTATTTACAAATATTAAAGTCTGGAAAAAAACCAGTTATCTTATCAAAAAAAGAAATGGTAAAAAATATAAGAAAAATAAAAGATTATAATTATGGGAAAATTTAATTAAATATTAAATAAAAAATGTACTACATCTCCGTCTTTTATTAAATATTCCTTTCCTTCTTGTCTAATTTTTCCATTTTCTTTTGCACCTTTTAAGCCTCCAAATTTTATATAATCATCATAAGAGGTTGTTTCAGCACATATAAATCCTTTTTTAAAATCGGTATGTATAACTGCAGATGCGTCAGGAGCTTTAGTATTTTTTTTAATTGTCCAAGCTTTCGTTTCTTTTTCGCCTGCTGTGAAATATGTAATTAAATCAAGTTTAATATAAGAGGATTTTATAATTCTATCTAAACCGGAGTCATTCCAACCAAGAGATTTTAAGAATTCTTTTTTTTCTACTTTATTTTCTAATTGGGCTATTTGAGATTCTATTTCTGCTGAGATAGAAATTATTAAAGGGTTTTCATTATTTAAATTATTTTTTATAAGGTTTATATATTTGTTATCTTCTAATTTTTCTTTTTCACTTAAATTACAAATAAATATTTTTGGCTTTGTAGAAATTAAATTAAAAGTTTTTATAATTTCTATTTCATCTTTGTTAAAATTCAAATTATTAATATCTTTTTTTAATGAAATATTTTGTGATATTTTTTCCAAAATTAATATTTTTTCTTTATTTATTTCTTCTTTATCAATATTTTTTTTTAAATTTTTTAATTGCTCTTCAATGTTAACTAAATCAGATAAAATTAATTCTTCCTCAATAATTTTCATATCTCTTATTGGGTCTAAAGAATCTTCAATATGGTCTATGTCAGGATTATCAAAACATCTTATTACATGAAGAATTAAATCTACTTCTTTAATATGTGATAAAAATTTATTACCAAGGCCCTCTCCTTTTGATGCACCTTTAACTAAACCAGCAATATCAATAAAATTTAATTGAGTTGGAATTATATTTTTTGAATTTTCAATTTTACCAATTTTAGTTAATCTATTATCTGGAACTTCGACTATTGCTTTGTTAGGCTCTATAGTACAAAAAGCATAATTTGATGCTTTAGCATTTTGTGAATTAGTTAAGGCATTAAATAATGTTGATTTTCCAACATTAGGTAGACCAACTATTCCACATGAGAAACCCATTATTTATCTGATAGTTTATTCATTAAAATAGAGATATCATTCGAATCTGGATTTATTAAATATTCAAAAAAAGAAGCTATTCTATTGATAGAAAATAATATTTCTTTTTCTTCTTCTTTTTTAAAATCTTCTAATACGAATTTATTTACACTTTTATTTTTTGGTCTATCAATTCCTATTCTTATTCTTTTATAATTTTTACCTATTGTTTCATCAATACTTTTTAAACCATTGTGCCCCGCACTTCCCCCTCCAATTTTAATTTTTATTTTACCAAGTGGTAAATCAATGTCATCGTGGACTACTAGTATTTTTTTTATATTTATTTTATAAAAATCAATAAATTTTTTTATTGATACACCTGATAAGTTCATAAAATCTTTTGGTTTTAAAATAAATATTTTTTCATTTGATATTTTGCCTTCAAAGACTTCACCAAATTTGTTTTTATTTTTTTTGTTAAAAGAAAACTTTTTTACAATTACATCAACCGTCATATACCCAACGTTATGTCTGTTTTTTTTATATTTTTGACCTGGATTACCTAAACCGACTAAAAGGTACATTTTTTTTTTTATAAAATATTCTAATGATAATAAATTTATTTTTTAGATTCTTCTTCTTTTTTTGCTTCAGCTTCTTTATTTTCTTCTTTGCCTTCTTCTGTTTTTTCTTCTTTACTTTCTTCTCCTTCTTTACCTTCCACTGTTTCTCCTTCCTCTCCTTCCTCTCCTTCAGTTTCTGGTTTTTCTTCTTCAACTGGCATAACAGTAGGCGCAGCTATGGTAGCAACTGTAAAATCTCTATCAGATATTTGAGGAGTCACACCTTCTTGTAATTTTATATCACTCATATGAATAACTGATCCAACTTCTAAATTTGCTAAATCTGCTTCTAATTTTTCAGGAATATTATTAATTTTACAAATTAAATCAATTTCTCTTCTCACAGCATTTAAAACTCCTCCGCCTTTTAATCCTGGGGATTTATCTTCATTTATAAAAATAATCGGAACTGAAATATTTATTTTAGATTCATTATTAACTCTTAAAAAATCAATATGTATAGGTTTATCATTTAAAGGATCAGTTTGTATTTCTCTAGGTAACACTTTAATTTCTTTTTTATTTAGTTTTAAGCTAAATACTGTTGAAAAGAAACTTGCATTTGATAATTCTTTAATAATTCTTGGATAATCAACCGCAATGTATGTTGGTTCTTTTTTTTCACCATATATAACAGCAGGTATTTTTCCAGTATTTCTTAGTAATTTTGAATCACTTTTTCCAGTTTTATCTCTACTAATTATATCTAAATTAATTTCTTTCATTTTACTAAATTAAGGATTAATTAGTTTATAGTTAAATACTATATAATTTCAACATTTTAATAAATTTTATTTAATTAAAATAATACTGAAACAGATTTTTCAGCACTAATTCTTTTTATAGCTTCACTTAATAAAGGAGAAACTGAGATAATATTTATTTTAGTAGAATTTTTTGTACTTTGAATAGGCTCGATACTATCAGTTACGACAACTCTTTTAATTGGAGATTTTGAAATTCTTGCAATTGCTTTTCCTGAAAAAACACCGTGCGTTATATATGCGGCAATATCTTTTGCACCTTTTTTCTTAATTTCTTTTGCGGCATTACACAAAGTACCTGCTGAATCAACTATATCATCAATAATTATACAAGTTTTATTTTTTACATCTCCTATTACATTCATTACTTCTGATTTTCCAGGCTCACCTCTTCTTTTATCCATAATAGCAATATCACTTTTAAATTGAGTAGCTATTTCTCTTGCCTTTGTTATGCCTCCAACATCTGGAGAAACAAAAGTAATATTTCTTTTATAGTTTTTTTTAATATCTCTAACAAAAATTGGAGAACTATAAAGATTATCGGTAGGTATATCAAAGAAACCTTGTATTTGCCCAGCGTGTAGGTCTAAAGTTAAAACTCTATCAGCTCCAGCATTAGTAATAAGATTTGAAACAAGCTTTGCAGTTATAGGTGTTCTTGGGCCAGTTTTTCTATCTTGTCTTGCATATCCAAAATATGGAATAACGGCAGTAATCCTTTTTGCAGAGCCTCTTTTTAATGCGTCAATAGTAATTAAAAGTTCCATTAAATTATCATTTGCTGGAAAGGAGGTTGATTGAATTACAAAAACATCTTCTCCTCTTACATTTTCAAGAATTTCTACAAAAATCTCCATATCAGAAAATCTTTTAATTATACACTTACATAATTTCTTGTTTAATTTTTTTGCTATAGATTCTGCTAAAGCCGTATTGCTGTTACATGATACTATTTTCATTAATTTTTTTCACCATTTATTGATATTATTGAAAGGCATCTTCCATAATCATTTTCTTTAAATAATAAAGATCTTCTATAACTAAAAAAGTTTTTTTTATCTTTAAATGTATCAAATGAATTAAAAAAAATATTTTTTACACCAAGGTTATTTAATTTTTTAATTATATAAGATTTTAAATCAAATTTCATTTCGTTATTATTAATTAAAAAAAATTGTTTATTTTTTGGATTTTCAATAATAAATTTCATAAAAAAATCATTATTTACTTTATAAGACTCTTTTCCAATACAAGGTCCTATACATGATATTATGTTGTTTAATTTTGACCCACATTCAAGCATTAATTTTATAGAATTATCAATTATTCCATTTTTTGCACCTTTCCATCCGGCATGTATAGCTGAAATTATTTTTTGTTTCGGATCAAAAAGAAGTACTGGCGCACAATCAGCAGTTAAAATACCAAGAACTATTTTATTTGATATAGTTATTAAACCATCAGCATTTATATTTTTATTTATTGATTTTTCATTAACAATTTTAACTTTATTACTGTGAATTTGATTAGGGATTATAAGTTTTTTATTATTTAAATTGATTTTTTTTAGAGCAATATATCTATTTTTTAATATGTTGCTTTTTTTATCTTTTGAATTTAGACCACAATTTAAAGATTTATAAATTCCTTTGCTAACCCCAGTATTTCTTGTAAAAAAAACACATTTTATATTAGAAAACTTTTTAATTTCTTTAAATACAAACATTTTTAGAAACCAGTTAATTTATTTATATTTTTATTACTTATTGAAATAACATTAAAAATTTTACCCATTTTTTTTTCATTTATTAAAAAATCTAGGCCTTTTTCTAAATTTTTTTTTTGATTATTATTTGCATTTTTAAAAAGCGTTTTTGCTCTATACATAATTCCAAGATTTATAAGAAAATTTTTTTGATTTATTGGTCCGTGAGTTACCAAATTAAATTGATTTGATATTTTTTTTATTAAATTAAAATTAACATGTGTGCTTAAATCAGAAGATCCTATTTTTTTAAAAGGGCTTATTATTTTATGTTTTTTGATACTTTTTAAAGAATTTCCGAAAATTTTAAATTTTGCGTAGTCAATAATTAAACATGCACTTTTTATCTTTTTAATTTTGTAAAACAAATCATTTAAAAAACTTATCATATTGTATGGTATTTCATATATTGAACCAATTCTATTACATTCATCATCTTTTGGTAAAAAATTTTCTAGAACTGTGGGATTTTTTGAGTATGAAATAAAAAATTTTTTTTTATTTTTATCATAATTTATCATTCTTTCTCTCCATCCTATATTTGTTAATTCTATTTGTTTTATTGGTAATGCATCAAAAAACTCATTTGCAATTAAAATAAAAGGAATTTCTGGAATTTTATTAAAATTATTTATCCACTTTATTTTTTTTAAAATTTTTTGATCAATTTTAGACAAATTTTTTTTTTGAATTTTTTTTAATAAAGGACTTATTTCAAATAAATAAATATTTTTACATTTATTTAAAAATTCTTTATTTATTTTAATTACTCTAAAAAAATCTTTCATTAAGTATCCGCTGCCTGGACCTAATTCAATTAAATTAAATTGATTTGGTTTACCCATTTTTTTCCAGCAGTCTATACTCCATATAGCAATTAACTCTCCAAACATTTGACTTATTTCAGGAGCTGTAAGGTAATCTTTTTTTTCTCCAAACGGCAGGTTATTATTAAAATATCCATAATTATAATTTAAGTTACTTTCTAAAATAAAATCTGAAATACTAATAGGGCCAAAATTTAGAATTCTTTTTTTTAATATTTCTTCTAAAGTTTGCATTTACTTTTTTTTAAATAGAATAAAAATTCCAATTATGAAGAAAATAATGGAGTATATTTGACCTATGGTTAAGTTTAAATATTGTAATCCTATATGTGAATCAGGCTCACGAAAAAACTCACAGATAAATCTAAAAAAACTATAAAATATTAGAAATAAAGAAGATAAATATCCTTTTTTATTTATAACACTTTGTTTTTTTTGAATAAAAAATAATATAAAAAATAAAACTATACCTTCAAAAAATGCTTCGTAGATCTGGCTTGCGTGCCTTGGAAAATCGTCAATATGTCTGAATATAATTCCTATTTTTTCATTAGTTATTCTACCAACTAGCTCGCCATTGATAAAATTAGCTATTCTTCCTAAAAATATTCCTATTGGCGCTGCACAAGCTAATAAATCAGTAAAAAGGTAAAAATTTATTTTTCTCTTTATACTAAAAAAAGCAGTGCTTATTATCACTCCTATTAACCCTCCATGAAATGCCATTCCCCCATTCCATACTTTAATAATTTCTATAGGGTTATTAAAAAAGTAGAGTGGATTATAAAGTAAAACATAACCAATTCTTCCACCTATGATCACACCAATAATAGTAAAAAATAAGAAATCATTTATTAAATCATTTTCTAATTTTAAATCGTGTTTTAAATTTATATATTTTATATATTGAATACCTAGAATAAATCCAAGTATATATGCTATTGAATACCATCTTATGTCTAAAGGACCTATTGAAAAAATAATTGGATCTAAATTCGGAAATATAATTTTAATTCTCCATTATTTTAAAATTCTTTATTTTCTTTTATAAATAATTTTATTCCATCTTCAATATTTTGGAATTTTTTTTTATATCCGTATTTCCTTAGTTTAGCGATATTTGCTTTAGTATAATACTGATAATGTTTTCTTATATTCTTTGGAGTATCTATAAAAGAAATATTTTCTTTTATTTTTAATTCTTTATACAAAATTTTAGTAACATCAATAAAAGTTCTTGCATCGCCAGTTCCGACATTAAACAATCCAGATATCCTATTTTTTTTGTAAAACCATAGAATTACATTAATACAGTCACTAACATGTATGAAATCTCTTTTTTGTTCCCCATCTTTGAAATTTTTATTATGTGATTTAAAAAGTTTAACTTTTCCTTTTTTTTTTATTATGGAACTTAAACTTGAAATAATACTCATTTGTTTTTTTTTATGTTTTTCATTTTTACCATAAACATTAAAGAATTTTAAACCAACACATTGAATTGATAATTCGCTTTTTTTTTTTATTTTTTTTGAAACATGTAAATCAAATAAATTTTTGCTTTTTCCATACAAATTAAGAGGCTTTAGTTTATTTAAATAATGTAAGTTGTCGTTATCATTAAAACCGTTTTTACCATTTCCATAAGTAGATGCGCTTGAAGCATAAATTAAATCAATTTTGTTTAAATTACAAAATTTGAGAATTTTTATAGGGAATTCTAAATTATTTTTAATTAATTTAGAAAAATTAGATGATGTTGTTGCAGAAATTGCTCCTAAATGAAAAATATATCTTATTTTTTCTTTATTTTTTTCTAAAAAATTAAAAATTTTTATTGGTGGAACTATTTTTTTATAACTAAGTTTTTTTAAATAATTTTTTTTTAATTTAGAATTTAATACGTCACAAATGATTATATTTTTTTCTTTAATTCTATTAAGTTCATAAATTAAATTGGATCCTATGAAACCTGCGCCACCAGTAATTATTAACATATTTAAGAATATACAAAAAAACTTTAGTTATTAATAATTAATTAATTTTTTATTAAATATAAGAAAAAAAAGAATATATCAAAAAAAAGTGTTTAAATTATACAATATATAGTATAATCATATGTATTATATACAATATATATACATAAAATGACATCATCATTCACTGATTTAATTGATTCTAAGTTTCATCCAATAAACTTATTAGAAAAAATAATTATTTCCAAAAATTGGGTTTTTGAAAGACCTATTGATGATGAGATTTATATTGAAGTGCCTACAAAATATTCAAATTTAATAGTTCAAGTGTCATGGTTAAAAACGGAAGGCAGAATTGAAATTAAATCTTTTTTTTATAATAAAATGGATTTTTCTAATAATTTAGAGATTTATAAACTATTAAATTTAATAAATAATAAAGTTGATTACGGTCATTTTATTATCTGTGATA
>Ga0310344_10002471_pt1 | contig 13881 bp, 8 predicted proteins | sample HC15DNA20200_MG_FD_203801 | JGI IMG/M metagenome (GOLD analysis project Ga0310344, IMG submission 203801) | Marine microbial communities from station ALOHA, North Pacific Subtropical Gyre - HC15-DNA-20-200_MG | ecosystem: Environmental > Aquatic > Marine > Oceanic | place: Pacific Ocean: North... | reverse complement strand
GGGGGAGGGATGAGCAGGTATCGAACCTGCGCCCAGTGATGGCGGCTACTCAGATCCCATGTGAGATTGGAACAGGTCGGACGGTATCTGAATACTGCTCGGAGGTGATCCCGCATGCCGCCCAACGGCTCGAGGCGCTGCCTGGCTGGGTGTGGGTCGCGAGGGGCTCACAATGAGGCTGCCCAGCGCTCGGCAAGGTTGCCGCGATCGGTGCACCACGTGCGCACCGAGGTTATTCCTTTACAAGAGACACAAAGTCTTCTTCTCCAAGGATACGAATGCTCTGCCCATCCTGAATCATTCGCTCGACCTTTTGGTGCTTGCTACTCTTGCCCGCGCTGTCGATCCGACGTAGATCTTGTTGACCGACAACAAGAAGCGTCGTTTTCTTGGTAACACCATCTCTTACCGTGCACCCCGCCTCGGCTGCAAGTGCCGCAGCCTCGTCGTAAGCGCACCAGTAAAAACAACGACTTCCCCAAACAGCACCCCTTCCTCGTTGCCCTCGCGGGCGATAGCTATAGGGCTACGTTCGCTTATTGGCTTCAGCGACCGAGCCAACAGTGCCTCGACCGGTTCACCCGTGTCGGCCATAGCTCGCACCAGAATCCGCCCTGCTGTCCGCGCATCCTCTGCTGCATCATGATGTCGAAACTTGATCCCAAGTTCGCGGGCTACGTTTTCAAGCCCATAGCCCTTTCTTGAAAACTGGGTCCACGTCCGGCGACAAACCTTTGCCGTATCAAGCCAACGGCAGTCAGGCATCGGCGCATCGCACATTCGGCACGCTTGCTGAATGGCGCTGCGATCGAATGTCGTGTGGATGGCGACAATCTGCCCGGCAACCCGACGCGTCAATTCGCCGAGGACTTGTTCAAAGCGCGGTGCGCCTCGAACGCTTGACGCATCGATACCATGGATTTCCACGTTGACTGGGTCAAAGTAGTCATCAGGATCAACAAGACTGGCCCACGTATCGGACACCTCACCTGCGTTAAACGCTACGGCAGCGATTTGGCAAATGCTCGCCAGGTCGTGGTTTGCCGTTTCGACATCGACGGCGACGAAATCCGCCATTTGAGGGCGCCCCCTTTCGTCAGACTTTCTCGGCTTACGATGTTCTCCCGCGCAAGTTTCCGCGCGAAGTATCCTCGGAACAAAGATGTGACTGAGACGCCGATTCTACCGCTGGCTAAGAAAGCGTTCAACGCGAGGAGCAGAGTGTCTCGGCCCCGCGCGCTTGGCTCGACAGTGAAAAGAAGATCGGTTGTTTCATGGCCGGCGTCGCGTCTTTGGATCTCCGTCAAAGGCCATCCGTAACCCCATTACGCTTAAGAGCAAAACAGCTAGCAGGGCTATCCCGCCAAAAGTTGCATCGAACCAGGTGATACCCGTCCATTGTAAATAATGGATCCGATAGAGAGCATTGATCCATTCCGTATCCGCACCTCGCTGGGTAAGACGAAGATGCGTCCAATCTAAAGTCACTTGGACCCCTGTCGTCGTTGTAGCCGTCAGCCCTCTTGTGCTTGCGACTACGCCATATCGCCCCGGATCTGTTGTTATGGCATCATCGATCAGTCGCCGTAGATCGTGTGCTGCAGGCTCAGGCCAGTTCTGCCCTGTCTGCGCGGAGAGGTGCTGCCGCTGGTCTTCCCTATCCACGAGCAGGTGGGTCCCTAGAGTTGTGCGCAATATACGGATCTCATCAAATTCTGCCGGCAGTGCCAAAGTAGAGCTATCTGTAATCGGATAGCTCTTAAGCGAAAGCATCCCATACGCCGCACTGTAGCCTGGCTTCACATAGAAAATAGTAGCTGTGGAAATCCACCCCAAGAAAGGTAGAAGCAAGAACAAACCTAAGAGACGATGCCATTTTCCAAGCTTTGACATATAAGAGATCCAGTAAAAAGACGTGCAGCAGACACAAAATGAACCCTAAGAGCAATGATGGTAGCAACTATCCACACCACCGTGAGGGACGATAGGAGATTATTGTCCGTCTCAAATGTTTGGGCGGCTGGTTCGAGCTATAGCCATCTTGGCGAAAACACGTATCCTGTCGGAAATGATAATTCCCTCATGATGTTCGCCTCACTCAGGCCGAATAGATCCACGTACCTGGACTCATTACACTTGGTGTCTTAGTTGACCTCGGATGGACCCCGAATCGTAGCTACCGCGCCGATCCAACGAGTGTCCGCGACATTGCGCAACCGGCGCAACGGGCAGTGTCTCGGTCGCGGCGAGTCATGCGCGCTCCTCCTCGACCAGTCCGAGTAACGACCCGTAGCTGATGTACGACATCCTCACCAGCCAAAGCAGTTTCGCGCGGAATGAAGTGCCGATCTGAACCAAGCAGGCTTCGATCCCATTACTGGCAGGAGGGAGTGTCAATGACTACGTCGGGCCGGAACCTCCGGTCGGGGAAACCCATCAGTGTGAACGGAACGTACAGCGCCTCTGTGAAAATGTTCTGACACGGATGTCACCAATTGGTCGTGGGTACCAACATCGCCCTGCGGAATCACGCCCGTGGCAACCTACAGTTTGATACCCCCCTAGCCCCACGCCAGTCGACGCGCGATTCCAGGGGGCGGCGGCTTCCACATAGATGATGTCCTGTAAAGACTTGCGTCCATAAAGTGATTTCTTTTGCATATGAAGTTCCTTGTTCTAGAAGGTCGACTTCTTTTATGAAGACTTGGCGTAATTCCCATATATTGAGACAGGCGAGTCCAGAAAAGACCGGGTGACTACAGGTGCCAGGCCACGGGGAAAGGTACACGCGCAAGAAAGGTCAGGCTGTTCTGGCTCTGCTCGAAGCGCCAACGATTGACGATGTGGCGGTGTAACCCCCAGCGCCAATTCGGCGTGGCGACCTTAACCTCGGCGGCGCCGGATACTCCAGGTGAGCAGAAAAACGACTACGGGGAGCCCGACCCAGATCGCGTCTGATGCGCGTGTAGCGTCGGTCGTTAGCGGCACGGTCTGGCTCGGCGCCTCGCTGCGGTACTCGTTCATACGGAGGCCTTCTAGTCGCTCGGTCACCCGTGTCCCGGACTCATTGCGCGCCACAAAGGCCTCCATCGCACGCGCCGCGCTCTCGATATCGGTACCGATGGTCTCTTCCATCGCCGACTGGAACTGCTCGAGGGCTGGCACCGGCACGCCGACGCGGGTCCCCTCATTGATCACGTACTCGAGCAGGCGGGGATTTCCGCAGGTATGCTCGGCGCAGCCCACACCATGTGTATTAACGCTGTCGACGTACTCGCTCAGTAGCCGCGCGCGGGTGGCCTCGTCAGCCTCCCAGTAGCCTTTCCGAATCGTCTCCACCATCCGGCCGGTCATATCCTGAAACGCGTACGGCGAGTGCTCGTCGAAGAACGCGTCCATCTCGAGGTCATGCTTGTCTTCGACGTACACGCCGAACGTTTCGTCCCACATAGCGTCGTCAACGACGTCAGTGACGGTCGCGTCCCACCCCCAGAGGTACTCGACGAAGGCCCGCATCTCGTTCGCGCCGGCGTAGCCTTCACCCTGCATCCCTTCAATCCACGTGGGGTTGACATAGCGAGACCGGAACTCTGCACCGAGAAACCGGTCGATGGGGGTCATCTCTGGGCTACCGGGATCCCGGGTATTGGTCACGACCATATCCGGTGTCTTGCCGTCGATGCTCCGTACCGCAGCAGCGAGGCCCCCCATATACATGAAGAAATCGTCGTTATCGAGCGCGCCGTAGAGCGTCGTCGAACTTGAGTGGACGACTTGCTCAGTGCCGGACAGCGCCATCCGGAAGACATCCTCCATCGGCTCACCCCAGAACCCGTTGCCGTAGCCGTGCCCCATCTTCTTGACGTACTCGTCGGCCATGCCGACGTCGCTGTCCCATGTGCCACTCGCGGCCGCGATCCCTGACGTGTTCAGGTTGAACCTGCCCGGGGGTTCGTCGAAGATGCGAACCCCAGCACGTCGATCTGCCTCCTCCTCGTCGTAGCCCTGCTCGATCAGCGTCGCCTTCGTACTGAGATAGTGACGACGCACGTAGTTGTCTGCCTCCTCGATCATCTTGACCAACTGCACGGCACGATCCATCAACATGGTGACGTTGTTGAACATCCCCTCCGCAGCCGATGCGATCACGATGTCCACGCGAGGCCGTCCAAGCTGACTCTGCGGCACCACCTCGACGTCGATGACCTTTCCGCGAGCGTCCCAGACCGGTCGGGTGCCAAGAAGATGAAAAATCTGTGATTCCAGGATGCCTTCGTGCCGCATGGTCTCGTCGCCCCAGATGACGAACGACACTTTTTGCGGGTAGCGACCATGCTCCTCCAGGTGGTCCTGCAATAAACGATCGGCCAGGTAGACGCCGATGTCCCACGCTGCGGGCTTGGGCACCTTGTCTGGATCGATGCCGTAGAAGTTCTTGCCCGTCGGGTAGGCGTCTGGGTTGCGAATCGGTTCGCCCCCGGTCCCGCCCATCACATACCCGCCGTCGAGCGCGCGCACCAAGGAGTCGAGCTCACGAGGGCCTGATTCGACGATACGACGTTCCATGTCTTCAGCGAGGACAGAGGCATCATTCGGCAGGAGATCGCGGTCAACCGATACGATCGCCTCGACCGTGCTAGCGCGCATCTCCGCGGTTGGCGTACGACCGAACGCGTGGAGCCCGTAGGGGATGTGCTGCCCCCGTAGCTCGAGCAGATACCCCTCGAGGTCGTGCATGGCGTCGTGATCGATCTCACCATCAGTCCCGAGATCGAGCTCGAGGTCTTTCACCAGACCTAGAGCCGTCGCCTGTACACGAATCTGATCCGCGAACGCCTCCGCCAGCTCCTCGTTCTTGTGTAGATTGTTGTGATAATCGTTGACGCTCTCACTTAACGCCGCCAGCTCTGGGAGCAGGCCTCCGGCCGTGAACGGTGGCACCATGTGATCGACCAACGTGGCCATTCCCCGTCGCCGCGCGACCAGCCCTTCCCCGACAACATCGACGTTGTACACGTAGAGGTCGGGCAGGTCCCCGATCAGGGCATCCGACGCATCTTCTTCAGCCTGACCTATATCTTTGCCATCAAGCCACTCCAACGTGCCGTGGGTTCCGAGATGCACCACGGCGTCCGCGTCGAACCCGTGGCGGAGCCAGGCATACGTGGCGACATACTGGTGATGGGGCGCGAGGTCATCGGCGTGATAGAGCTTCTCGTTGTCCTCGCTCCATCCGCGCGACGGTTGAGGCAGCACGACCACGTTGCCGAATCGTACGAGCGGAATCACCAGCGAGGGAGCGCCGCCCTCCCGTGTGGCCATGAGCGTGGTGTCCTGAGGTGGTCCCCAATCAACCAGTACCTTCTCTCGAAGCGATGGGGCATACTGGTCGAACCACCTCTCATAGTCCGCCATGCTCACGAGCTCGGCATCTCCCGCGGCCAGCATCTCGTCGAGCTCCCCGGGAGCGTAGCCCGCCACGTTGCGCGCACCCCGCGTGACCGCCTGGAGCACGGCCTCGGTCGTGAGCGCGGTCTCGACGTCGGCACGGCCGAGGTCATATCCCGCGGCGTCGAGCCGCCGCAGGATCGTCGCCAAAGACTCGGCTACGTTTAGATAGCTCGCGCCAATGCCCGCCTTCCCCGGAGGATAGTTGTAGTAGAGCACCGCGACACGTTTATCCTTGTTGGGTGTGGTGCCCAGCCGCCCGTACCGAATAGCGCGTAGCACTGCAGTCCTGACCCGCTGGGTAATCGGCCGGCGCTCCACAATCGTGAGGCCCGTTTCCACATCAACCACACGCTCTTGACTGCCGACCACCGTCGGGGCCACCAGCCCGGCGACCTCCGGAACCGCAACCTGGAACGTACCCTCGAACATCGACAGACCGAGGGGAGACTCGCGCCACTCTGCCTCGCTTCTGCCATACAGACTGACCAAACTGACGATGGGGACATTGAGTCGGGCCAGCGTCTTGGTTGCCTCGAAGTCGGCAAAGCGGAAGACGAAGGCCATTGCCACATCCACCCGAGATCGGCCTGCGCCATCTACCAGCAACGCCTCGAAGGCCTGAGCACTGGGATACCCGAAGACCGGTATCGCCTCGGCGCCCTGCCCTTCGATTTCGGCAATGACTGCGTCGAGCAGCGCGGTGTCGCCCGCGTAGTACGTGGACTTGTAGAATCCGACCGCCACTCGCACGGCGCCAGGTCGGTTGCCACCCTTGGACTGCCGAAACCGCACGAACTCGTCCCATGTGGCGAACACGCGACCCGTTTCGCCGTCCGGATAGTAGTAACCACCGGCCAGGCTGGGCTGCGGGTCCGGTACGGTGACGTCACGCACCCCGGCATAGCTCAGCGTTTGCTTGATCAAGCCAAGCTGATTCCCGAAGCCCCAGTTGGACCAGAACGCGCGGGCTCGCTCGTCCCACATGGCCCCCTGCTCCGTGTAGAATTCACGAGGCATGAGCCCCTCGCCAACGGCCAGTACCATGCCCCTCCGGCTTACCTCGTCGATCACGTCAACACCATGGGTCGTGTTGAAGCGATCGAGCATCTGCTGGTTCATGATGTCGAAGACAAGCACGTCCGCGCCGGTGATCTCACCGGGCGTCACGTCGTCAAACATCGACTCCGTCAGGAAGTGCATCGTGACCTGCTCCTGCAGTTCAGGGCGTTCATCGAGCAACGCTTTGTAGGCGCGGAGCACGCCGGGCAGATTGCCGTCAGAAAAAAGATACGCCAGATGCACCGGCTGCGCGGTGGCAGTCGACGCCAGGACGAGGAAGAGGATGCCGTGGGCTACGCGTTTCCACAGTGTCATGGCTAGTCCGGAACGTAGATAATCTGGCCATTGGCCAACCGGTATGCTGTACCGAGTCGTTCGCCGTCACCTTCCATGGTCTCACCGGTCAGCTCGTAGGCCGTGATCTCGGTGCCTCGCTTCACGATGATTTCACGCAAGCCGTCCGTATTGGTCTTGACCAACGTGACCTCGCTGTTGGGATCCACCAGATCGCCGATGCGATAGACCGAGAAGAGCGTGATCATCAGCCCGACGATGAAGACGACCGAGACGTCGAAAATGTTGGCGACGCCGGCGAGCGGATCTTCGTCGAGACCTTCGTCCGGTGTTGGCAAATTAAGAAAGCGCGCCACAGTGATCTCCTTACGCGTCCGCTGTCCGACGGACCAGCTCTCCGGCGATGCGCTCAGCGAGAAACCGCTGTTCGCGAATCGTCTCGTTCACCCATCCGTGTCGTACCATCTGCACCACAAACGCCACGGTTCCAGCCGACAACCCGACGATGGTCGTCGTGAATGCCACGACCATTTGTCCGGCCATCGCCTCGAGGTTGCCGGCGGTGAGCGATGCCAGAGCCGTGCCCATTGGGATTAACGTGCCGAGCAGCCCAAGACTGGGTCCAACGCGCACTAGCAGGCGTGACCCCGTCAGCGTGCGATGGACCTGATGCTCCCGGTCGAGCACCGCGTGCTCCAGGCCACCGTCTGAGAACGATGCTCGGCCGGACTCTGCCCTCACGTCGCGCAAGAGGCTGCGCAGGGCCGCTGGTAGCTCGTCGACGCGTTGGCTGTCAGCGTCGAGGGCTGCGCCGGCGTCCATCCAGGCTTTGAGGTCAAAGCCACGACGCTCACGCCGGCGAGCGACGAACTCGAGCACGACTCCGCCGGCCATAAAAAGCGCGCTCCCCACGCAGACCCACAGCAGCCCAATGACCGGCAACCGTAGTACCTGGCTCAACGCAAACAGCCCATTTTCAAGCACGCCCAATAGGTTCATCTCCGCCTCCACCACGAATGAAGTGCGCCCAGAGACGCTACAGCGCCGAGTCCAAGCGTCAACCCAGGCCCTATCTCAGACCGCGCGGTATACCCCGATTCGAGATTCAGCGCACTTGCCGTCCGCCACCCCAGGGACACTGCTGGCCCGGCGGCCAAGACCACTGCCAGCACACCCACCCAGAGCATCACATCCTCACGCAATCCAGCGGGGGCGAACGCCGGACTTCGACGCGCCATGAAGACCGACCCGATGGGCAGTGCGGCCGCGATCGGCAACGCGACCCAGGCGGCCACGCCATAGCGCTGTAGTACGTGGCCCCACAACCCCGCGAGAACGCCGGCGGCGATGGCAATGCCCCAGCCCCGTACGGACCATCGGACGTGGACCAGGGCGAGGCTCACGACACCCGCACCGATCCACTCGGGGTCTGGCCGCAGCCACGTCGCGGAGATCACAAAACTGACCGCCAACACCGCCACGTCACGGCTGCGGTTCAGAGTCGTCGCAAATGTGGCGGCCGCAAGTGCACAGACCATACCCATGACGTGAACAATCACCGTTCATAGGATAACAAGTGACACGGTCACCGTTTTGGCATTAAAGGTTAATAGCTAAAATTAAGTAAATATTCAGAAAGGCGCCCATATCGCCCGGATAGACTCGAATAGAAGCCTGTGAGCGGTAAATCATGACCGCTGCATTCCACGGACCTTTTACCAAAAGGATGTTTTGAACATGAATCGGACTCTCGGATGGCTCGCGCTGGTGAGCCTCCTCCTCTCACTACCGGCCGCGGCCCAGCAGGTCACCGTCGTGACGGGCACCGTGTCTGATGCCTCTGGCGCCGTGTTGCCTGGTACCACCGTCGAGGCACGCGGCGGTGGGGTGACCATCGTTACCATGACCGCCGCCGATGGACGGTACGAACTCGAGCTGCCAGATGCTGGCACCTATCGGCTCCGCGCGCAGCTCGAGGGCTTTGCGGCCGCCATAGCCACACTCAACACCATGAGCCGCACGAACCAGGATTTCGCGCTCGGCATCGCGCCGCTGAACGATTCGGTGGTCGTGACGGGCTCCCGCACGGAGAAGAGCCGGGCGACGGTTACTGAATCGGTGTCAGTGTTCACCGCCGACGACATACAAGCGTTGGGCAGCCCCTCGCTTGCGGAGGTGGTTCAGCAGATTCCCGGGCTCAACATCGCGTCCACCGGTCGGGAAGGCAGTATCGCGTCGCTGTTCGCACGGGGCGGTGAGTCGGACTACAACCACGTGCTCATCGATGGTGTCCGGGCCAACGTCAGCGGTGGCGAGTTTGATTTCAGTCGGGTGTCCGCTACCGAAATCGAACGCGTGGAGGTGGTCCGCGGGGCACAGTCAGCGTTGTACGGCTCCGACGCGATCGGATCAGTCATCCAAATCTTTACCAAGCGCGCATCACCGACCGCCGCGCCACGCGTGTACGGATCGGTCGAAGGGGGCACGTTCAACACCATGCGCAGCGACCTCCGTTTACTTGGGGGCGCCCAACAGCGGTTTGACTATCAGATCGGCGCCGCATATCGAGGCAGCGATGGCGCCTTCGAAGATCGGCTTCCGGATCCGGACCGCTTCGACCAAACATCCGTCGACGGCAGCTTTGGGGTTCTCCTCGGCAACCAGGTGCGTCTGCGTGGCGCCGGACGGTACAGCAACGCGAGGGGCCGCGCGGTCGGTCCGATCAACTATGGTCTCGGCGACAACGGCACGCGGGCCGACACCGAAAACTATACAGGTCACGTCACGTTCAACCAGAGTGTCAACACGTGGTTTGATCATTCTGCCGTCGTCACCTATTTCCGCAACGACCGGATCTCGAACGACGAGATCGCGGATTCGTCGTATAACGTCTTCACGATCCTGGAGGGCGAGCCTGGTGCGTTATTCCCTGGCAGCCCACGGCTCGTCGAGCTAATAGATGAGGCAAGATTCAACACCCTGGTGGCCAATCCATCGAACCTAGCCGCTGGCCAGTTCCTCGCCAGCACGCCCTGGGGGGTGTCCGACTGGCCCTTTACCTTTGCCTCCGAGTTCCGGCGTAACACCTTCGAGTATCAGGCAAACGTCACCTGGTCGGATAACCAGGTGCTGAGCGCCGGGTACGAGTATGAACGGGAGAAAGACCCCCTGCTCGAGCGCAACCCAAGCGCGGCAGGCTTTCTCATTGAAGACCACGCGTATTTCGCTCAGCAACAGTTCACCTTTGCCGATCACTGGTACGCGACGGCTGGTGTCAGAGTCGACGACAACTCCCGTTTCGGTACCCAAGCCAGCCCGAAGCTCTCGGTGGGCGGCTACCCGATACCCATTAATGATGGCCAGGTCTCGTCTGTTAAGGTGTTCGCCAACGTCGGTCGGGGCATCAAAAACCCGAACTTCTCTGAGTTGTTCGGATCTGGATTCGTTGACGGCAACCCTGGCCTCAATCCGGAGCGGGCCAGAACGATCGATGCGGGTGCAGAATTTACATTCGACGCACAGCGCTGGCTGGGTCGAGTCACCTGGTTCGATAACAACTACAAGGACCAAGTGGCGTTCCAGTATTCGGCAGGGTGGGGCGGTGATGGCATTCCAGACTATCTCAACATCGCCGGCTCGAAAGCTCGAGGATTCGAGCTCGATGGCGGCTTGCAACGCCCAATCGGTGGCGTTACGGCCAATGCGTCCTACGCGTACGTTGACACCGAAGTCGTGACCACGGTGAGCACGAGTGAGCAATTCCAGCCTGGTCAACCACTGCTCCGTCGCCCGAAGCATTCGGGCAACGTGCAGGTGACCTACACAAACGGCCCGGCCAGTGTCCATCTGAATGCTATGGTCACCGGCGACCGTCACGACGCAGCGTTTCTGGGTCTCGCGCGTCAGTCGGATGGCACACCGGTCGACATCACCGTGAATCCCGCCTACACCCTGGTGAGTCTGGGCGGCCAGTACCGGGTGCACGACGCTCTGACCCTGTTTCTGCGCGCCGACAACCTGACAGACGAGGACTACGAGAGCGTGCTTGGTTACCCAGGGCTGCCGCGAGCGTTCGTCATTGGTGGAAGGTTCAACTTCGGACAGTGACCACGGTGCGTCGCATGAACGGCGTAGGGGACTAATGCCCCTTCGGCAAGTTCCTTCCTGCGTCTCATTCCCGCTCGCACTCAAGGCGATGGCCCAGCACGTGGGGTGAGTGCGGGACTGACTGGCTAGATACGCGGACCAACTGTAGTTGGTCGGCGCGACGCCTAGGACCTCGCGCCAACCACTAGCGGAACCGCTGCCGGTCGGAAACGAAGTTCCAGCGCAGTCTGGCTAAGTGCTTGAAAAGAAATGGTACCGAGGGCGGGGATCGAACCCGCACGACCCTAAGGGTCACAGGATTTTAAGTCCTGTGCTGCCCGAGCCGTACCTCGAGAATTTCCTGTATTTCTTGCCATAACACGAGATGGCTGACCGGCGCATTGTGCGAGGAGCGCGCTCAGGCACGAGGAATGTGTTTCCCATAGGGACACTATAGGGACAGTCTGGTCAGCCACGAGGCGACCGTTGGTTCTGTGTCGGTTGCCCGGGCCGAGGCTGTATGTACGACGCCCACCTTCACTCCGGCGTACTCACGCACTGACGTACACAGCGGTGAGATTCGTACGGTGCCTCGTAGCGAGACACCCCGGGGGGAGGGGGGACTAGTAGTCAAGCACTCCCGTCAAGTTCCCACCCACGCTATTCCGGCAGAGAGCACTAACGCGGTGACGGCAGTAGGGGCGAGAGTGACAGGTCTGCTGTCATGGATTCGAATTCAGATTTAGGCGTCTGGTTGGATTTTCTTCAATGTGGCGACCGTGAAGAAAGAGGACGTGGATCGGTTTCGGCGGGCATTACTTGACGCGCGACAATTTTCGACTGTGTCGTGGCGTCGGCGTCGCCTCGATGCCCTCGTTAGCGGGCTGACTCAGGCGTGCGAGGACTGCCGACGCCGGAAGGGGAAGGGGGTATAAACAGAGCGGACTGAGTACATCCTTAAGCCGGCCTCGCGCGGAGCGGGGCATAGACTGTCCCACCGCTTAGTCGCAAGGTTCTGCGGTCGAATTTCGTTGAGTTCCCTTCCCGCCCTACGGCCACGTCACCATCACCACGTTGGACCGTTCCTGCCTGGAGCCGTGGGGACCAAAACGAGCAGGTGTGCTGACCATGAAGCCAAGTTTCTCACCAGACCTTGGCCGCCAACTCGTCATCGGCGACTGCTTGATAGACGGCCCGATATTGCCGGCAGTGATGCCCTTGCAGACTTGGCCAGGGCGTAACGACCCGTAGGTCCCGGCGTACCACTTTCCTCCGATATTCGCAAAGACCCAGGGATTGCCTTCGAGCGGAGTACCACTTACCGTCACCGATGGCCAGGCCCCTGCCTTGGTGTGTCTGATACAAATGTCCGAGCCACTGATCGACGCACTGGTAATGGTCGACGTCTGAGCCCAGCCGCTGACGTTGTCATGTAGCCATGTCACGGATGATAAATCGATCGCATCGTTGCCGCTACCACCACCCGTGTTCGGATTGTCGGTCGTAACGTTCCTGATGGAGCGTAATGTGCGTTCCAGAGCTTGCCCGTGTGAGCGGCCGTAGACGCGGTGTCGTAAATATTCCTGAATCCAGACCGCCACTCCTTCCTCGTCAACATACGTGGGTACAGGATTACGGTGGAGCCTCGCCTGGTACGCGTATTGAAGCCGTTGGAGAAACGCCAGGGGCTCGTCTCGTGGTGGGAAGAGCTCTTGTCCTGGAAACAAGACAACATTTCGGCACACGGGTTCATGTGGACGCGAGGGATAGTGGATTTGCTGTAGGACATTCTCCGTGGCCGTGGCGTGATCACACGCGTTCAGACGATAGCGGAGGTACTCCTGCATCCATACGACTGAACCTTCGAGATCGACATAGGTCTGTGTCGGCTGCCTCGCGAGCGTATCTCGGTAGGTTGTTTCCAATGTTTGTCGAAACTCGTAAGTTTCATTCCTGGGCGGGAAGCTGAGATCCAGTGCTTTACTGGCGCGGTAGTTCGCAGTGATACGCGCCATATGCGTGAACGTCCGGGCGTTGTCCGCGTCGCATGGGGGGTTGTTCACGTTCTCTTCCCGGCAGCTACGATTGGTTCCCTCTGCCACACCAGTGGGACCTCCCCTGGCGAAGACATGAGGTGATGAGAAGTGAAGTACTTCTGAGCACCCAACATCGGCAGCTTCACAGTGATCCCAGTAGGCCATCACGGTAACGAACGATCGCTGAAGGTCTACATGCCCCTTTGAATAGGCAAACTTGCCCCCCGACCGCGTCATATACCAGTCATGCTGGCCACCTAGGTTGTGACCAATCTCATGGGCAAAAGTGCTCCAGGGAAGCTGCGACCGTACCGTGACCGATAACATACCTGGCGTATACGCCATACCAACGGCGTCATCAGCTTTGTTCACTATGAGCGCAACGAGATCGGCGGCATATATGTCACGGAGGGAGGCAACTTCTGAGTTCCGAAGACGAATATTGTCTATATCAGTCCGAAGTTTTCCGGAATCCCAATAATCGATTGCAGCACTGTGTACCAGGCGAAGCCGTGTCTGAACTTTACTGTTCTCGAAGGCCCGGTTTGTGGTGGTAATCGCTGAGTCTATGTCGGCATTGATCGCATCGACGCTCCCTGCCCCGATGAGAGCATCCTGGGAGTAGACAACGAGAATATCGATCAGGGATCCGTCGTCTTGGCGAGCGGGCGACCGGAGCGGGTCCACGCGGTCGAGCGCCAGGTCCGGCAGCACTGCGTCGTCCCGGGGGGGCAGGAGTAACCGTTCGTCGATCTCGTCAACGACCGCGACACCGCCCGTCGCTGAGATGCGGTAGTGAGCGCCGGGCAGAAACACCGATCCGTGAACCGTGTCATTAACCGTGACGAAGATGACGTCGCCGAGTGGAATGCCTTCTAGCTTGCCCAGCCACGCATAGCCCGATCGCGTCTTCTCGATGCGATCCAATCGGGCGACCAAGGGCGTCTCGGGAAAA
>Ga0310344_10002469_pt1 | contig 13883 bp, 16 predicted proteins | sample HC15DNA20200_MG_FD_203801 | JGI IMG/M metagenome (GOLD analysis project Ga0310344, IMG submission 203801) | Marine microbial communities from station ALOHA, North Pacific Subtropical Gyre - HC15-DNA-20-200_MG | ecosystem: Environmental > Aquatic > Marine > Oceanic | place: Pacific Ocean: North... | reverse complement strand
TTGAAAATTCTTTTTGCAATCTCTTTTGTAATGCCAGAATGAATAGTCGTATAGTCTACTCCATCCTTTATGTTATTTTCAAATGCCTTGATGTAATCATCTTCCGTAATATCAAGAGGGTTCTTGTGTTTTTCAACACCAAAATTATATGCTTCATAAATTGGTACAGTTCCAAATGTTATAGGTGCTGTGTCCAATAACGTCCTTCTGATGCTACCAACATCCCCACCATCACTAAGATCCATGATTGTGTCAGCATGATACTTTACCGCTACTTTGGCTTTTTCAATCTCCTCTTCAACATTGACATTTAGTGTTGAAGTGCCAATATTGACATTAACCTTGGTTTTCATTCCTTTCCCAATTCCCACATTGTGAATCTTTTGTGGTCTTACGTTATTGCTTGGAATTATGATTGAACCGGTTGCAATTTTTGGCAAAAGCCAATCGAGTGTAACATCTTCATCCTTTGCAACTTGCTTCATCTCGTCCGTTGCGATGCCCCTTCTTGCAGAGCTCATCTGAGTAGCCATAGGTGTACTAACCCTCTGATGGATTTAAACAGTAATCAAGTAAGCGATCAAATTTTAAAACATGACACATAGTTCAATATAGATATGAACATTCTTTCCATTGGAGGATCCGACCCATCCTCAGGTGCTGGAATACAAAGTGACATCAAGACATTTTCCAATCACGATGCATACGGATTCACAATTGTGACCACAATTACCAGCCAGAATACAAAAAATATCACATCTATTGAGCCTGTTTCTACTAAAAGCCTAAAAGCACAACTAGATTCAATTCTCTCTGATTTTCATATTGATGCAATCAAAATTGGGATGGTTTACGATTCTCAAATTATAAAGATAATCCATTCGAAGTTAAGAAATATCAATGTTCCAATAGTTGTGGATCCAATAATAAAATCAACAACTGGCACAATACTTCTTAAAAAAATTGCGCTGAATCATTATAAAAAAATGATAATTCCGATGGCGGATATAATAACTCCAAACAAATATGAGGCAAAAGTTTTGTCAGGAATATCAAATGTGAATAAATCGGCAAAAAAAATACAATCAATGGGTGCAAAATGTGTAATCATTACTGGTGCAACTTCATCAAATGGTAAAATTTCTGATTTTATTTTAGAAGAAAATATGAACTATGTAATTTCTGGCAAAAAAATTCCCATTAAAAATCATGGTAGTGGATGCAATTACTCTGCGTCAATTGCCGTATCACTTGCAAATGGAAATACGATTCGTGATGCAGTAAAAATAGCTAAAGATTATGTTTACCAATCCATAAAACATTCAAAAAAGATTGGCAAAGGTGTGAATATTACTCATAAAAACATTTCAAACGGAATGAAAGAACTGTCAGATTCAATTAATCACTTTAAACAAATAAAAAATATTCACAAAATGATTCCAGAATGTCAAACCAACTTTGTCTTCGCTAAAAAAAATCCAAGGAGCATAATGGATGTATTAGGTGTATCTGGGCGCCTAGTAAAATCTGGGAAAGAAGTTGTAACAGCTGGTGAAATTGTATATGGTGGTTCACAACATGTTGGAACTGCAGTGATTCAAGTGTGCAAAAAATTTCCGGAAATTCGGTCTGGCCTTAACATAAAATATGATCCAAAGATTATTTCAAAGGCAAAAAAATCAAAACTCACCGTTCTAAGCTATGATAGAAGCAAAGAGTCAAAAAAATCAAAACGAAGGGAAAACTCTTCCATTTCTTGGGGAATATCCAGTTGTCTCAATGCAAAATCACCTGACGTAATTTATCATAAGGGTGATGTTGGGAAGGAGCCAATGATCCTAATCTTTGGCAAAAATCCTGATGAGATAATACAAAAAGTTTCAAAATTGACATCGCTCCACTAAAAATTGTGTAACTTAACATAAATAGTCCCAGAATGAGAATACAAATTCATGAAAGCTGTGGTTCTTGCTGGTGGTTTGGGTACAAGATTACGTCCACTAACTAATAAAAAACCAAAACCAATGCTGCCTTTAGGTAAGAAACCATTATTAGAACATCTAATCATGTGGATTAAAAAAAATGGTGTAAAAGATATCGTTCTATGCGTAAGCTATCTACATGAAACAATTGAAAAATATTTTGGGGACGGAAGTAAATTTGGTGTAAATATAGAATATGCCGTATCAAAAAAACCGCTTGCCACTGCAGGACAGCTTAAAACTGCGCAAAAATTCATCGATGACAGATTTGTTTGTGTTTATGGTGATTCCCTATTCGATTTTAGCTTAAGAAAGATGATAGTTGATCATAAGAAAAAGAAATCGTTTATTACAATGAGTCTGTATGAGCACAAAACATCCATCAAGTATGGGGTTATTGATACTAAAAGTAATGGTAAGGTGATATCTTGGAATGAAAAACCTGAGATTAAATCAAAAATCAATATGGGTTGCTATGTCATGGAACCTACAATCTTGAACTTTATTCCTAAAAATAAAATGTATGGAATGGATAACGTAATAAAAAAAGCAATTTCAAAACGCAAAATTGTTAACAGCGTACTAGTTAGAAATGGATTCATAGATGTTGGTGATAAAAAAACTTATGAAAAATTAAGATTAGAATACAGAAAACGAGGAAAGATTTGATTTAATATGTCAGAAATTGAAATTCGAGAAATTGAGGAAAGTGATCTTGAAAAGGGATTCCTAGAAACTTTAGATTTTTTAAGAAATGCAAGTGGTCTTGATAGAAACAAGGCGAAGGAAATTTTAAAAAAAATAAAACAAAACCCAAATCATATAATTCATGTTGCCACAGATGGTAAGAAAATTGTTGGAACAACTACATTGTTTATTGAACAGAAATTCATTCACAATGGTGGTCTTGTTGGTCATATTGAAGATGTGGTAGTAAGAAAAGATTGTGAGGGAAAAGGTATAGGAATTAAACTTATTATGTCAATGTTAGAACGTGCAAAAGAAAAAAATTGCTATAAGACAATTTTAGATTGTAAGGATGATGTAAAGCAATTCTATGAAAGAATTGGATTCAAACATGAATCAAATGGCATGAGATATGATCATAACTAAAAATACCTTTTTGGTCTTTTTTTAAGTCTAAACAAAAGTGCACCTACTACCATAATTGGTATAGAAACAAGCATGAACAGTGGAGGAGTTATCATAACTTTGAAAGTCTGATAATCTTTGTCTATACTATCTAGCATTGTATATGCATAAGTCATACCAACTAACAATACAATTCCACCAGCAATTACTAACCATCCAAGTTGTTTCGAGCCAAATTTCCTGCCAATCATGTAAACTGTACCAGACATGATCACTCCAGGTGCAGCTCCTATTGAGATAAATTGCAACATTTTTGATTCAGGCTCGAAAGTTGCGAAGGTTTGCTCAGTCATAAAATGAAAAATTGAAATTATTTCTCCTACAAACATTGCATACAAACCAATACCAGCCATTCCAATATAAGCGCCATATTGTAGTGCCATATCAATGAAATTTTCTTATGTCTAAATAAACTATTTTTTTTTAATCTATTCCAACAAGACTAGCTAATTCTTTTCTACATGCAGCTCCTAATGCTTTAGCTGAATTCTCAGGTGAAGTTGTGTTAAGAAATACACCATACCCGCGTTCAAGACCGGACCAACTACCCGTAATAGGATACACTTCGATATGCCAATGAATCTGTCTGCTGTTCTTCTTTTCAGGTGACAAATGAAAAGCTAAATTAAATGATACATCTTTAACTTCTTTCGTCAAACCACCAAGTGTAGATCTTAAAATTAATGAGACATCATTGATTTCCTTTTGAGTTATCTTTGAGAAACTTGTGTTATGCTTTTTTGGACATATCCAAAATTCAAAAGGATAAGAAGGTGCCCAAGGACAAAATGCTATAAATCCCTCAGTTTGCAAGATTTGTCTTGGCCCAGCAGTTTCAACATCTTTTGCCTGGCACATGGGACATACGCCCTTTTCATTGAGTATTCTATGTGAAGCTTCTGCCTCTGCTTCAATTATTGGAGGTAAAGTTGAAAAACTAACCATATTGATATGTGAATGTTGGATATTTGTTCCAGATTCCTTACCATGATTAACATAGATGGAAACGTAAGTTACTCCTTTTTGTGTATACAGCCATCGAAGTCTATCCTGAACCACAACCAAAACATTTGACCATTGTTCAACGCTTATAGTTGCAAGAGAATCCTTGTGGTTAGGGGATGCCACCACCACATAGTGGTACCCATAGGCTGGTTCGCTATACAAAGGTCTATCACTATAGGTATTTGGAGTGGATGTTGAAACGGCAGGTTCCTTGCTTTCAAATACACGAACAGACCAATCAGTGACAAAAAAGTCTTCACCGTCCTGTAATCTTTGCAACATTCCATCCTTCGCAACCAGTGATAGTAATGATAGATTTGTCATAGATTCATTTCCAGGACAATAGGGGCACTTTTGAGAAGCAGTGCTTTTTTTTGTAGTTGGATGGACGATAACATCACGTTCAAGAACGTAATCTTTTCTCATGTCCCCCATGAAAAATTATGCAATTTCTGAGAGTTAAAATCTTTCCAAAACAATTCCAAATTCAAAATTATCATAATGATCGCTAATTTGATTACAAGCTTTTAATCGCCCAATCATTTCATGAAGACAGGGTAAGAAATGGCTGATAACAACCACATTAAGATCGTTTACGTGTTGTTAGATGGCGTTGGTGATCTGCCACACCCAGATTTAGATGGTAAAACACCACTTGAGGCTGCAGTAACAACAAACATGGATAGATTAGCAAAGAATGGTGTCATGGGACAGGTTATATCAGTAGGAAAGGGTATAGCACCTGAATCAGATATAGCAGTCTTTAACATGCTAGGATACAAGTTTCAGCATTCTGACTATGCAGGAAGGGGTGTGATTGAAGCAATTGGGATTGGTGTTGATTTTAAAGATGGTGATTTAGCATTACGTGGTAATTTTGCTACATTAGATAACGAGGGACAAATTATTGATCGACGTGCAGGAAGAAAAATTGAAAGAGATGACGCAGAAGCAATCTCAAAAGAAATTGAAAATAAGATCAAATTTTCAAACACAGATGTATCTGTAGTTGTAGCACCGACAATTGGGCATAGAATAATTGTAAGATTTAGGCATAGTAAACAACTTTCCTCCGAGATTACTAATACTGATCCAGCTTATACTCGAGTAGATGGGATGGGAATAGCAAAAGCAGTAAGTGACTTCATGAAAATAGAAAAATGCATCCCAATGGAACAAACAGAAGATGCATCTAACACAGCAAAGTTGGTAAATGAATTTACTGAACAATCATTAGAAATCATGAAAAAAAGTGATGTAAACAAGCAAAGAGCACAAAAAAATAAAAAATTACTAAATAGTATATTGCTACGTGATGCAGGTAACAAATATCCAAATGTAAAACCAATTAACGAATTACATGCAATGAATTTTTCATGTATAGTTGATATGCCAGTGGAGGTAGGTATTTCCAATATTCTGAAAATGAAGATGTTTAATGCTGGTGGTCTTACTGATTATGAAGAAAAAGCTAAGATTGCAGCACAGTCAATGAATACTGAGAATGCAATATACGTACATCTGAAAGGACCTGATGAATTTGGTCACGATGGTGATGCAATAGGTAAAATGAAAAACATTGAGGAGATTGATAAGAGATTTTTTGGCACACTTTTAGATAATATAGATGCCTCAAGGGTTGCTGTAATTATTTCAGCGGATCATTCTACACCATGTATTCACAAGGGACATAGTGATGATCCTGTACCTCTATTAATCTCGGGCGATATGATAACAAATGATAATTCTCAACGTTTTACTGAGAAAGAAGGGAAAAATGGTACAATTGGTTTGATTGAAGGTGCCGACGTAGTAAAAACTGGAATAAGTTTGTTTAAAAAATAAAAGTGAAGATTTCTTTTTTGTCTAACATTTCAATTACTTTTTGTTTAACATCATCAACGTTGATTTTATAATATTGTCCTGATTTATCGTGTAATTTTTCTAATGCACGACCGAATACTGAGAGGCATATATCATCTTCTGCCTTTTGATAATGTACCAACGCTGCAGCAACTAGTATTAATCCTTGAATCAGTTCCTTTTCTTCTCCTTTGGATTGCTTCCATGCACCCTCCAATGCTTCATGACATTCCCAAAACCGCTCATTATTAAAATAAGAAATTCCATCGTTAACTAATTGTTCTTTTTCAATTTCTTCTTCAATGATAAGCCTAGAATCACCATTTTGTCCAATTGAAGATAATTTTTCTAGTAATAATTCAAGATTGTTTTTATGCACAGAAATATCTAATTCGATAAATTTACTCGACACTCTGCAATCACGAATAACAGCAGCCATCCCATAAATTAGATCCCGTGAATTGTTGAGTATAGTTGTTGCATCCTTGGGTAAATACTTAGAATTTTTCAAATGTAACATGAACCTGTCCATACACTTCGTTGATGATGATTTCATAAATTTGTTGATGTTGGATTGAAGGTTTATATGAAATACTCAAAGGGCTTTAAACATGTCCATGATTGAAACATTAAGCGATGAAAAAAATTCGTTTTTATCTAGACGTGAAATCACTTGTGATTTTAAGGGATTGGGTGGAAAACTCAAAAAACTTGAAGCCATAGAAATGATTACTAAAGAATTCAAACTGGATGGTAAAATTGTAATTCCAATGAAATTAGAGAACTATACTGGTCAACCAAAAATTACTGGCACATTCTATATTTATGATGACGAAAAACTTGCAAGGGAACATGTTAATCCTGTTATTTTTGAACGTTTAGAAAAAGCGAAGAAAGCTGGAGAAGAGAAAAAAGATGAAAATGATGCAAAACCAGCAGAAGCTGATGCGCCTGCCGAAAAAGCTGATGCAAAACCAGCAGAAGCTGATGCGCCTGCCGAAAAAGCTGATGCAAAACCAGCAGAGAAGGGTGAGGATAAGTAATGGCTAGTAAAAAAGGAACTAGCCCAAGTGTCTACAAATACTACAAGGTAGATGGCGAAAAATTATCAAAGACACATAAGATATGTTCTCGTTGTGGTAAGGGAGTTTTCATGTCAGAACACAAAGATAGGAGAACGTGTGGAAAATGTGGTTTGACAGAATTTTCTTAATAAAGTCTTTTTTTTCTTAACTTTGATGCTCTCAATTCAAAACTTTTAATTTTTGAGGCAAGTTTTGGTGCAAGTCTAATTTTTGATACTAGATCAGGTGATAATTTTGCAATATTGGTATCTAATGTTATGTTAGTTGTTGGAAGATTTTTCTCAATCCAATATTTGATCACCTTATCCTCCAGTTTATAATCTCTAAACCCTGATGGAAATTTTTTTGTTATATGTGAAAGTAATGTTTTATCATTAAATACTGCACGTGGCTCAAATAGCCTCTGATTGTCTGCATAAACATTTTCAAAAAGATTTGCAGAAAGCTCATCAGATATTAATTCCATATCAGAAATTTTACGCATCAATTCCAAATAATGTAAAAATTCATGCGCCAAAATTGCATGTATTGTACCCTTAAGACCATATGCGACTAAAGGTGCTGATATCTGAATAACAACATGTAAGTTATCTTTAGCAACTATGGGAATTGTTCTTGCAAATAGTATTCCATATTCGAATGAATTTGCATTTGATGATGACATAGTTACTGAAGGTTCGACATATGCTATAGGAAAATTCACGCCTGATGCCTTCTCTATTCTAGAAATACCAGAAACTACTATTGGAAAGCGTTTAACAATTAAGGAATATTCTTTCTCTGGCAGAATACCGTTCTGAAATGCTTCTCTAACTTTTAGTAAAGGATTCATTGATAGTAACCACTATTTTCAGTAAAAAATCGTTAATGTTAATTTATGATTAATTATTTTGACAAGGTTAATTCAAAATAATAAACAAGTGATTAACCCATTCCAAGTTTACGAAGGAAACCCTGCATTTGTCTACCTTTAGATGCCTTCATCATGTTTTTTGAATTTTTATAATTTTTTACTAGCTCTTTTACTTCATGTTCAGGCCATCCAGAACCACGTGCAATTCTCTTTACCCTAGATGCATTTAGAAGATCAGGATTTGCCTTTTCATCATTATTCATGCTTTGAATAATATATCTCCATTTGTCAATACGTTCTTCCATTTTTTCAACCTGATCTTCTTTAACCATTCCTGATAAACCTGGCATGCTATCAAGTAAACCCTGAAACGAACCTACCTTTGTTACTTCTTCAAGTTGATAGTAGAAATCTTCCATGTTCATCTTACCACTTGATATTCTTTTCATACGAACATCATCAGCTTCGTTTTCTAATCTTTTAGCTAAATCAAGTACTGCTTGGATATCACCCATGCCTAGTAGTCTTCCTACAAAACGAGTTGGGGAAAATGTTTCCAAGTCGTCTATACGCTCACCGGTACCAATGTACATTACTTGTGCACCAGTAGCCGCCGAAGCAGCTAATGCACCACCACCTTTAGCTGAACTATCAAGCTTTGTGATTATTATTCCACCGACTGGAATTGTCTTATGAAATGCCTCAGCCTGAGCGTGACATTGTTGACCAATTGTACCGTCAATTACTAACAATGCAAGATCAGGAGAGGCAACTTTATTGATTTCCTTCATCTCACTGAGCAAATCTTTTTCTTCCTTGTGCCTTCCAGCAGTATCGATCAAAATTATATCAAGATTAGAATTTTCAAAATGTTTTAAACCATTCTTCACGATTTCAGGCGAGTCTTTATTTTTTTCATCACCATAAACTTCAACGCCGGATTTCTCACACATTGTACGTAGCTGTACTAATGCACCAGGTCTGAATGTATCAGCACCGATCACACCCAACCTGTAACCCTGTTTTGATAGAAACCTAGCAAGTTTTGATGTAACAGTTGTCTTTCCACTTCCCTGAATTCCTAGCAGGAGAACCTTATTGACTTTCCCAGACTTGAAATGAAATTCTGTATCATTGCCCAGCAACTTCGCGAGTTCATCATACAGTATTTTTACAATATGATCTTTCCTGGACAATCCAGGTGGAGGCTTTTCATTTAATGAACGATCCTCAATATTTTTAGTTATTTCAAATACTAGCTTAACATTGACATCAGATTGCAACAACGAACGCTGAACATCTTTGGATAGTTCCTTGATTAGCTCCTCATCAACACCTGATGAACTCACTATTTTTTTAATAGCAGACCTCAGACTAGATTTTAGATTATCTAGCATTAGAATCTAAACTCGCATCCTCTATTTCAAACCTTCCTCTGTATCCATCCCATATAGTTTGTGATTTGTTTATCTTGATAGGATGAGAATAAATTGGGCAGTCCGTAACAAATGTTTCAGCCTCCCCTCCTTCAAAATTAAGATTGAATCCATATCTACTAGACAGATTACTAAGTAATGATACATCATCTGCGGAAATAACTTTTCCAAGCCATGTTTCATCCAAGCCATCGGATGATACACTTGTTAAAATAAATTTGAAATTAGAATTAAGCAAGTTGTTCATGTATTCTTTTGGATTTATCTTCCATAAGGGAGTAATTATATCCAAATTACTTTCTTTGCAAATTTTTTCAAAACTTTTTTTCTGAAATTCACTAGATATACCACCATGCACTAATCCATCAACATGAAAATCTGATTTTGCATTCTCCAGTAATGTTTTAAGCACATTCATTTCTTCTGATGAGTCGTCAGAATTCAACGCTAAAGATATTTGTGGAATTTCCAAAGTTTCTGACTGTAGTTTTGTTAATTTTATGTTAGGAAAGTGTAGTAAGTGGCTGTTAGCAGATTTAGGAAATATAGTAATCAGGCATTTTACATCATGACCCATTTGTTTTACCTTGTAAATTGAATAAGTACTATCTTTTCCTCCGGAGAATAATGCAGCTAACTTCATACCAAAAACTATAAATTAAAATATTTTATTTTTTGCCAAGAGAAAAAATTAAGGATACCTCAACACTCGTAATCTTCATCAAATTTCAGACGGCTTTTCCAATTATCATCAGCATCCTAATCAAGATCATTTTACGCGCATTATTTTAGTTCTGCCCATTACGTTCCAATACTCAATATCATTACCCTGTTCTAATTTTCCTTCAAGTTCTTCCTCAATCATATCAACATCAATAGTTTCAAATGTTTCCGAGTCCATAACCTGCACCTTAGAACCCACCATTGAAATTATCTGTGCTGCTCTTTTGTCAATTAAAGGTACATGTATCTGCATACTGACTGGACCTACATGTGGACGTTTTTGTCCATCAAATATTCCTACTCCAACTATTCTTGCTTTAGCTGATCCGTGTTTTCCTGGTTTACTCGTATCGTATTCAGTTATTCTGCATGGATCACCAGTTGGTTGATCAGATACTGGAAGCAAGATATAGGATCCAATTTTCAGTGATCCCAACTCAGTAGGTTTACTCATAATGAAAAAAGGATTATGAGGAGCTTTTGAACTTTTCTATTTTAGTTTTTCAAGAAGAGAAAGGCTGACAAAGTTGTTCATTACAACACCTTTGCGAGAAATATCCTGGCGTGTTTTCTCACAATATTGATTTATGCTTTGTGGACTACGGGCATCAGATACCTCCACAATGACAATTTTTTCAATATGTGGGAATGTGAATTTTGGCTTATCAGTACAAAAAAGATTCAAATGAGCAAATCCAGCTTGTCGTATCTTGTCTTTTTTAACTAAAGTTTTTGCAACATCCGATATGGCTTCAACATCATTATACTCTAGATAGTATGTAGAGATGAATTTCTCTTCGCTCTCTAGATCTCTTTCAAAAAGTTCATTATCAATGGTGAAAACGAATGTTGGTTTAGTATTAGTAAATTTTGCCGAATCCCTAACTAGTTTTTCCTCATCCTCAAATTTTGCTAGTAAATAATGATTAGTGGAGAATGGAAAGTATGGTTTGCACTCCTCTGAAAAAGTTGCGGTAACAAAATGTATTGATTTTATGTTTCTTGAAGAACTCCACATTTCTTTTACATCTATAGAGAATTTATCATGTTGATATGGTACACAGATATATCCAGACTTTTTTGTATTTGAACCCAACATAGAATTGGAATCATACCCATACTTATTTTTTCATAATTTTTTCCGTGATCATTGATAAAATTTTGGTCGATAGTTATTTAACTCCTAAATGTTTCGATGATATTGTCCCAAGTTAGCTCAGCCTGGTAGAGCTTCCGGCTGTAGTGGTTGGCTTTTGGCTAACTGAATCCCAGCCTATCAGGCATACAGAAACCGGGTTGTCGAAGGTTCAATTCCTTCACTTGGGACTTACAACCCTTCAAGGATTAATTACGCTACGACCAATAACTTTTCGATTTTTTAGATCTTCTAAGGCGGTGTTTGCTTCATCCATCGAATAATGTTTTGAAACAATTGGTTTAATGACACCACGTTTAGCCAAATCAATAAGTTCTAGCATGTCATTATAATTTCCAGTATATGCTCCCTGTATTGTGATTGCTTTTAGTGGAATTGAGACTAGTGGCAAATCCACTGCACCACCAAATAAGCCAACTAGAACTATATTTCCTCTCTTCCTAATAACAGAAAGATCCAATTTTACCGTAGGAGGTGCATTAACAAAGTCAACGATGCTATCAGCGCCTTTTTCATTGCAAATTGACATTATGTTTTTTGAAGACTCGGAATCTTTTGTATTTACAATATTATGGGCACCCATCTCCTTTGCCATGTTTAATTTCTCATCGTCTAAATCAGCACAGATGATGTTAGCATTAGAAAGTGCACGTGCAATTTGAACTCCCATCAAACCTAGACCACCAGCTCCAACTATCAAAATATTTTCTGGTGAATTTGATATTGCCTTTTTTACTGCAGTGTAAGCGGTCAAGCCAGAACATGCTAATGACGCTGCACCTTCTAGATCAATCCCCGAAATTTTAGCCAAAAATTTGTAGTCCGGTATTAGCGTATATTCAGCATATCCACCATCCTGAAAAACTCCAAGTGATTGTGGAGCTTCGCATAAATTGGTATCACCTTTCTTACACGTAGGACAATTACCACAGCCTATCCAAGGGTATACTAATACATCATCACCTGTCTTGATTCCCTCGACAGAATCTCCAATTTCTGTTACACTTCCAACAATTTCATGACCGGGGATAACAGGAAATTTTACTCCCCTATCCGTAACTTTCATGAAGCCATCTCCAGTATCGTAACCGCCTTCCCAAAGATGCAAATCGCTATGACAAACACCCACCGCTTTGACTTTGACTACAACTTGGTTGCCAGTAGGGGTTGGAGTGTCAATTTCAGATATTTTTAGAGGTTTATTAGGTTCTACGATTTGTGCTGCTTTCAACGTCGAATTTTTCAGTTTATTATAATATAAGAGTTGACTGGAAGCGAGAAAAAAATAGATTTGATAGTATTAGTGAATCGTTACTGTATAAAATCTATGACTGAAGAAAAAATTCCTGGAATATCACAAGAGCCTGTGAATATTTTGTTTAATCCGTCTGTGATTCAAAAAAAAGACGTCTGGCAAATTAACCTTATAGAAATTTTGAAGGTGCTAATAAAAATACTAGAAGAGACAGGCAAAAAAGATTTGAAGGTTGCAGGTATGGCAGCACTTTCTTCATCCTTGATTTATCGAATGAAAGTAGAAAGTATTTTCGCCCTACAAAAGGCTGCAATGGAGAAAAAGCCGCTAACTAACAGGCGTGATGTTGATATTGATATTTTAGACATGCCATACAGGCATGAATCCACCTATCCTGTATCACTTGATGAACTACTAGAATTGCTTGAAAACTTGATTGGCGCGATTGCAAATCCTCGTTCACGAAGGAAAGGACAGTTAGATTTTGAGGCTACTGAGCCTCCTGATTTCAAAGAATATTTTGTTTCGTTTGAGAATATAGTTGAAAAATATGAGAATCTGATTACTCGTAAAATTAGTGCCGCAGGAAGTGGATTACTAAGTGAAATTGTGATAGATTTGGATAGTTTAGATTCAATAAGATGTTTTTTCGCAACTTTATTCCTAGCACAAAAACAAAAAATTGAGTTGGCTCAGATAGATGACGATATTCAGATAACTTTGATTGACGATAATAAAAAAGGAGAAGAAAATGGGCAAGCTTCTAAATGAAGATCAAATAGCAGCACGACTTGAGTCGGCATTATATTCTGCTGGAAGACCATTAACTATAGAAGAATTAATCAAAGCTGCTGGAACAGAATCACGACAAAAAACTATAGCTGTGTTAGAATCAATTATTAAAAAAATGAAAAATACATTCAAAGCTATTGAGATTGTTACTTTACCAGATGGTAGTTATGTATTCCAACTAAAACCAGAGTACAGTGCAAATGTAAGAAAATATGCGTCAAAGCCACTTTTGTCCAGGGCTACACAAAAAACATTATCATATATTGCACTAGAACAGCCCATAAGTTCAAAACAGCTTTTAGAAGTTAGAGGATCTGGTGTTTACGGACAGTTAAAGGAATTACGGCAGCTTAATTTTGTTGAGCATCAAAGTGTTGGAAGGCTGAAGATCTACTCAACTACAGAAAAATTCCAAAAATATTTTGGAATTGAGGGTGACGTTACTACACTTAAACAAAAACTGTTCAAAAAAGTCAGGAAATAACAAAAATCACATAATTCATTCGATTTGTATAAATTAGAGTTAGTTAGACTTGGTGCATGAAAAAGCCAGTTGAAAATTTGAAAACAAGTAAAATAAC
>Ga0310344_10002468_pt1 | contig 13884 bp, 10 predicted proteins | sample HC15DNA20200_MG_FD_203801 | JGI IMG/M metagenome (GOLD analysis project Ga0310344, IMG submission 203801) | Marine microbial communities from station ALOHA, North Pacific Subtropical Gyre - HC15-DNA-20-200_MG | ecosystem: Environmental > Aquatic > Marine > Oceanic | place: Pacific Ocean: North... | reverse complement strand
CGAGAAGGGCGTACGATTCGTCCAGGTGTTTCACGGTGGTGGAGCCGCCGGGGCCTGGGACGCCCACGCCAAGCTCATCGGAAACCACAACAATATGTGCGGCCAGGCTGACAAGCCGATCGCCGGATTACTAAGCGATCTCAAGCAGCGCGGGATGCTCGAGGACACCGTCGTGGTCTGGACCAGCGAATTCGGACGGACACCCGGAGCCCAGGGCAAGGACGGTCGGGATCACCACAACTACGGGTTCTCGATCTGGATGGCCGGTGGCGGCATCAAGGGCGGTGTCGTCCACGGCGCAACTGACGAACTGGGATTCCACGCCGTCGAGAATCGGCACTACGTGACCGATGTCCACGCCACCCTGTTCCGTCTGCTGGGACTCGACGCCCGCCGGCTGGAAATCCCCGGACGAAAACGGCTGGAGATCGACTTCGGAGAATCGATCGACGAGATCATCGCCTGATCACACGAATGCCGTACCTGGACCACTGACAATGTCACAGGACCACGGAAATCAGCCCGAGACCCCCGAATACACCGGGCAACTGGACCAGTGGCAACCCGTCGTCCATGAACAGGGCGACGCCACAGGTGGTGTGATCCCGTACAAGAATGGCCCGGCCCTGGCCGCGTATTATCTCGGGATCTTCTCGATGATTCCGTGCGTGGGCCTGTTGCTGGCAGTCCCCGCCCTGATCTTGGGCGTCATCGGGCTGAAGAAACGACGAGACAACCCCATCGTCAAAGGCTCGGTGCACGCCTGGATTGGCATCATCATGGGAGGGATCTTCACCATCATCTGGGGTGGCCTCACCATGTTGTTGCTGATTGGCAACACCGTCGGCATGTAGACAATGTCCCAAGATTGTTTTTCGACTAATCCGATCAGTTGGCTCCGTGTGTTGAACATGCCCCGAGTTCTCCATCCATTCGTCAGCCTGTGGTTGATCCTGGCGACTTCCGTTTCCCCGCCGGCATTCGCCGACGGGCCGAAGACCTTGCCGGGTTCCCGGCCACTGACCACAACCCGACCACTGGTCGAGGTGATGGTCGAGGGCATCAACCGTTTCTCTCTTCGCGAGTTGGCCGCCTCGCCCGCTCGCCGAAGTCGAAAATGGACGGCGGTGTTCCCCGTGGCCGGAGAATCGGCCGTGGCGATTCAACGAAAACTCACCAAGCTGCGGAACCAACTGCAACGGCGAATCGGCATCGTCGATCGACGTCTGACCGACACTCCAAACCAACACCACGAATTCCAGCGATCGCCCCGTTCAGGCGACCTGGCACACACCGATGACTATTCGGTCAACACGGTCCGCTGGAAAGTCCTCGACGGGATCACTGCAGAGGGAGTACTGATCATCCCTCGAAAGATCCGGGCCTGTGTCGTGGCGATTCCCGACGCCGACTGGACACCCGAACAATTCTGCGGGATCGACAAGGGGGTGCCCGCGTCGGCCCAACTGCCCCGACGCCTGGCCGCCGCCGGCTGCCTGGTCGCGGTCCCGCTGCTGATCAATCGAGACGACGAGTTCTCCGGAAATCCCAAGGTGGCCTACACCAACCAGCCACACCGCGAGTTCCTCTACCGCCAGGCCTTCGAGATGGGCCGGCACGTGATTGGCTACGAGGTGCAAAAGGTACTGGCGGCCGTTGACCTGGTGAGCCGATTCGACGGTGGCCGACTGAAGAGCCTGCCGATCGGCATCGCCGGTGTCGGGGAAGGGGGCCTGTTGGCACTGCACTCGTCAGCGCTGGATCCCCGCATCGCCTCGACTCTCGTTTGTGGATACTTCGAACAACGAGAAGCCATCTGGCGCGAGCCGATCTACCGCAACGTGTTCGGACTGCTCGAGGATTTCGGCGACGCCGAACTCGCCGGCCTGATCGCGCCCCGACGCCTGGTCATCGAACCATGCCGGGTGCCGGGTGTCGACGGCCCACCAGTCGTGCGACCAGGGCGACGGACCACAGCCGCTCCGGGACAAATCGTCGTGCAACGAGACGAATCGGTGCGAGCGGAGTTCGACCGGGCGCGTGAACTGTCAAAACAATGGGATGCCGACGCGTCCATCCGGCTGGTCCGCGCAGATCGCTTTGCCGAACGGGACGCCGGCTCCGTCGCGGCGATCAGGCTGTTCGCATCCGGACTGGGCCTGGCAGCGACTTTCAGCAAGAACCCACCTCCCTGGCAACCCGGGCCGGTGGCAAATCGTCCAACGACTGACGCACATCGTGCCCGACAAAAACGGCAGTTTGACCAGTTGCAGGACCGGGTCCAGTCACTGATGCGGCAGAGTCCACGAGCACTGGACCGGACATGGTCGAGTACCGCGACTTCGGTGAAAACCTGGAGCGTGACCGGCGACAAGCAACGCCGGATGGTCTACGACGAATTGATCGGAAGATTGCCCGACCGGCCGCTGCCAGCCAAACCCCGCACGCGGCTCATACTGGACCATCCCAAATACCGTGGCTACGAAGTGGTGCTCGATGTCTTCCCCGATGTGATCGCCTCGGGATTGCTACTGCTGCCACGAGACCAGAAGCCCGGCCAGAGACGTCCGGTGGTCGTCTGTCAGCACGGACTCGAGGGCACCGCGATGGACACCGTCTCGCGTGATCCAAAAGCGTTCCGGTTCTACAAGGCCTTCGCCGAAGAACTCTGCCTGCAGGGATTTGTCGTCTACTCGCCTCAGAACCCCTACTACGGCCGTGACCGATTCCGGGTCATCCAGCGCAAGTCGAACCCCCTGGGTCGCACGCTCTACAGTTACATCATTCCCCAGCACGAACAAACACTGCGGTGGCTGGCCACATTGCCACAGGTCGATCCGGATCGGATCGGCTTCTACGGACTCTCCTACGGCGGGAAGACCGCGATGCGGGTTCCCCCCTTTGTCCGCGAATACGCCCTGGCCATCTGCTCGGGCGACTTCACCGACTGGATCCGCTCGATCGCCGGCATCGACACCCGCTACAACTACATCTTCACGAGCGAGTACGAGATTCCGGAATGGAACATGGGTCACGTGGCCGGTTACGCCGAGCTGGCAATGCTGATGACGCCACGTCCCTTCATGGTCGAGCAGGGTCGGCGCGACGGTGGAGCGCCACCCGAGTGGGTCGCCGACGAGTTCGCCAGGTTCCGACGACATTACGACAGGCTGGGACTCGGATCCCGCACCGAGATCGAGTTCTTTGACGGACCGCATACCATCAACGGGGTCGGGACCTACCGATTCCTGCGACGCCACCTCGATTGGCCTGACAAGACACCGTAGCTGGATTTCACCGGAGACCGCCGGACCATGGATTCACTTCCCCTGAATGAACTGTCCTCCGACGAAGAGCACGTGATTCTTCGCAAGGGCACCGAACCTCCGTTCTCGGGGGAATACACCAACCTGAAGGACCCGGGCACCTTCGTCTGCCGCCAGTGCCATGCGCCGCTGTACCGCTCCGACGACAAGTTCGAGAGTCACTGTGGATGGCCGAGTTTTGACGACGAGATTCCCGAAGCGGTCATCCGCGAGACCGACGCTGACGGGATGAGAACCGAAATCCTCTGCCGCCGCTGCGGAGGACACCTCGGTCACGTTTTTCTCGGCGAGGGCTTCACCGAGAAGAGCACCCGCCACTGCGTCAACTCGATCTCGATGCACTTCGTCCCATCTGACGACTCCCTGCCACCGCTGCTGGGAGCCGACCCCGGCTGATCACAACCCGATCTGGCGATGACCGCGTCAGCCAACCATCAGGATCGGGTGAGACCACCGATCACCGAGACAGCCAGCCAGGTCCTCCCGACTGGTCTCGGTCACGAGACCCTCAACGAGGTCGTAGAGGCGGAACCGTCCGGTTTTCCGAGTCCAGGCCTCAACCACCTCTGGCAGATCGTCGCTGTCGGATGCGGTTCGCGGGACCATCAGCATCATCGTGTCCGATTCTCCCACCATGACCGATTCCGATTCCGTCCACTCCAAACCCGTCACCCGTTCGGCCGACAGAATCGTGTTCAGGCAACCCAGCGCGTGGAACACCGGACGGGGATTGCAGAGCGAATCGAGCAGACCGTTGCAGACATCCATCGTCCGATCCATATCGACCAGGGGCCCGACAAACAGCCGCGACTCATCAGCCCCCACGGCTGCCAGCAGTGACATCACCGCCCACCTGGCCGATTCGAGATCGTCGTGACCATCAAGTTCCAGCTGCCAGTCGACGCCCCGAATCGCCTCAAGACCGGTGCCCCCTCGGATTCCTCGCAGGGCGTCGACCGGCGAACCGCTCAAGGCCAGACGGCAGGCGACGCGATCGAGCCCGACATCGGCCTGGGCCAACGTTCGGTCAAGTTCTTCGAGACCCTCGATGCGAAAACCGGTCCTTGTCCGAGGATGCTGCTTGCCGGGAACCTGTTCGCCGGGGACCACTGCCGACAGCGATTGTGAGACTCCGGCATCCTGCAACTGTCGCAGCACATCCAATTGTGAGGTGGTTGGCAGGTCCATTCCCGGCAACTGCCACTCCCAGGTGTCAACCATCCCCTCGTGTCGCTCGACCAGGTCTTTCACGGCCAGGGTCTCATCCCACAGGGCGGTGGCAATGATGTCGACCCGTTCGTTCCTCAGGATCTCCAGCCGCCCGGCCAGGAACAGATCCTCGAGATCCCCGGCAGGTACCCGCACGGCACGAGCGCCCAGTTCGAGACATGCCAGCGTGGGATAGTCATTGCGGACCCGCTGGCGAATCGCAGACGGCCAGGCCCGGGGAATCTCGGTTCGTGTGCTCAACGGATGAGCCAGGGTGAATCCCAACGGCGACCCCGGCAGCGTCGCCGGGGTCCGGGTCACCAGCCTCTGCCAGCGGGAATCGGGAGAGCGTTCGTCCGGGGTGCGGCCAGCGGTTCGCAGCCAATGCAGGTCGATCCCTTCGTCGCGAACGCGAGCCAACAGGAAACCCAGCTTTGGCGCATCGTCACGACCATGGTCCGGGGGCGGAGCCGAATTGAACAGGTGGCAGAATCCGGGACGTGTGAACGAGGTGGATCCCAGGACAAGAAATCGGGTCGGTCCGATCCTGTCAAAGAAACGGAAATGCACGTGGGCGGCCAGCAGCAGCTCGACCTCGTGACCGGACATCAGCTCGGTCAGCCAACTGCGATCCGGTTCGGCGATGTTGTCGTAGTGACCCAATCCCGGTTCGCCCGGCACGTCCAGGTAGGGCGGCAGGTGCAACATCACGACCAGTCGACGGCCCGAATGATCCGCGAGATCCTGTTCGACCCAACGCCGCTGAGCATCGGCTTCGGGCAGGTCGGTGTTCATGATCTGAGAATTGAGCACCACGACATGAAGAGGACCCAGGTCGAGGCTGTACCACGAGGGTCCCAGGATGCGGTGGAAATCGTCCAGGGACTCCGCAGTCACCGGACGAGTCGGCATCGTCGGATCCGGCTTGTCACCGACATCGTGATTTCCCGCGACGAAGTGAGGCGAGAGGCCAAGCTGGGAGAACTGTTCGATGGCCGACGTCATGGCCCGCGAGAAATCCCCGGTGCCGGGGAATTCCTGGACCAGATCCCCCAGGTGGAAAACGTGCGGACACTCCAGGGACGCCACCTGTTCCCACGCCGACGCGGCCCTCTCGGTCTGGAGACGCCGCGACGAAAACTCGACCGGCCCATCACCGGGATCGATCATGTAGTGCGTGTCGGCCAGGACGACAAACTCAAAATCGGCCGCCGGCAACAGCGACCGATCCCACGTGGCGATCCGACGGGACACTCGAATCTTCTACCTCTCGGCCAATCACCAGGTGTGGCAACAAGCCCTGTCAGTTGTTCGGCCGGGAAACAGCGTGATACGATCGCAGTACGGCGCTCAACTCTCAACTCACTCTCACCACCGCCGAGGCCTCTCATGACATTCCCGCACAGACCAGTCCACACGGTTCTCACCCTGCTCCTGGTTTGGGCGTGGTGTTCCCACGCGGTGGCTGATGACAAGACCAGGACCAACCGCCGTGACGGGGCCAAGATGGTGCTGGTGCCGGCCGGCCAGTTCCTGATGGGATCGACGCCCGAGGACGTCGGACCGCAGTTCACCGAAACGGGCCTGCCGGTGGACTGGAAAAAGTACACCGACGACGAAGCCCCGCGACACGCCCGTAGCATCGACGCCTTCTACATGTACCGTTACGAGGTCACCAATTCTCAGTACCACAAGTTCACCACCGCTACCGGCCACCGTACCCCACCTCATTGGAAGGGTCCGAAATATCTCAAGGGGCGGGCCGATCACCCGGTGGTCGAGGTCACCTGGGACGACGCCACCGCCTATTGCCGATGGGCGGGAACCAGCCTGCCCAGCGAGGCCCAGTGGGAGTACGCCGCGAGAGGGGCCGCCAAGAAGGACGCCCAGGGCAAGCTCAAGCCCAGCCCCGCCTTTCCCTGGGGCAACAACTGGGACCGCACACTCTGCAACAACTCGTCCTACCATTTCGGAAGCGACCTGCTCAGTGCCAAGGCCTGGACCAAGTGGTACGAAGGCAAGCAGAAGGTCAACTATCCGCTGACGACCAAGGTTGGCTCGTTCCCCAGGTCCAGGAGTCCCTTCGGCATCGATGACATGGCCGGCAACGCCTGGGAGTGGTGCCTGGACTACCAGTTGCCCTACCAGACGGACACGCTGCCAACAAAGTCGACGCTGCGTTCTCGCCGTGGCGGATCGTGGGCCAATGTCGCACTGCATCTCCGCAGTGCCGATCGCCAGGGTGCCCCTGCCGGCAACCTGAATCTCTACACCGGTTTTCGCTGCGTGATGCCCGCCGACAAACCGCGGACCAGTGGTCCCGTCGACGTCCAGCAGGCCGGAGATCGTTTCGTCAACTTCGTGTTGAAGGAAATCAAGAATGCCACCAAGCGGCTGCCGGGGATCACACGGGCCGCCAACCGCGCGGCCGACCGCATCGTGCATCTCGACGGCAACCTGCTCTCCGCCGGCGACCAGAGCTTCTCACTGGAACCGGTCTGGCGGGCCGGGGGAATCGCCTTCTCGCGACAGTACACGCCCGAAGGATCCGCTGCCGGTTTCAAGAAACTCGACTCGCCGGAGGACAAGGTTCCCTACTACCGCACCAAGGGATTCGTCGAGCATTTCACCGTCAAGAAAGCCACGGCCAATGATGTCGTGCTGCTGGGATTCGAGAACGAAACCGAAGAACTCAAGCACGCCATTCCGCTGGCCCGGGAATTGCTCACTGCCAAGGCCCTGGTCATCTTTTTCGGATCGGCCAAGGCGGCCGCACGGCTCCAGAAGGACGTCGGTCCCAACAGGAACCTGATGACCATCACGCACACCGTTCCCGACGGCGGAGTGCTTTCGGTCAAAGGCTGGCCGAAGAAGATCTGCTCGGGACGCAGCATCGCCAACCGGCTGTACCTGTGGGCGTTCGAGGCCGAACTGATCGGAGCATTTCTCCGCCGAGACCGGATGCCGGGAATCCTGTTGTCGGTGACCTACGAGAGCCCGCAGATCTTCAACCAGCCGCTGCTGAACAAGTACAAGTTCGTTCCCGCCTTCAACATCACCCCCGTCCAGGAAGGAAAACTCGGCCGCACCTACCTCGGTCACATCGACCAGATCGTCGGCCGCATCCTTGACGGACAACGCCACAAGTTCCGCAAAGCGGCCAGTTGGCTGGCCGAAGCGGCACGCAAGAAACGGACCAGCTATGCGCTGCTGATCCACGGGCTCGATCCCGAGAACCTGCCCGGGGACCCGGGACTCTTCAAGGTCTTCAGCGAGGGCAACGCCTATTACCCGCAACTGGACAAGCTGATCCAGCCCGACGACGTCGCGCTGTTCGTCGGCTACAACTGGTACCCCCGTCGATTGGCCAGAACCGTCGACAAGGGCAAGGCCCGACAGATCCTCTGCTTCACCCTGGTCGACCAAGCACCGCCCAATCCCGCGCTGTACGGCGAAGTGGGCGAACTGTATCACCCGACGTCATTCGACCAGCTGCCGCAGGGAGACAACCGGATCTACATCGACCTGAGGTTCGCCCAGTACAACGCCGTGCTGAAGGTCCCCGGCTTTCCTGTTCCGGCACTCGAAACGTCGTCGTTTGCCGAGGACGTGGTCTACTGGCACCTGGTGGCCGACACCGTGGAACTGCTGGGGAAGAAGAAGTAGCAACCGGTTAGAGCTGCACCACCGTTCCCGACTCGGACGAATCGAGCATTCCGACGATTGCCGCCACCGCGGCGCGGCCGTCGGCCTCGGTCCCGCAACCGGTCTCCTGTCCGTTGATCCGATCGACGAACGCCTGGACCTGGTCGGTGTAGGCCTGCATGCGTCCGTCCGAGACAAACGCGGCATCGGCGTCGTCGAGTGGGACGTGGGGCTGTTCATAGGCCAGTTCCCACTCACCTCCGCGCCCGACCCGGATCTTGCCGAATGGCTGCGCGTCGATGATCCCCTCGTCCCCCATCAACCGGAACCGGAAGTCCTCGCCGTCGAAACCCGGCGAGGGACAGACACTCGATGACCAGAAACTGGCCATCGCTCCGCCGGCAAACCCCCACATCGCCATCGTTGTGTTCTCGTTCGGGTTCTCCTCGCGGAACGTCCCGCAATGGGCCACCACCGAAACGATGTCGTCTCCCAGCCACCAGCGACAGAGGTCGATGTTGTGCGGTCCGCTGTTGAGAATGTGAGCACGGCTGCGGGGGTCCTTCCACCAGCCCCAGTCCCCTCCGAAACCCTCGTCGGATCGCAGGGCCTCGATGTCAAACAACGCGGCCATCTGGACACAGCGGACGGTGCCGATCGCCCCCGAAGCGACCAGTTCCTGCACCGTGCGGTTCGACTCGCGGAACCGCTGGTGATAGCCCAGTGCCAGCACCAGCTCCCGCTCGGCGGTGGCCGCGATCATGCGGTCGCAGTCCTCGAGCGATGTGGCCATCGGCTTCTCGACCAACACGTGCTTGCCGCACTCGGCTGCCAACAGCGTTTCGTCGATGTGACAGTGGTGAGGCGTACTGCTGATGATCGCGTCGATGTCTTCCCGACGGATCAACTCCTCAACCGTCTCGACACAGTCGATCCCATAATCGTCGGCCAGCCCCGGAGCCCGTCGGCCGCCGGCCACCGCCACAATCTCGGCCCCCGGCGCTCGCCGAGCCGCCTCGACGTGGGTTCGCCCCATGAACCCCGAACCGGTGACGCCGATGCGAATCAGTGATTGGCTCATTTCGTGTCGTCCTCTTCAGTTGATTGCCTGACCCGGTCGGTCGTCACTTCAGCTTGGGGAACCACAGCCGCCGGGCCGTTTCGCCCAGGACATTGCGGCGGTCCTTCTCGGCCAGCGGCAGCACCTCGGTGAAGATCTTCAGGTGCTGACCGTAGGTCATCTTCGGAGTCCAGAGCACGTTGGGGAAATTGCTGCCCCAGACACACCGTTCGGACCCGTAGGTGTTGATGATCTTCATCGCCGCGTCATGCAGATCGGCGCCCGGGAACCCGATCTTCGTGCCCGTGCTGATGAAGTCGACCTTCGCGTAGAGGTTCTTGTACTTCGAGAGCCTGAGCACCTCGGCCAGCGAACGCTCGTAAAGCGGACCGGGCTTGATGTCCATGCAGTGGCAGAAGGCCACCGTCAGCTTTGGGAACTCCCGCAGCAGCTTCTCGGCAGTCGGCACCAGGTCCGGATGCATCAGGAAGATGTCGACGGTGGCCCCGGTCTCGGCACACGTCTTCCACAACTCCCGCACCCCGTCGTGATCGAAGGTCCGCCGCTTGTTTCCCGCGGTGCTTCTCAGGGTGCGGACACCGAAATCCTTGACGAACTGCCGCATCAATCCGGGGCTGTGGGGATCATCGGGCTCGAGCGTGCAAACGCCCGAGACCCAGTCGGGGTTCGCCTTGGTGGCGTCGCAAAGATAACGGTTGTCGTACCCGTAGAAGGACACGGTCTGGACCGCGCGGACAGCCGAGACACCCTTGGCCCGGCTGATCTGCCGCAGGTCCTTGATCGAACCTTTCCCACCGGGAACCCGCAGCGGTTTGGCCACCGGCGGGTACTTCTTTTCGTCGGGAGAGTAGATGTGGGCGTGGCAGTCGATGATCCGCATGCGAAATCCCACCGAGGACGGTTGGCTGACCGGTTCATGATAGTTCGCGGTTGGCTCGCCAACCACATGGTGGAGTTGTCACAATCTGCGGTTTGCCGCTGACCATTGTCCGCCGGCTGCCGGGCGACCACCGCCCACGGCTGGTTTCGAGGTATTCGTGTCGTCTGAACGACTGTACAGCCGCAACTTCAACTGCGCGTTTCTGAGCCAAGTCGGTTTTTCGCTCGTCAACACCGCGTTGTTGGCACACTACCCCCGTTGGATTGCTCACCACGGGGGCCAGGTGGATGTGGCCGGATGGATCACCGGCACCGCCTCGATCGCCGGGCTGGTGCTGCGACCGTGGATCGGCCAGTGGATCGACCGTTTCGGTGCCCGGACCATCTGGATTTGCGGTTACGTCCTCTTCGCGATTGGCGCGGTGTCAAACCTCTGGATCGACGACCTTGGCCCGGCCATCTACTTCGCCCGCAGCCTGCTGGTGATCGGCTCGGCGGTGATCTTCTCGAGCAGCCTGACCTATGTCACCCACCTCGCCCCGCCAGGCCGCAAGGCCGAGGCGATCGGAACCCTGGGAGCGGCAGCGTTCCTGGGAATCGTCTTCGGACCGTTCCTGGGAGAACTGGTGCTCAGTGCCGAACGGAATCGCGACGAGTTCGAGACCCTGTTCGTCAGCGGCGTCGTACTCCTGTTGCTGCCGGCCTCGATGCTGATGCTGGTCCGGCCCGCCGACAGCGAACCGGGCCACGGCTCGACCCGGTTCATCGAGTTCCTGAAAACATCGCGTCGCCACTGGCCGGGAACCGTGGCGCTGATGCAGGTCACTTTCGGCCTCTGTACCACCGTGCCGTTCGTCTTCCTGACCAAGTTCGTCGACGACATGGGGCTGGCCGGAGACGGGTTCTCACGAGTCAGCCTGTTCTACATGTGTTACGCCGGTTGGGGACTGACACTGAGAATCGTGTTCCGGCGGACACCCGACAGGTTGGGGCGTCGCAAGGTGCTGCTGACCGGTGCGGTGATCATGTCCCTGGGCATGTCCAGTTTCCTGCTGGTCAGTCCCGACAGGGGGCACCTGATCTTCATCCCCGCATTGTTGTGCGGCACCGGGCACTCGCTGATGTATCACACCTGCACGTCTCTGTTCCTGGACTCGTTCCCGGCCGACGTACGCGGTGCCGGATCGGGTCTCTCGATGGTCGGGCTCGACATCGGCATGATCGGCGGGGCACAGGTGTTCGGTGAGGTGGCTCACCGATTCGGATACAACCTGATGTTCCTGGTCATAGCCGGAATCACACTGACATCCGCCTCGATCTATGCATTCTCGAGCATCCCGGTTTGGCGGGAACGTCGGCGGGAATCAGCCTGAAGACAGTTCCGGGGCGCAAGAACAAGGCCCCGGACCGGAGATCCGGGGCCTCGTGAAAACCCTTGGCCTAGCCCTCCGCAGGCGGATCGCCGGCATCGGACGGCTCACCGCCAGCATCAGCCGGTGCACTGCCAGCCGGCGCATCACCGGCCAAGGCCGCGGGGCCCTGATACTCGGCCGAACCGAAGGCCAGAATCGGAAGAAAAATGGGGCCCAAAATAATCAAGCCGGCCGCAAAAGCGTTGTCTTTGCCGTACGACTTGGCCAAGTCGAGGACCACGATGATGCCTACAATCGCGTTGACAAACGGGATGCAGAGCAGAAAGAACCACCAGCCCGGACGTCCGACAATCTGCAGCAGGACCACCACGTTGTAGATCGGAACGAAAGCTGCCCACCCAGGCTGTCCCGCCTTAGAGAACACCTTCCAGTAACAGGCCATGAAGAAGAGACCAAGGATCCCAAACAACACCGCGAATCCGGAAATGAATGCTATCAACGCCGCAACGATGCCACCGGCCACCTGCTCATCTGTCATCTGCGCCAGCAACTGAATTTGTCCCATCAACACGTTATCCCTCCCATGATGAATCGAGTTCGTTAACCATTCCACGGCAACCTGCAGGACAGCCCACAGCCGCCTGCCGTCAGGAACGGTAACGGATCAGGGGGATCAAAGATCATCCGGAACGGATTTTTTTGGAGGAATCCAAAATTTTTCCGCCAGGATCAACCGAACGCCCACCGCCGACTGGCCCTCAAGGGGACTCAGACCGCCGCTCCGGTGAACAGTGAATCGATACGTTCACCACGGTTGAGATGCACGGGGCGGTTCAGCCGGTCGCGGACGACCGAGTGCGGATTGATGCCCAGCACGCTGTAGACGGTGGCACCGACATCGTTGGGCGAGAAGGCCCGGGTGATCGGGTAGGCACCGATTTCGTCGGACTTGCCTATCACCTGCCCGGGCAATACGCCGGCACCGGCGAAGACGCCAAAGAAGCAGGGGCCCCAGTGATCCCGGCCCTTCTTGTCGTTGATCTTCGGCGTGCGACCGAACTCGCCCAGCATCATCACCAGCGTCTCATCGAGACGACCCGAATCGTGCAGGTCGTCGATCAACGCGGCCACACCCCGGTCCAGGGGCGGCAGCAGCCGGTCCTTGAGTGCGGGGAAGATGTTGTTGTGGGTGTCCCAGTTCTGGACCCGGCCGATGTTGCACTGCACGACCGGCACGCCGACTTCCAGCAATCGCCGGCCAAGCAACAGCGACTGGCCGGTGGTGTTGCGGCCGTAACGATCGCGCGTCTTGTCATCCTCGCGGTGCAGTTCGAACGCGCGGGCCAGATCACTGGAGGTAAGAATCGAGAAGGCCAGGTCCTGGTCGTCGCTCATCCGCCGCGCCTGGGCGTTGGCCTCGAGTCGTCGTTGCTGGCGATTGAGTTCGCCCAGCAGTGACCTGCGGTCCTTGAGCCTCGAGACGTTCAACCCGTCCCGCAATGTCAGCGCGTCGACCTTGAACGACTTCTTGTTCGGGTCACCGGTGATCTGCCACGGGTCGTACTTGGGACCCAGGAACCCCGCGTGTTGGCCAGGCCAGGTCAAGGGCGGCTGCATCAGGAACGTGGGCAGGTTGACGCCGGTGGGAATCCCGTCGTTGCGGGGACGCAGGAAAGCACACCCGGCAGCGTAGTCGGGCCAGTCGTCCCGCGAGGCCACCTTGTCGAAGAAGCCGCCGGGTTGCTTTTCACCGGTCAGCACGTGGTGGGTCGACATCAGGTGATTGTTGTCCTTGTGGGACAACGTGCGAATGACCGAGTAGCGATCGGCACGGGAGGCCAGGTGTGGCAGGTGTTCGCTGATGCCGTAACCGGGAATCTTCGTGGCGATCGGATTGAAGTCACCCCGGATCTTGGCAGTCGCCCCGGGTTTCATGTCGAACGTTTCGTGGTGACTGGCCGCCCCGGTCAGAAACACGATCACGACCTGTTTCGGCGTGCGAGACACTCCGTCGGTGGTCGTTTCGGCCGCAGTTGCCGAAGAGGTTGTCCGACCGGCCAGTGCCTGGGACATCCCCAGCCCCAGCAGGCCCGAATAACCGACCTGGAGAAGTTCGCGTCGTGTGGACTCTGGATGCTTCACCGCTTGTTCCTGCCGTCAGTAACTGTCATCCCACGCGGGAGATCGTCCCCTACCAGAGTATCGTCAAGTGCCGGACGACATGTTGCAAGTTCCCGTCAATTTCGGCAACCGCAATGCCTTCAGCAAACTACTCGTCACCGTCGTCCCCGGTCGCGGCATATCCCTTGCCACCGAAGATCGCCCGAATCTCGGCTGCCGAACTGGCCTTCTGCAACTGGCCAATCCGGTC
>Ga0310344_10002467_pt1 | contig 13885 bp, 11 predicted proteins | sample HC15DNA20200_MG_FD_203801 | JGI IMG/M metagenome (GOLD analysis project Ga0310344, IMG submission 203801) | Marine microbial communities from station ALOHA, North Pacific Subtropical Gyre - HC15-DNA-20-200_MG | ecosystem: Environmental > Aquatic > Marine > Oceanic | place: Pacific Ocean: North... | reverse complement strand
TTCTTGGTTGAGCTGGTTGGTTTCGCACCAGGCAGCTAATTCCAGAAGGTCTTTCTTGAACTTCGTGCGTAGCATGACTTCTCTGTTTTGGAATCTACTCAGCTCTTCTACAGGTTTTGTCTGGGCTGCTAACGAGTGGGAAATAAACAAGAAGGCGAAGGAAATCAGCGCGGCGATATATCCGTGTATGGAATTCAAGCCGGACTGTGTTTGTCGCATGGGAGCAGCGATGCCATTGCACGGGTTAATGCGATAGAAAGAAAGAGAGACGCGTATTGGTAGTTCCCATGCCGACAGGCAATTAGAGAAGACACGGATTGGTAGTATAGGGTTTGTTTTTTAGTTCAGCAGACGATAGACATCTGTTGAAAGGGGGAGTGGATACTCCTCTTTCCTTATCGGTAATGAGTGCTGTGTTCACTTCTCTTTTTACAGGAATACGAGCACGACAACAGGGTTAAGGAGATCACGGCGTTTTTAAAGTGTGACAGGAAGTCTTTTTGTATCGCTACCAGGATACCAAAGAAGAACGGTTCCGAGTTCCGAATACATGAATCAGACTGTACTTACATGGAACAAGAGGAATAGGCTGTTCCATAACGACCAGGACCCGATGCTATTCTGCAAAGGCGTCATCAAACCGTCTATCGGAGCGGTTGAAATCAAGCCTTTTGGTAAATTGGCAGGCTTCGGAAGCACCCTGTTCACGGTCCATGCCGGCATCTTCCCATTCGATGGAGAGTGGGCCCTGATAGTCAATGGTATTGAGTTCACGAATTATTTCTTCGAAGTTAACTCCTCCTCGGCCCGGCGACCGGAAATCCCATCCTCTACGTGAATCACCGAAAGGAAGATGACTGGTCAGAATACCGGTCCGCCCGTTGAGGGTCACCATGGCATCTTTGATGTGAACGTGGTATTGACGATCAGGAAAAGAGCGAATGAATTCGACGGGGTCAACACCTTGCCAGAGTAAATGGCTGGGATCAAAATTAAAGCCGAACTCTTCACGGTGATTGAGTGCTTCCAATGCACGTTCGGTTGAATACACGTCAAAGGCAATTTCCGTAGGATGGACTTCCAGAGCGAATCGGATGCCACATTCCTGAAAAACATCCAGAATAGGATTCCATCTTTCGGCAAGTAACTCAAAACCTTGATCAATCATTTCCCGTGGAGTAGGGGGGAAATCGTAAATCAGGTGCCAAATGCTGGATCCTGTAAAACCGTTGACCACTTCGATTCCAAGTTTTTGCGCTGCTCTTGCCGTATTTTTCATTTCTTCCGTTGCACGGCGATTGACTCCTTCGGGGTCTCCATCCCCCCAAACGTAAGGGGGAAGTACCGATGCATGTCGTTCGTCAATACGATCCAAGACAGCTTGGCCAACGAGATGATTGGAAATTGCAAAAAGCTGAAGGTCATATTTGTTCAGGAGTTCACGTTTTTTTTCACAATAGTCGTTTTCGGACAAAGCTTTGTCTACTTCAAAATGATCACCCCAGCAGGCGAGTTCCAGTCCGTCATATCCCCATTGAGAAGCCTTACGGCAGAGGTCTTCAAGTTTGAGGTCTGCCCATTGGCCGGTAAAGAGTGTTACTGGTCGAGACATGACTTGTTAGGTCCTTTCTTCCACGCCTAAATGTGAGGTCCGATTGAAAATCGACATATTTTTATAGAGGGGAAACTAGAGAAGTCATTTAGATAAGTCAACGAACTTATTGTGCAGATAAAAAATAATCAACAACGAGTGGCAGGTGAATGATGCGGAATATGGTTCAGGAAAACAACGAATAATTACACCGATTTTTTTCAACACAGGATGGGCGATAGCAAACTAGAAAAGTTCGCTTTTGCACAGCAATTGTTAAGATAGGAATACAATTACAGCTGAGAGTGCAGCAGTCGTATTATGGACATCGTAAGTATGGATGTTCGAATAGTGGGTGCTTCGGTAAGATGAGTTCGTTACTGTTTAACTACCATTTGCGGGCCGATGACTGTTCTGTTGATCCGAATGAAGAGCTCGTAGAGTCAGGTACTTCTGGAGGCAGGATATGCGGTCGTTTTTAACGATGCTTTTGGGAGCCATCCTTCTTGGAATGTGTCTTTTTGCCATTGCGATGGTGAATCCTACGCTGATGTGGATTTCACTGGTGGTAATATGTGTAGTGGTGCTGCTTGGAGGTCACTATTTGATTTGGGGGCGGCATGCTTTGGATTTAAACGAGAACTCTCAGGAAGAAGAAGTATGGCCGGAACCACCACTGATCCAGGAATCTTATAGTTACCTGATAGGTGACGAATGGTTGGATGAGAATGTCTAGTTTCGGTTTGTGAGTCTACTGAGAGATGACGTTGTATGGTACGGATCTATGCGACTACGATTGATTACGGGTAATATGGATTGGTGAACCATGGTCGAAATCAATAAATGGAACGGGATGGGCTAAGAATTGTCCTGAAAGTGGGATTTTTTATTTTGAACAGGAGAGACCCGTTCGGGGGATGTTCTTGAACGCGTATTTTGTCTGAATGTAAATGTCATGCATAACGTATTGTTTTTGGGCCTTGGATCCATTGGTGAGTGTCATCTGCGATGTTTCCTTGAAACGGGACGAATTGAATCATGGGTTTGTGAGACTTTGGATACACGACGAGAGGAAGTGGTTTCTCGTTACAAGGTTTCTCATGTCTATCCTGATTTCGATGCGGTTTTTGACAAGCTGCCAGATATAGCAGTAATTGCAGTTCCCGCGCATCTCCATGTATCCATGGCTACCCGTCTGGCAGAGGCTGGAGTTCATGTTTTTATTGAAAAACCATTGAGTACCAGTCTCGAAGGAGTGGAAAGATTACAGCGTGTTATTGAGGATCGTCAACTGCGCAGTGCAGTCCTTTACACTTTTCGCGCCGGACCTGCATTGAGAGCAATGCGCGATGCGATTAGAACAGGACGATTTGGCCGACCAATACAACTGGTATGTACGTCTGGACAGCATTTTCCACATTATCGCCCAGCTTATCGGGATATTTATTATGTGGACCACGAGACGGGTGGCGGAGCAATTCAAGATGCCATGACCCATATGGTAAATGCTGCCGAATGGTTTCTTGGGCCCGTGCAGTCATTGGTGACGGATGCAGAACATAATGTTCTTGAAGGGGTTACTGTTGAGGACACCGTACATATGATGACACGCCATCAAATCGGTATGGGGTCTTTAAGTCTGAATCAATTTCAGGTACCTAACGAGATGGTGTTTACGGTACATTGCGAGAAAGGATCTGCTCGATGTCAACCGACTTTGAATCGTTGGTATTGGATGGACCAGGTTGGAGACACCTGGACTGAAGAGGATCTTGGCACAATAAAACGCGATGACCTTTATGTCAATCAAGCAAATCTGTTACTCGATTATTACGAGGGATTGACGGATGCGCCGCCCTGTTCGATAAAAGAAGGTATCCAGACGCTGCGTGTTAATCTTGCTTCATTACAATCCGCAGCGAACGCTGAAAAATTTGTCTTCTTAGATGAAAACGAAAAATAGAACAACGTTTAGTTCAGATGACAATGAACGGAACCCGCCTTTGTGCTGTCGATGATCAGGTTGCATGCCGGGGGGCATTTTCGGAGATGCAGTGGACGTGACTTTTCACGTGTTCGGGAACAGAGTAAGCGGCGTGTGGGGAACTGGGATATTGCAACCGCGCACGCAGGTACTCGCTAAACGGGCTGTGTATTGGGAAGTGTCCCGATGGTTTAAAAAGGGTCCAAGTTCGCGATAGAAACTACCGTTTATTGACACGGCCTGACGTTGCGAGACTCAAACTTAATCTCCAAGAACGGTTCGGATCGATTCACCCAGGACATTAACACATTGGTCAAGTTGTTGTTCGGTTGTAACTACAGGGGGAGCGAGAATGAACACGTCACCGCGCAGACGGCTGAACAATCCTCTTTGCTGACAAGCATCATGAATGCGTGCGCCGACTTGTTCTGAAGGTGCAAATTCTTCTTTAGTATTCTTGTCTTTTACAATCTCAACTGCAGTCATCAGGCCAAGTCCGCGCACGTCTCCGACGTTCGGATGGCTGGCCAATGTTTCCAACCCACTCAAGAGCTGTTTCCCTTTTTGTGCGGCCTGTGCGGGAAAGTCTTCACGTTCTATGATATCCAGGTTGGCCAGTGCAACCGCGCAACAGACAGGGTGGGCTGAATACGTGAAAGCGTGCATCCATTTCTTGTCTGGAGCTGCCGCATCCATGCTTTCAGCGATCTTGTCGTGGACGCCAATTCCTCCCAGGGGTATGTATCCGGAGGTAATCGCTTTCGCAAACTGGATGATATCGGGTTCGACCTGCCAATGATTGAGACCGAACATCGTCCCGGTCCGTCCAAATCCAGTAATCACTTCGTCTGCCACCAGTAACACGTCATATTGGTCGCAGATTTCACGAATTCGAGGGAAATAATCGTTTTGAGGAACAAGCACACCTCCTGCTCCCTGGACCGGCTCTGCAAAGAAGGCCGCAACGGTGTCTGGACCTTGCTCCAGAATGCATTTTTCCAGTTCGTCTGCGGCTGAAACCCCTGGACTTTTCCCGGGGGCAGAGGCCTCATAGCGGTAGGGGTAAGGGGAGGCAATATGGAAAAAACCAGGAACTCGAGGTTCGAACATCGGCCAGTAGGAAGAAATTCCAGTTGCGCTCATGGCAGCTAACGTTACACCATGATAGGCCCAGTCTCTGGAGATGATCTTTGTTTTTTCTGGTTTGTCCTGAAGTTTCCAATAATAACGGACTGTCTTGATGGAGCTTTCTGTTGATTCACCTCCGCCAGCCGTGAAAAAGAAACGGTTGATAGCGGGGTAAGCCAGGGTCGCCAGTCGTTCTCCTAACTCGATAGCACGTGGATTAGAAGAACCTGCGTACCCCGAGCAGTACGCTAGTTGAGTCATTTGTTGCGCTGCCGCATCGGCCAGCTCAGATCGTCCATGTCCGGCGACCACGTTCCATAGACCGGACAGGCCATCGATATATTCTTTACCGTCCGCATCGATTAGTAAGGCTCCGCGCCCTTCAACCCAGATATGGGCATTTTGATGCTCTGTTCGACTGTGCAGGGGGTGGATCAGATGCGCAAGATCCCGGTTAATGAGTTGACTAACGGAAGTCGCTGAGGACATTGGCCTTCCTTCCTTATTCCATCATTTAAGGAGAATCAAACGGTACACTGATGGAATTGTACGGATGCAGGGTGTAACGCAAAATGTCAATTCTCACATTTTGGCTACCCGTGATTACAGGACCATACATCGAACCATAGCTTGGTTGTCCATGCGCGACAAGTACCTTGTGTGGAATACAGGAAATACCACGGTCGTAAATAATCGCGATGCAAGTTCTAATCAGGGTGTTACGACCGTGGCATCCACATCGATTGCGGCGTTTGCTGGAGAGCCGCATTTTCATGAATAAGGGGGTGCTTCATGTTCTCTACTGTGGATCAGGAATCGGTGCGAAGGTTGAATCATCATCAGGAATGATGGTATGACTTTGATATTCGTCACCGAAAAGAACGGGTGATTCACAACTGTTGCAGTCCTCTTTGTCACCTAAACAGTGACATCCGACAGAGAAAACAGATGCTAAAGTGAGGATTCCAAGGAACCAGAGTTGTTTCACGATCATTCCCCCCCTTTGTGGGTTTCGTGTAGGTGCAAATTGTCTGAAATCGTCCCCGTGATCGTGCCCAAAAAAAAGATCCAGTGCTGGTACGTGTAATGGGGACAAAGAACTCTACAACACGACTGAGTTACGAGCAAATGTTACAGCTTGAAATTCTGTTAATCCCTCTGGGAAATTAAGGAAAATAACGTTGGTAGTGATCGTGATGAGAGGTTTTCAGGTGGTCCGTTACATGCCAGGTCGCGGTGACATTGCAAAACCTCCATCTGCTATAATTAGCATACAAGGTAAAATATTCATTTCCGCATTTGCTATTCGGGAACCAGACTGAAAATGGCGAAATCTGCAGAAACATATTTAAAGCCGGAAGTGATTCGGCAAGTTGCCAGGCTTGATCTTCGCGCAAAGTTTATCGTGGAAGGATTTCTTTCCGGGTTACATCGAAGTCCCTATCACGGATTTTCGGTGGAATTCAGCGAACATCGAAAGTATGTAGCAGGTGATGATCCGGGTGATATTGACTGGCTGGTATATGCTAAAACAGATAAATTTTATGTCAAAAAGTTTGAATCAGAGACTAATGTGAGTGGGCTTTTGGTGATGGATCTGTCTGCTTCGATGGGGTACACCCATTCCCAGAAACTTTCCAAATTTGAGTATGCGACGTCCTTATCAGCGGCACTTGCCTATATGATGATTCACCAACAGGATCCGGTTGGACTGATTACGTTTGATGAACAACTTCGTGACAGCCTGGCTCCTCATTCAAGACGTAGTCAATTAGGGGCGATTCTCGGCGTCCTTTCACGGTTGGAACCTAAAGGCTTGACCGATATAGCTGGTGCAATACATCGCGTTGCAGCGATGATCAAACAACGTAGTATTGTCATGATTTTCAGTGATTTTCTAACGGACTCCAGTCGGATCTTTCATGCATTACATCATTTGCGCCACCGAGGTAATGATGTGATTTTGTTCCATATTCTTGATGAAGCTGAGACACAATTTCCTTTCACGGGCATGGTTCAATTTGAAGAGCCTGAAACAGGTAAGACACTGACATTCGATGCTTCTGGATATCGTGATGAGTATCTCGCAGCACTTGAAGAATTCACGGGACTTTTCCGTGTGGAGTGCTTAAAAGCCGGGGTCGATTATGTTTTGATTGATACCAGCACTCCCTTTGATAAAGCCCTTCTGGGTTATCTTGTCAGCAGAAAAAGTCGTTTCTAACTAGGTTTTAGCCAGAGTGACAGCACCGAGTAATGTGCTCTGTGCCTGTTTTTAGGGCATTGCGGTTCAAGGTGAGTTCCATCGATGGAATTTTCTCTTTTACATACGGGATTAGCACTGACGGGATTGGCTTCTGTAATGATTCCAATCGCACTGCATCTGATCCTTCGCCAACGGCCTCGTTCCTTTGTGTTTCCAGCACTTCAACTGGTGCAGTTAAGACATCGGGCAACTCAGCGGAAACTTCGGTTTCGTCATCTGCTTCTGCTGCTTTTACGCATGTTAGTGTTGGCATTGCTTGCTTTATGTCTGGGCCGACCCCGATTGGGAGGAATCATTGGTGATCAGTCAGATGGACCGATTGCGGCGGTGTTTCTTTTTGACAATAGCTTAAGTATGCAATACCGATATGAAAACACCACGCGTTTGAAAGTCGCACAGCAAATGGCGGTGGAGCTTCTAATGACACTGCCTAGAGGAAGCCGAGTCAACATACAGGAAACCTCGGCACAGTCTGGAGATTATGCAGACGAGTCTACTCAACCAAATCCCTTCGAGTGGTTTTCTGATTTTGGTGTTGCTCAGGAGTTGATCGAAAACCTTGAGATTCGGGCCATGTCAGCCCCCATGCACGTTGCTTTAAAGGAGTCAATGAGCAAATTTTCGGACATGTCAGTGGAGTTTCAACGAAATGTGATATACGTATTCAGTGATATGACGCGGAAAGACTGGGGGGGAATGCAACAAGAATGGCAACCCACGCAGGTGAAATCCCAGGAACCCGAAATTTATCTATTGGATGTGGGAGTAGATCAGTCCAGCAACGTTGCGGTTACCAGCGTAACCCCTTCCCGGCAGATTCTGTTACCCGGCGCCCAAGTGACTTTACAAACCATTGTTCAATGGTTTGACAATGAGGATTCCACTTTACAAATTAAAGGTACGGATCCGACTGCTGTTCAAAATGATAACGAGCATTCCGAACAGAGAGTGGTCGAACTGTATCTGCCTCTGGTGACTGGGCAGCCATCGAACAAATTAGCCCATCGCGTCGTAGACATATTTCCGAATCGCTCTCAGCAGTTAACCTTTCCATTACCGGAACTGGAGGAAGGGCTCTATCAGGGGAAGATCCAGATCATGGGAGGTGGCGATGGACTTCGTGTTGATGACACCAGATACATTTCTCTGGAAGTTCGTCCACGGTTGAAGGTTCTGGTTGTAGGGCGGGAACGAGATACGGTCTACTGGAATGCGGCCTTGGAAGCCGTAGGGTCATATGAGGTCAGTCCGGTTGAAGTACAGAATTTCAATCGAGAACAACTGATGCAGCATCATGTTGTGGTGATGGTCGATGTGCCAGAACTTACAGATTCAATCTGGGAAACATTGCACGAGTTCACATCTCAGGGAGGAGGAGTTTCCATTTTCTCCGGAGATCGAATTCGGGTGGATAATTATAACGGTTCTGTTGCACAACGATTGCTGCCTGCGCGATTAACGGCTGTTCATTCCGCCGATCCTGCGAGTTATTTGAACCCTGAAGATTTTGGACATCCCGTTCTGGACGGATTTCGGGAGTGGAGTGATAGTGAGGTCTGGCAGTTATTACCTTTTTATCGATATTTGCAGACAGAAATTGTTCCGTCAGCTACGGTCATCATGCAATTTGCAAATCGTGCACCCGCTTTGATGGAACGGACGATAGGAAACGGACGCGTCCTTTTGTTCTCATCGTCTGTGTCTGACCATCCAGGAATGGAACGATGGAATGAACTAACGTCATTAGGTCCGGCCGACTGGATGTTTCTTGTTTTGGCCGATCAGATAACGCAATATGTGGCCGGTTATTCCGGGGAACGCGTGAACTATGACTCAGATGATGGGATGATTCATATCGGACTTTCGAAGAATCAGGAGGAAGAGGCTTTATTCGTTCGCGATCCTGAAGGAGTTGAACGGATAATCAAAAGGGATCCGATTGCAAATGAACTGGCAATAGAAGTCCCTTCTCAGTTAGGCAACTTTGTTATAGATTCCAAGACAAGATCTGTACCAATGGCAAAAGGATTTAGCCTCAATATAGCTCGCCAGGAATGTGACCTGAGACGTTTTGATGCAATGGAGTCGTTGTCTGAACAATTGAATTCAATCTTTGGTGAAGATAAGTACCAAGTTGCGAGGGCGGTTGGCGATCTCGAGCTCGCGGTACAATCGCGACGTCAGGGCATGGAGTTAGCCCCCCTGTTAATGACATTGCTTCTGATTTGCTTGGGTATGGAGTCATTGGTCGCAGGCCGTTTTTATTCTATGCCTCAGAGAGAAGGTGCATCGACACGATCTTGGAACTTGTTTGGTAGTGGTACGATCACATTACTCGGTTTGGGGCTGGGATTGCTGGCTTGTATTGGTCCACTACGTGTTTTTTATTCACTGTTGTTTTCCGGAACTGAAACCAGTGGATGGTTAGTCCATCTGAGTGAATTGACGGTTGGTATTGTTGTATTGAGTGTTGCCCTGATATTTGCCTATCGCTTCTGGGCCAAAGAATGGCCGCAATTGATGGAGCGATCATGGAAGTAAACGGATTGACAGAGGGTAACTTGTTCTCTGGAGTTGACCAGTGGCTGAAATTTAGACAACGTGCCTCAATGCCCTTTGGGGTAGAGAGAAAGTGCCTTCTGTTAAGGATCGTTGCGGGAGAGGTCTTTAGGCAGAATGCACGGTGATGGAAATAGTTTGTGCGGCGAGTAATGAAACCTGATGGCTATTGAATTTGATCCAATCTGGCCGGCTCCTGAATCCTTGCGATTCATCGCAACCATTGCCGCGACAGTGTGGTTAGCGGTATTGAGCCTCTGGTCATACTTCGGTGTTTGGTCTACAGGAAGCAGACGTCGAAAAGCGATTGTAGTTCTTCGCCTAATAGCGGTTGCGATGATTGGATTTGTGATGTTGCGTCCTCGTGTGATTTATCCCGAAGAATCAGAGCAATCACAATCACTGGTTATTCTTGCGGATCAATCTCGAAGTATGCTGATTGAGGACGGCCCGGGTGGGCTCTCACGATGGGAATCTCTGGTTAACTCGCTGGAAACGAGTAAAGAAGATATTTTGGCAATACAGGATCAGTTCAATATATATCAACACGGGTTTGCGGAACAACTAGACCAGAATCTGGATCTTGAAAAGCTTCCCCAGGGGCAGCAGACAACAGTCGGGTCATCTTTACAGGATGTCTGGCGCCAATATTCACAGCAGAGAATCGTGGCAGTTGTACTATTAAGCGATGGAGCGCAACGTGCTTTACAGCCGAGGGACATGCCCGTCCTGTCAGCCGCGTCATTACTTTCAAAACGCAGAATCCCAGTTTATACCGTTGGATTTGGGGAAGCGTCGTTGACAGGGAAGGTACATGATGTCGCTGTTCGTGACATACAGGCTCCAAGAACAGTATATGAAAAAAATAATTTAATAGTGGATGCTGATATTGCTCATAGTGGTTTTCCAAACGAAGAATTCACCGTTCAATTATTAGTGGATGATGTGTTGGGGAATAACACGCTGGTTAACACGTCCAGCGAGGTTCTTGGTAAGGACGATGCGTCCTCGGTGAATGTTCCGCTTAACTGGGTTCCGAACCTGCCTGGAGAGTATAAAATGACCGTAAAGGTGGATCCTTTAAGTGGCGAAACCATCACCCAGAATAATCAATTCAGTACTTTTGTAACGGTAAAAAAAGGGGGGATTAAAGTCCTGTATCTGGAAGGTGGAATTCGTCCTCATGAACCTCGTGCCATTCGACGTGCTCTGGACGAGTCTCCTGATATCCGGTTGGATCGGCGTGTGTTGTTAAACCCATGGCGTCCTGACAGGAATGTGGTTGAGGATAGTTGGTGGGAGCCGGGCCAATACGATGTGTTTATTCTTGGAGATCTCGATGCCGATCGCCTTTCGAAAGAACATTGGGATCGGCTTCGTCGCGCCGTTGAAAGGGGAGCCGGTCTTATTATGATTGGTGGAAATCACAGTTTTGGGCCGGGCGGACATGCCGAAACTCCGCTGGCAGATGTCTTGCCGATTCGGATGGACCCTTTTTCCCGTGATCGGACAGGAGCATCAATCCATCTCGATAGTCCTCTGAAAGTGATTCCAACCGAAGTAGGGCTTCGCTATGTCATGCGACTGGGAACCCAGGGCAGGGATGAGCGATCGTGGGAAGGAATGCCACCTTTGGATGGTGGAAATCGATTTGAGGAGGAGGATTTAAAAGGAGGAGTTCAAATTCTCGCCATGGCCTCTGAAGGGCATCCTTTATTGGTGGCCTGGGAACCTGCTGCTGGGCGAGTGATGGCTTTTGCCGGCGACACGACTTATCGTTGGATTTTTCCTGGAAATCATCGAGGGGAACACATCCGTTTCTGGCGGCAGATTATCTTATGGTTATCACGTAAAGACGATGAAACGGATGATCATGTTCACTTAGCATTGAATAGACGCCGCCTTCGTAGTGGCGAAACGCTCGAGTTGTTTGCTTCGGCCGCTGATTCAGAAGGCAATCATCTTCAGAACGCCGAGTTCGAAGTTACCATTGTCAATTCCAAAGATGAAACCCACAAGGTAGCCATGGCACGCGACGAACTAGGTGCACGTGGAGAATTTGACGGGGTGCTGAGTTCAGGCGATTATATTGCCCAGGTTTCTGTCCAAAGTGACGGTAATCAAGTAGGCAAGGCTCAGGTTCGTTTTTTGGTTTTTGAGGAAGATCTTGAATGGGATAGTCCTGCCAATCTTGCACTGCTCCAGTCTATTTCTAGGGAAACAAAAGGTCAATTTTTGACTCCTGAGGAACTGCCAAGATTCTTTCGGGAGTTTCGTAGTCGGCCTTTGTTGAGTTATCAGAGTCGCCGGGAAGTCTCGATATGGGACAAATGGCCGTTTTTGCTACTTTTTGTATGTGTTCTGTCTGTGGAGTGGATCCTGCGTAAGAGGACTGGTTATGCCTGATCCCTTCGACCATTATTGAAGGGATTTCGATGTTACAGGCTCTGATTCAGCAGGCACATTTATCGTCAGGATATGGAATCAATAGTTTCGTGTGAATCCTTAAAAACGGATGTTTCAGCATATCGTCTGTAAGAGATAATTCGGGATTTGAATCACTCTTGTGGTGAACAAAATACGCAATGTTAGGGAGAGGGCGAATTATGAACCTTGGTGTTTTTGCCTTGTTGTTCGGCGATCTGTCATTGCAACACGCTTTGGATAAGGTCGTCAGTTATGGCCTTTCTCATGTTGAAATTGGTGCCGGTGGTTTTATGGGTAAAGCCCACTGTGATCCTAAGGAATTATTGGATAACCAATCTCAATTCAAATTGTTCAGAGATGCGTTTAGTTCCCGTGAACTGACAATTAGTAGTTTGAGTTGTTATGGTAACCCGCTCCATCCCGATAAACATCTGGCGGAGTCTCATGCAGAGGATTTAAAAGCGTGTATTGCATTATCTGCCAAGCTTGAAATTGGAATGATTAATTGTTTCGCGGGTATGCCGGCAGGTTCGGAAGATGATCAGTCACCCAACTGGGTAACCTGCCCTTGGCCACCATATTACCTGGAGATCATTCAGTGGCAATGGGAAGAGCGTGTATTGCCGTTCTGGCGTCAAATGACGAAATATGCAGCGGATCATGACGTGGTACTTAATTTTGAAATGCATCCGGGGGAATGGGTTTATTGTCCTGACCGTCTGTTGCAATTACGTGATCATTTGGGAGAGGTTGTCTGCTGCAATTTTGATCCCAGCCATCTATTCTGGCAGGGAATTAATCCCGCGGATGCTATTCGTAAGATCGGTTTCATGATACGCCATGTACATGCCAAGGATACTAGAATCTATAAACAAAACTGTAGTGTCTATGGAGTGTTGGATACCAAACCCTATTCGGACGAAGAAAATCGAAGTTGGATTTTTCGTACAGCCGGTTATGGCCATGATGCAGATGTGTGGAACGATATGTTCAGCACTTTGCGCATGGTTGGTTTTGACGGAACAGTGTCCATTGAACATGAAGACAGTCTTCTTTCAGGTGAAGAGGGATTAAAGAAAGCGATAGCATTTCTTCAGTCCTGTTTAATTAAGGAACCGAAAGGAGATATTTGGTGGGCATGAAAAAGGGATTACCTTTTTGACAGAGGGGTATGTGCCATGGAAGGATACTTCAGGGTTGAGGTCTGTGTAGTGACAGACTCGGACGGCTGTGCAACCTTTTTACAGTTAAAGGAACTTCAGAATGTGTCTGGATAATCAAATAGCCATTATCACCGGGGCGGGCCAAGGATTAGGTCAGGCAATTGCCGAAGAGATGGCGCGACAGCATGCCCATGTGGTAGTTGCTGAGTTGAATGATCAAACCGGCCAGCAAACGGTTCAGCGTATTTGTGATCAAGGAGGATCGGCGGAATCTTATGTCACGGATGTTACATCGGAAGAGTCGATTGAGTCGCTGGTTGATCGGGTGATTAAAGATCATCACAAGATTGACATTCTGGTCAACAATGCCGGGCTTGGGCAAAGCGTAGTGCCTATCATTGATCTGCCGCTGGACGAATTTCAAAGAGTCTTACAGGTCAATCTTATCGGGACTTTCCTTTGTCTAAAAACGATCGGTCGGCAAATGGCTCTTCGGGAATCTGGTAAAGTGGTGAACCTGTCTTCGTTGAATGGTGTGTCACCCGCAGCACTGGTTGCAGCCTATAATGTAGCCAAGGCGGGTGTGATTTCTCTTTCTCAGACAATGGCCCTGGAACTGGCACCCTATGGAGTACGTGTTAATGCTGTTGCACCAGGACCTGTTTATACGGAGTTTAATGAAAAAGTGATGGCACAGCGGGCGGACATTCTCAACATTGATCAGGAAGAGATGATTGAACGTGTTCGGGCTGCAGTTCCACTAGGTA
>Ga0310344_10002465_pt1 | contig 13893 bp, 10 predicted proteins | sample HC15DNA20200_MG_FD_203801 | JGI IMG/M metagenome (GOLD analysis project Ga0310344, IMG submission 203801) | Marine microbial communities from station ALOHA, North Pacific Subtropical Gyre - HC15-DNA-20-200_MG | ecosystem: Environmental > Aquatic > Marine > Oceanic | place: Pacific Ocean: North... | reverse complement strand
TAGATAAGAACAAATATTTTTATCTTAAAAAAAATATTACTGAGGAAGAAAGGCTTAAACTATGGTCTCTTGGGGAAAAAGGTCTGCTTTTTGAAAAAACACAAACAAGGGTGTATCCACACAAAAACTTATTTAGCCATGTTGTGGGACAAATTGATTTGGATAATGTAGGAATTTCTGGGATTGAAAAATCTTTCGATAAAGAATTAAGATCGAGCAAAGAACCAATAATTACTACACTGGATGCCAATCTTCAGTTTTTAATCAGAGAAGAATTAGTTAAATTTCAAAAAATTTTTAAAAGTATCGGCAGCGCATCAATCTTAATGGATGTAAACAACGGAGAAATACTTTCTATGGTTTCTTTGCCTGACTTTGACTTAAATAAAAGAGAAACAATTAATGATGTAAATTATATAAACAGAGCTACCAAGGGCGTTTATGAACTTGGTTCGGTTTTCAAAACATTTACATTAGCTGGAGCTTTAAATGAAGGTATGGTGGAAACCAATACAGAATTTAAAAATCTTCCAAAAAAAATTACTTGCGCAGGAAGACCTATAGGAGAATATGATGATAAAATTCCGTCTGATCTAACTGCGGAACAAATTTTAATCAGATCAGGCAATATTGGTTCGGTTAGAATTGGTCAGAAAATTGGAGGTAAAAGAATGAGAGATTTTCTGCAAAGTATTGGCGTATTAAACAAAATGGAATTTGATATAGAAGAGGTGGGAGAACCAATACCTTTTAGATGGGGAAAGTGTAAATTAGCAACCGCATCTTTTGGTCACGGTATTACAACAACTCCTCTACAGCTTGCTAAAGGCTACTCAATTATATCCAACGGTGGTTTTAATATAAAACCAAAACTAATAAAGAAAGAATCTGAAGAAAGTGAAAAAGTTAGAATTTTAAATGAAGAAGTATCAAAAAAGATAAATCCAATTTTAAGAAAAATTGTATCAACAAAAGAGGGCACTGCTAATTTTGCAAATATTGACGGATATGAAGTTGGAGGAAAAACAGGGACAGCCCAAAAATCATTTAATGGGGTTTACTCAAAAAATAAAATTAATACCTTTGTTGCTGTTTTTCCCTCATCAAAACCAAAATACATTTTGTTAGTATTGCTAGACGAACCAAAACCAAGCAAAGACTATATTTATCACTACAAAGATGGAAGCGGATGGAAATACAAAGGTACCCCTTATAATACAGCCGGATGGACATCAGTAGAAATCGCAGGCAAAATAATAGAAAAAATTGGACCTATTTTAGCCATAAATAAAATTGATTTTTACGACAACTATGTTGTTAAAAAATCTTATTAGCGATCTTAAGCCAGATATTTCTGCAATTAAAATTAGAAGAATTTCATTTGATAGCAGAAGCATAAAAAAAGGTGACTTATTTGTTTCTATCAAAGGGCAGAAGTTTGATGGTAACGATTATATTAATCAAGCTACCTCCAAGGGAGCTAGCGTAGTAGTTCACTCTCAGCCAATAAAAAAAAATAAAAAAACAATATACATAAAGGTCAAAGACACAAGAGACACTCTTGCTAGGATAAGCACAAAATATTACAAAAATAAACCAAAAAATATAATTGCTGTCACGGGCACAAATGGGAAAACTTCAGTATCAGATTTTTTTCATCAGATCTTTATGCTGCAAAAGAAAAAGGTTGGTTTTATAGGAACACTTGGTTTTAAGAAAAATCAATACTTAAGAAAAAGAGACCTGACCACATCAGATTCATTAAATTTGAATAAAGACTTAGAGGAAATGAAAAAGGAAGGCATAGAAAACGTTATTATCGAGGCGTCAAGCCACGGTTTAAAACAAAAAAGATTAGATTTTTTAAAAATTAAAGCTGGGATTTTTACAAATTTAAGTCATGACCATTTAGATTACCATAAAAATATGAGCGATTATTTTAATTCAAAGCTTTTATTATTTAAAAAGATTTTGAAAAAAAAATCCTCAATAATTACCGACACCAATATCAAAGAGTATAAAACCTTAAAAAGAATTCAAAAAAAAAGAAAATTGAAAATTTATACCATTGGTTCAAAAAGCAATATTTTAAAAATTTTAAATCATAAAATTTACAAAAATTATCAGGTTTTAGAGATTAAAGTTAAAAACAAAGTTTATAAGCTTAAAGTTAACTTATATGGCTCAATACAAATTAAAAACTTATTGATGGCAATTTTAGCTTCAAAAGTTTGTGGTTTAAAAATTCATAATATTTTTAAAAAAATTGAAAAAATAAAAAGTGTTGAAGGTAGACTCGAGCTAATAAAAACTTTGCCCAATCAATCAAAAATATTTTTAGATTACGCACATACCCCAGATGCATTAGAAAATGCAATTTTGTCTTTAAGAGAGCATTTTCAGAAAAAAATTACAGTTGTCTTTGGTTGTGGAGGCGAAAGAGACAAAAGTAAACGAAAACTGATGGGCAGTATTGCAAGAAGGTATTGTGATAAAATTTATGTTACCGATGATAATCCAAGAAATGAAAATCCTAAGAAAATAAGAAGCGATATTATGAAAGGGCTAAAGGGGTCAGGTGCAAAAGAAATTCAAAATAGAAAAAATGCAATTATTTCTGCTTTAGAAGGTTCTAACCCCCAGGAGATTATCCTGATTGCTGGAAAGGGCCATGAAACTTATCAAGATTTAGGTAAAAAAAGAATTTTTTTAAGTGATAAAAAAATTGTAAAAAAATTTAAATCCCCAAAAATATTTTCTAACAAAAGATCCAATATATTGAAGTATAATGCAGAAATTTTAAAAAAAGTTTTAAGAAATAAAGGAAATTATTTTTTTGATGGTGTTTCTATTAATTCAAAAAAAATAAAAAATAAAAATTTGTTTATCGCCATTAGAGGAAAAAGAAATGATGGTCATAATTTTTTAAGTGAAGCAATAAAAAATGAAGCCAGCTATTGTGTTATATCTAAAAAACTTAAAAAGAAAAAAAAGTTTATAACTGTTAAAAATACAATGAATTTTTTTAATCAACTGGCTAAGAATATGCGCGATTCTTCCTCATCAAAATTTATAGCCATTACTGGTAGTTCTGGAAAAACAACTGTTAAAACTATGGCTGGAAGTTTATTACAAGAGTATTCAAAAACTTACTTTTCTCCCAATTCGTACAATAATCATTACGGGGTTCCTTTAAGTCTTTGTAACATGAATTTGTACGACAATTTTGGGGTTTTTGAAGTTGGCATGAGTAAATTTAAAGAAATTCACAAATTATCAGCCTTGGTTAAGCCACATATTGCTACGATAACAAATGTTTCGGAAGCTCATTTGGAAAATTTTAGAAATATCAGAGGGATTGCCAAAGCAAAAAGTGAAATTATTTATAACATTCAAAAAGGTGGGACAGTTATTTTAAACAGAGATGATAAATTTTTTAATTACTTTAGAAAAATTGCCAAAAAAAATGATGTCAGAGTTAAGTCATTTGGCTATTCAAAAAAATCTAATATTAAATTTGTTAATATTAAGAAAAAATATGATGGATTCTTATTTACATTATCCGCTGATAAAAAAAATATTGATTTAAAAATAAACAATAATAACAAAAGCCATATAATGAATATTCTGTGTTGTGTAGCTATTTTAAAGGAGCTGAATCTGAATCTGGGTAAAGTTAAAAATTTTTTTAAAAATCAAACCTTTTTAAAAGGCAGAGGAAAAATTAATAAAGTAAGGAAATTTAATAAGAAATTCTTTTTAATTGACGAAAGCTATAACGCAAATCCCTTATCAGTAAAATCTGCTATTGAAAATTTTTCTAATCTTAAAAAGAAAGGTAAAAGAAAATACTTTCTTTTTGGAGACATGTTGGAACTGGGTAAAAATTCAAATGTCTACCATAAAAAAGTTTCTAGGCTTATAAATAACAGCGATATTGATAAAACCTTTGTTTATGGCAACAAATCAATTGAAACATATAAGCTTTTGAAGAAGAATAAAAAAGGAGCAATAGTAAAGAATCTGAAATCTTTTGATTATAAGATTTCTAAAGTTTTAAGAAACGGGGATTTTTTAATGATTAAAGGTTCTAATGCAACTAAATTGCATGAAATATCCAAAAAATTTTTAGGGGGAACAACAAATGCTTTATAGTTTTTTAACTTCCTTGGTAGATACTTTTTCTTTTTTAAATGTATTTAAATACATTACTTTTAGAATAGGATTGTCAGTTGTAACATCTCTTATAATAATTTTTTTAATTGGAAACCCTTTAATAAAATATTTTTCAAAAAAACAAATAACAGGACCAATTAGACATGATGGTCCCATTGATCATATTATTAAGAAAAGCGGTACACCTACTATGGGCGGACTGATGATTTTAATCGGGATTATATCAAGCACTCTTATGTGGGCAGATCTAAAAAATATTTATATATGGATAGTTCTTTTTGTCTGTACGAGTCTTGGATTATTGGGTTTCGTTGACGATTATTTAAAAATTAAATTTGAAAATTCTAGAGGAATCAATGCCAAAATGAAGTTTTTTTGGCAACTATTAATTTCTTTAGTTGCAATTTTATCTTTGGTTTATTTTACTGATCACGAAAGTATTTCTAATTTATATTTTCCTTTTTTTAAAAATCTTGTTTGGCACATGGGTTTGTTTTTTATACCCTTTGGTATTTTTGTAATTATCGGTTCATCTAATGCTGTAAATTTAACAGACGGACTAGATGGATTGGCAACCGTACCTGTAATGTTAGTTGCGCTCTCCTTTTCTTTGATTTGTTATTTGGTTGGAAACACAATTTTTTCTGAATATCTTCAAATTCAGTACATCTCAAATGTCGGAGAGCTATCAATTTTTTGTGGTTCTATAGTAGGGTCTTGTTTGGGATTTCTTTGGTATAACGCGCCTCCAGCAAAAATATTTATGGGTGACACAGGATCTTTGTCTCTAGGAGGTTCTATAGCCTCAGTGGCAATAATAGTAAAACATGAAATCGTTCTTGCAATTGTAGGAGGTTTGTTTGTTTTAGAGACAGTTTCGGTAATCATTCAAGTAATTTCATTTAAATTAACAGGAAAAAGAGTGTTCATGATGGCACCTATACACCATCATTTTGAGAAAAAGGGTTGGGCAGAGTCAACGGTGGTAATTAGATTTTGGATAATCGCCATCATTTTGGCTTTAGTAGGATTAGCTACATTGAAACTACGTTAAGTATAATTAATGGATACATCTTTAAATTTAAGCAAAAAAAGCTTTGCAGTTTATGGTCTCGGCATTACTGGTCGTTCAGTGATCAGTTATTTTAATAAAATTGGTATTAAAAATTATATTATGTGGGACGATGATAAAGTTTTAAAAAAATATTGGCATTTAGACGAAAAAAAAAAGAAAGATTTTTTAAAGCTGGTAAATTTTGTAGATTACATAATAGTTAGTCCCGGGATAAGCCTGAAAAAAGCAGAATTAAGAAAAGCTCTATTAAAGAATAAATCCAAAATTATTACCGATCTCGATTTATTTTATATGTTAAATTCAAGAACAAGGTCAATTGTTGTGACTGGCACCAATGGAAAATCAACTACGTGTAAGATTATAGAACATGTATTGAAAAAAAATAAAATTAATACTAGTTTGGGCGGCAACATAGGAAAGCCAGTTTTAAGCTTAAATTTAAAAAAAAATCCACTCATTATAATTGAAGCATCATCTTTTCAATTAGCTTATTCAAAGTTTGTAAAGCCCGATTATGCATTAATACTAAATATAACCAATGACCATTTGGATTGGCATGGATCAATGAAAAATTATACTGAATCAAAATTAAAAATTTTTTCACTTCAAACAAAAAATAATTTTGCTTTTGTTAATAATAAAAATCTTTTAAAAAAATATAAAAGAAAAAAATATTTAGCTAAACTAAACTTTGTAGATTCCCAAAAATACAAAAGAATAAAAAGCAGAATAAAAAATAATTATTTAAATTCCCAGGCAAATGAGGAAAATATAAGCTTTGTTTTTGCTTTATCAAAAGTGTTGAAAATAAGCGAGAAATCTTTTTTAAGATCTTTAAAATCTTTTAAAGGTTTACCTCATAGATATGAAATTTTTCTAAAGAAAAATAATAAAGTTTTTATTAACGATTCTAAAGCGACAAGTTTTCAAGCGAGCAAATTTGCTTTACAAAGTAATAAAAATATTTTTTGGATAGTTGGAGGTATGCCTAAATTAGGAGACAGATTTGACTTGGGAAAAATGAAAAACAACATTGTTAAGTCATATATTATTGGAAACCACATGAGAAATTTTAAAAGACAACTTAATGGAAAAATTGATTTTCAATTATCTAGAACATTGAATAATGCCACAATTTCAATTTTTAAAGATATAAAAAGTATAGCGGATAAAAAAATTACAATTTTATTGAGTCCTGCTAGTGCTTCTTACGATCAATTTAAAAATTTTGAAGAAAGAGGGAACCAATTTAAAAGTTTAATAAAAAATTATGCAAAAAAACATCTCTGAAAAGTCAAAATTTAAATTTTTTAAAAATAAAAATTATTTTAGAAATTTAGATAAGCAGATATTAGTCAGCTTTATTCTTCTTTTTATTCTAGGTTTGTTTTTTTCTTTCTCTTCCACGTCATTCATAGCAGATGAAAGACTAAATAAAGACTATTACTTCTTTTTTCAAAAGCATCTTTTATATGCGTTTGTTTCTTTCTCTTTAATGATTGTAATATCGCTGTTTGACACAAGCCTACTCAATAAAATTTTATTACCAATTTTTTTAGTTTTTTTTATTACTATGATCTTAGTTCCATTTTTTGGCATTGAGGTCAAAGGTGCAAAAAGATGGTTAAATTTTTATATATTTCGTTTTCAGCCAATTGAATTTATAAAACCTTTTTTCATTTTAATAGTTGCACAAATTATTAGCTCGCATTGGATAAAAAATTTAAATTTATCCTATTTCTTATCATTTGTTTTGTTATCAGCAATAATTCTATTGCTTGTTTTACAACCAGACCTTGGACAATCAGTGCTATTAGCATGCGCCTGGATCTCTATAATTTTTATTTCTGGTTTTAATATTTACTTACTTTTTTTACTTCTTGGTTTTATCACTTTAGTATTATCTGCGTTAATATATTTTCTTCCAGAAAGGTTTAGTTATATTATTTCAAGAGTTACTTCGTTTTTTGATCCTGAGAAGAGCGGTAATTTTCAGACTTCAAGAGCAACTGAAGCTATAAGGGAAGGAAGTTTAAAGGGACAAGGCGTGGGAGAGGGAATTTTAAAAGAAAGTGTTCCAGAGGCTCACACCGATTATGTAATAGCTGTCATAAGCGAAGAATTTGGATCTATAATTTCAATATTAATAATCTCGATTTTCTTGTTTATTGCATTCAGAGTAATTAAGAGAATTATAAATTTAGATAATAGCTTTTATAAACTTGCATTAAGTGGGTTAATTTCATTGCTAATTTTTCAAACATTTATTCACGTTGGTGTTAATGCAAATCTTTTGCCAACAACAGGAATGACCCTTCCTTTTTTGAGTTATGGAGGATCCTCACTGCTTTCTAGCGGGATAATAGCCGGAATAGTTTTAAATTATACCTCTTTAGGTTTGAAAGATTAAATAATGACAAAAAAAAGAAAAATTATTATTGCAACAGGCGGAACAGGAGGGCATGTTTTTCCTGCATTGAGTTTATCAGATTGTTTGAAAAAAAACTTTGAAGTCGAGATCTTTTCTGACAAAAGAGGACTGAAGTACTTTAAGAATAAAGAAAATATTAGAGTAATTAATACGGGTACAATTTTTCAGAAAAATTTTTTTAAAACAATATTAAACTTAAATAAGATAATTTTTTCTATTATTTTTTCTTTTTTTTATTTAAAAAAAACTAAACCGGAAATAGTTTTTGGCATGGGTGGATATTCTTCTTTCCCTGTATGTGTAGCTTCTTATTTATTAAAAATACCCATAATTGTTTATGAAAACAATCTAGTTTTAGGAAGAGCTAATAGAGCACTTTTGCCCCTGGTAAGGAAAATATTAGTTTCAACAAAAAACACTTATGGAATAAAAAAAAAATACGAAGATAAAATTTTTGTTTCGGGACACTTGCTTAGAAAAGAAATTTTTGAATTAGAAAAAGATCGCGATAAAAAAAACAATGAAGAATTATCAGTTCTTATTATAGGAGGCAGTCAGTCAGCAAAAGTTTTTGGGGAAAAAATTCCAGAAATAATCGTTCAATGTTATAAAAAAAATATCAAATTAAAAATTTATCAACAATGTTTAGAAAAACAGATGAAAGAAATAGAAGAAATATACAATAAATACAAAATAAGTTTTAAATTGTTTTCTTTTTCCGATAAGTTGTCAGATCATTATCAAGCTTCCGATCTGGCAATCACTAGATCTGGCGCATCATCCATAGCAGAACTGATTAATTTGAGAATACCTTTTATTGCTATACCCTTGCCTTTCTCAACTGACGATCACCAGCTTAAAAATGCACTAAATTTTCAAAAAAAAGGTTATTGTTTTTTGCTAGAAGAAAAACTTATTTTTCCTAAATTATTTGAAATTTTAGAAGATTTAAATAACAATAGAGAAAAGTTGCTTTTATTAAAAAGCAAAATGAACGAGCACTCTGATAAAGATTCACTTTCTAAAGTTAGTAAATTTATTGAGAAATTTTTAAATGAAAAAAATTAGAATAGATTCAAAAGAAAAGATTCATTTCATAGGAATTGGCGGAATAGGCATGAGTGGTTTGGCCCAGGTAATGCAAAGAATGGGATTTGACGTACAGGGAAGTGATTTGTCAAATAATAAAAATGTTGAGAAATGCAAAGAAATTAATATTAAAGTTTTTTCCAGACATAACAAAGAAAATTTAAAAGATGCCACTATTGTAGTTAGATCTTCCGCAATAAAAAATAACAATCCAGAAATAGTTGCTGCAAGAAAAAGAAAAATTAAAATTTTTAAAAGGGCAGAAATGTTGGGTCACGTGGTATCTTTAAAAAAAAATATTGTTGTTACAGGGTCACATGGAAAAACGACCACCACATCATTAATTGCTAAGATTCTTTCTGAAGGAAAATTAGATCCAACAATTGTTAACGGGGGTATTGTTAATTCTTTAGGAGGAAACGCCAAACTAGGAAAGGGCGATTGGTCGGTGTTAGAGGCTGACGAGTCCGACGGTAGTTTTTTAAGTTTACCAATCAATTATTCTGTGGTTACAAATGTTGATCGAGAACACTTAGACTTTTACAAAAATTTCAATAATTTAAAAAAAGCTTTTGGAAATTTTATAAATAGAACACCTACTTTTGGGAAAAGTTTTGTTTGTACGGATGACCAAGAGCTAAGAAAAATTGCTTCTAAGCTAAAAAATAGAAATTTTTTAACATACGGGTTTAACAAAAAAGCTAATTATCAAATATTCAATACGGTCTATAAAAAAAATTATTCAGTTTTTGATTTAAGGATTTTAGTCCCACTATTTAAGAAAAAAACCATAAGGGGAATTAAAGTTAATTTAATCGGTTCACATAACATTTTGAATTCTGTGGCAGCTATAGCTTTGTGTTCTTACATAGGGGTTGATTTAAAAATTATAAAAAAATCATTAAAAGAATTTGCTGGAATTCAAAGACGTATGACAAAAGTATTAAAATTTAATGGAAATGATTTCTTCGATGATTATGCTCATCACCCTACAGAGATAAAATCTGTTTTGGAAAGTTTAAAAAAAGCAAATCCAAAAAGAAAAATAATATCTGTTTTCCAACCACATAGATATTCAAGAGTAAAATTATTAAAAAAGGAATTTTCATTTTCATTTCAATCTTCTGAAAAATTGCTATTGTGCCCAGTTTATTCTGCTGGAGAAAAAATTAATAAAAATTATAACCAAGAAGAATTTGCAAAACTAATAGCTAAAAATTCAGATATTCAGGTTATATTAATTAAAGATCAAGAAGATTTAAATAAATTTTTTAAGAAGAATTTACTAGAAGATGAATTAATAATAGGTATGGGGGCAGGATCTATAACTAAATGGATGAGAGAAATAGTTCTGTAAAATGAAAATTATTTACGAAAACGAAAAATTATCTAAGTACAATTGGTTTAATCTAGGAGGGCCTGCAAAAATACTTTTTAAACTACAATCAATTGATGAATTAAAGATATTTTTAAAAGATAATAAAAAAAAGAATTATAAAATTCATGTTTTAGGTGCGGGCTCGAATACTCTTTTCAGGGACGGTGGTTTTGACGGTATCGTAATAAAATTGGGAAATAACTTTTCATACACAAAGTTAATAAAGGAAGATGAAATCGAAGTCGGAGCAGCCACAATGGACAGAAAACTTTCAGATTTTGCAACAGAAAATTCATTATCAGGATTTGAATTTCTTTCCTGTATACCAGGCAGTGTTGGTGGTGCCACCGTTATGAATAGCGGGTGCTATGGAGAAGACATATCTAAAATATTTTCATCTCTGAGAGCTATAAATTTTGAAGGAGAAATGGAATTTTTTAACAAAGATCAAATAAAATTTTTTTATAGAGGAAGTAGCCTAAAAGAGAATTTAATAATTTTGAGCACGGTTTTTAAAGGAAAAGTATCAGATAAGAAAAAAATTTTAGAAAAGCAAACAAGTTTAATCAATAAAAAAAAAGAAAGTCAGCCAAGCAAGGTTAAAACGTGTGGTAGCACTTTTAAAAATCCAGCAAATAAGAAGGCCTGGGAGTTGATTAAATTATCAGAATGTTCAGATTTGAAAATGGGTGGAGCGATCATTTCACAAAAACATAACAATTTTTTTTTAAACAACGGTAATGCAAGTTCTTCCGATATTGAAAGTTTAATTTATCAAGTAAAAGAGAAAGTTTTTAAAAAGACAGGCATAGATTTAGAGTTAGAGATAAAAATAATTGGAAAGAAATAATAAAGAAATAATAATGTCAAAAAAAAAAATTATTGTTATTCAGGGAGGGACATCTAAAGAGAGAGAGATAAGTTTAAAAACTGCAAGATCTTGTATAAAGGCTATTAAAAAAATTGGTTACAAAGTGATTAAATTTGATCCAAAATTTTCATCCATTTTTAATGTTAAGAATATAGATTCGGATGTTGTTTTTAATGCTCTTCACGGAAAGAATGGTGAGGACGGAAAAATACAATGTTTTTTTGAATATTTTCGTAAGCCATACACGCATTCTGGCGTGGTGCCCTCAATGATTGCAATGAATAAATATATGTCAAAGCAACTTTTTATAAAAAACAATATCAAAACCCCCAATTATTTTTACATAGATGAAAAAAGTTATTTCAGTGTTAATTTTATTAAAAAAATTAAAAAAAACAAAATAAGCTTTCCTGTTGTTATAAAACCAAATGATGAAGGTTCAAGCATAGGGGTAAAAATTTGTAAAAACTTAAAAATTTTGAAAAAAGAATTTGCTATTTTGAAGAAAAAATACAAAAGTCTAATTGTAGAATCCTATATACCTGGCCAAGAAATCCAAGTTGCTCTTATGGGCGGCAAAGCAATAGGCGCTATAGAACTAAGGCCAAAAAGAAAATTTTATGATTACAAAGCAAAGTACACAAAATCATCAAAAACAGATCATATAATGCCAGCAGAAATTCCAATAAAAAAATATAAGGAAGTTTTAAAAATATCAGAAAAAGCAAATAAAGTTCTGGGATGTAAAGGGATAACCAGATGTGATTTTAGATTCTACAAAGGAACTTTTTTTATTCTAGAGTTGAATACACAGCCCGGAATGACAGATCTTTCTTTGGTTCCCGAAATTGCAAAGTTTGTAAAAATTCCATTTGTGAAATTAGTTAAATGGATGATTAATGATGCAAGTTTAAATAGATGAAAAAAAAGTTTTTTTTATGGTTTTTTTTATTAATTTTTTTAACCACATATAATTATCACGGTAAAAAAAAATCCTTTCCAAATTTCTTTTTTATAAAACAAATTGAAATTGTAGGAGTAAAAAACTCAAACAAAGAAGAACTAGAGTTAAGATTAGATAAAATTAGAAGTAAGAATATAATTTTTTTGAGCGAGAAAGATTTCAAGGAGGCCATAAAAGATATGAATTTTATTAATTCTTTAGAAATTAAAAAAATTTATCCTAAAAAAATAAAAGTAACCGTAATTGAAGATTTGCCAATTGGAATTTATTCAAATGACAATGGAGAAAAATATCTCTTATTAGAAAATAATAAAATCATAAAAAATCATAATTATGAATTTGAAAATTTACCAGAAGTATATGGGGAAGGTGCTTTGGAAAAATTTTCCAATTTTTACTCAAATCTTCAAAAAACTAGTTTGAATTTAAACTTGGTTAAACGATTTAATTACCATGATATCAACAGATGGGATATTTTACTCAAGGATGAAAAGTTGATAAAGTTACCCGCAGATAATTATGAAAACTCAATTTTAAAATTTTTAGAAATTTATGAAAAAAATAGTTTTAAAAAATTTAGAATATTTGATTTTAGAATCAAAAACGAACTTATAGTCAAATAATGAAAAAAGAGAGAGAAAAATTATTCGCTGAAATAAAAGATCAAGAGATTCGATATGGAGTTTTTGAATTAGGGGACGATTCAAATTATAATCTCCTTGCAAAAAAAAATTCAAAAAATGATGGAATTAAACACGGTATTGTAACAGACTTGAAAACTGCAACAGAAAAAGTTTCACAAGATTTGAAAGAAATTGAAGAAAAATTAAACAAGGTTTTTGGAAGCATAAATTTAATCGTTAATCAAAGAGAAATGTCTTCTACGAATGTCACCTCATTTAAGAATCTTAATGGGGCAAAGGTTGAAAAGAGAGACTTCGACTATATATTAAACGAAGGTAAAATTTCCATTTCCCAAAATGAAGAAAAAAATTCTATACTTCATATTCTAAACTCAAATTTTTATTTGGATAAAAAAAGACGAGATAAAATTCCATTAAACATATTCGGAGATCATTTAGGTTTGCAAATGAATTTTGTTTCTTTGCCCAAAAATAATATTAAAAATATTAAAAATTTATTTGAAGAAAACGATTTAAAAGTAGATAGATTATTATGCAGGCCTCTGGCAACAGGAATAAATTTGGTAAATCAAAATAGTGGTTTAAAAAATTTTTTTTTGCTAAATATTGATGACGAATTAAGCACAATCTCTATTTATGAAAATTCTTCTTTAATTTTTTTTAAGACCTTTCCTTTTGGAACAAATTCTATTTATAGAGATCTTTCTCAACTTTGTTCAATTAAAGATAAAGAAGCAAGATCAATATTAAATGAAATAAATTTTAATAAAAATGTTGAAAACAAAACAAAGTATATAGATAAAAAATTTTTTGAAGAATCACAGTTTACCAAATTGAGTCTATCCCATTTTAGAGAAATTATTGATTCGAGAATTCAAGAGATGATGAACTATTTATTTAATAAGAATTCTAACTTAAATTATTTTAAAAATAGGCTATCACACATTTATTTAGTTTTTGAAAATAGAATTTTTCAAAAAAATCTTGGAGAAACATTTAAAGGATGTTTAAATTTTGATTCGGATAAAATTGTTATAAGATTAATTACGTTAGATGACCTTCCCTTACTAGGTGCAGCTGAGTTAACTTTTAGAGGTTGGCACGCGGAAGCCATTCCACATGCACAGAAAAAAAAATCCTTATTTGCAGGGGTTTTTTCACGTTTTTTTAAGTAATTTTTATTGTAGTTTTTCGTAACATTAGTTGTCTTAAGTTTAAATTTCTATTTTTGTATAAGTTTCACATGTGGGACAAAAATCAGAAAA
>Ga0310344_10002464_pt1 | contig 13893 bp, 15 predicted proteins | sample HC15DNA20200_MG_FD_203801 | JGI IMG/M metagenome (GOLD analysis project Ga0310344, IMG submission 203801) | Marine microbial communities from station ALOHA, North Pacific Subtropical Gyre - HC15-DNA-20-200_MG | ecosystem: Environmental > Aquatic > Marine > Oceanic | place: Pacific Ocean: North... | reverse complement strand
TCCGTTTTTAATTAAATGACAAGAATGTCAGGAGTGTTTAACTAAAAACTTCCAACCAGTGTTCCAAGTGCTACAGTCGTTAGTGTGGCTGAAAAAGGCACAACCAACGCCACCACAAAAATGTCAAAATAAGATTGCCTGTGGGTGAGCCCACAAATAGCGAGAAGGGTGATTACCGCTCCATTGTGTGGAAGAGTGTCAAATCCTCCACAAGCTAGCGCTGCTACTCGATGAAGAAGTTCGGGAGATATGTTCGCTGCTTGGGCCATCGCCAGATAATGTTCTCCAAGAGCTTCAAGGGCGATGCTTAATCCTCCGGAGGCCGAGCCCGTAATTCCAGCTAGCACATTAATCGAGATACTTTCTGAAACAAGAGGCCAATCTGGGAAAATGCTAAAGATACTATCTTTGACGAGCGTAAATGAGGATAGGGATGCAATAGTCGCGCCATAACCTACTTCTGACGCAGTGTTGAATATGGGAAGAAGGCTGCCAATCGTACCCTTATTTATGGATGTAATTGGTGCTACCAGTTGTTTCCGTTGAATAAGGAGGATGCTGCAAATTGAGATGGTAATTGCCGCAATGATGGACCATAGTCCCAAGACACTCTGAAGATTAGTGACGCCAAATTGTTCCTCTGAAAGATACGAGACGTTCCAATTTGGAATAAACACCCGAGTAAACATATAGTTCAAGATGATCACAAGAATTAATGGTAGAAAGGCTCTGAACAGCGGCATCGAGAGTCTGTCTCCATTATCGGGTTCTTGCATGCTCTCAGAATTTCCAAATCCTTCCCCCATGGCTCGTGCTGCTGCTATACGCCTACTTAACCAAAAAACGCCCCCAGACAACATAATTAGTGCTGCGATTATTCCCAAGCCTGGTGCGGCGTAAGATGTTGTACCAAAGACGGGCATTGGGATCGCATTCTGAATTGCTGGTGTGCCCGGTAGAGCTGTCATGGTAAATGTAAATGAACCAAGTGCGATACATGCTGGAATAAACCGCTTCGGTATGTTGCTTTCACGAAACAGTGTGTGTGCAATCGGGTAAATACAGAAAGCCACTACAAACAAAGACACTCCACCATAAGTCAATATTGCGCAGGTCAACACAACGGCAAGTGGGACATTGGAGGCCCCAAATTTGTGCGTCAATTGATAACCGATTACATGTGCAGCACCACTATCTGCCATGAGTTGCCCAAAGATTGCACCGAGCAAAAAGAGAGGGAAATAGCTAAGTAGGTAACCGCCAAGTGCGGGCATAAATACTTGTGTATAAGACGCCATAATTGGGGCATGGGGATCAAAGAGCGCCGCAACGATGGCCATAACCGGTGCAAGAACAAGAACATTAATTCCACGGTAGGCGAAATACATCAGCCCGCAGAGGGAGAGGGTAATCCCTAGAATTCCCATGAAGTCTCTCTAGATTCGTGTGACAAAACAAAATTAATTATCAAAATGAATTTCCGCGATAGCGATACCATGTTCGCCAGCAACGGTGTACAAGATGAATGTCCGACCATTTTCCTGAAAAATAGCAGGGTCTCGAAGTTGGTTGACAGGTTGATCGATTGCGCCTCGTTGGGACGGTGTAACAGGGAAAGATGCCCCTTCCCATTCTTCTTGAGGGCGCAACACTTCGACACTATTCGATTCTGTCCAAGACGTCCAGCTTCCAGCTAAATCAATGGTCGATAGTAGAATGCGTTCAGGAGCATGTCCTGCTTGTGTCCAGAAAACATTAAGTGTTCCATTGCGGACAAGAACCGCTGAGTGTCGCATGTCTGGGTTGAACAATTTCGGTCCTCTTTCGAAATTAGAAATTCCGGTGCGGGAGCGGTAAAAAATTCCTGGCATCGCAAGTGCATAAAAATTTTTTTCGTAATTGAAAACACGAAAATAAGGTCGGCCTAAGATCGCTGGTTTTCCAGTAAAGTTCAGACCATCTTTTGAGGTCGAGACACGTGTAACTTGACCGTCAGTATCTTGGCCGTGCACGTACATGACTATCTCTTGCCGGTCTTCACGTACATGCACATCTGGGGAGGCAATGTGGACATAGGTATTTGGAAGTGGTGGAGTCTTAGAAAAATGTGTTTGATTAAGTCGTAATGTTCCTGATTCATGCATGAACCACGGACCAAGCAGATCGTCAGCGTACGCTAGTCTGATGTATGTTCCGCGGTGATCCGCGAAATACAGATAGTACTGACCTAAAGGATTTTCTATCCAGTCAGGGACCTTGATTAGCGAAGGTCCATTAATGTTGCTACCCATTGAATTGTCCATCGATGGTCGAATAATAGGTCCGTCTCCGAGGCGTTCAATGTGAACACTGGGCGGGCGTGTAGATGATTCTCTTTGGGCGCCAGATACTGGTTGCGTTAGCAGCAAGATAAGACCCCAACACGAAACTTTGAGTATTGTGTGCGCCCCTAAAAAAAAGGAATCAGTAATTGTCAGTAATCGGTCATACACTATGTAAGCTCCTTAATAGTGGTGAAACTGAACCGAGTTTCGCAGTTTTAAGACGAGCGAGTATACTCCCAAGTACTGATTGGGGAGAATAATCAGAATAATCCTACTGGTATTCTCATAAAATAATGCACGATGTATCAGAGTGGATGAATTACGCACGAGAACGAAAAGAGGAATATGGGTTTCTGTGAACATTGTGAGGGCCAACGATTTGATCGCGCCCAAATTCTCAGGGTATTACGTGCAACGCGTAAAGGACTCCGTGATGAAGGAATGTCCGTTAGTGCCGACCGCGCCGTTTTGTTAGCTATTAACGCGGTAAGGACTCTTGCGATACCACATATTGAAGTATTGGATGATGATATAGAGTCACTTGTTGTTCACTAGTGAATAGTTGCCTTCTTGGGAATTATTGATATTTTTTAGCACTTGGAAGATTTAAGGCGAAGCGATTGTCAACGAATGGAGGTTTGCTATGACTGTCCGATCTACGTGGGTGACCGGCGTGGCTGTTTTTGTGGTAGCTCTGTTTTTATTACCTGCCTTGACGAAGGCTCAAGATTCAGCTGTACCTCGCACAGCGTGGGGTGCTCCAGATTTGCAGGGTGTCTGGGATTTCCGCACGCTCACACCCTTTGAGCGTCCTGAAGCACTTGAAGGCAAGGATGTGTTTTCCAGTGAGGAGGTTGTTGAGTTTGAAGCCGAACGCAATGCTGCGATTGCTGTGCGTGATGACCAGGTTCCTGCGGATATTGTCGGGAACTACAACCAATTTTGGTTTGATGCTGGGGCGACGGTTGTAGAAACGAACAGAACTTCATTGGTAACGGATCCACCATCTGGTCGTGTGCCGCCACTGACTCCGGCTGCTGAAGAGCGTTTAAGGTTGCATCAGATGGCTCGTAAAGGAGTGACGCGCCATCAACCAACGCCAGGAGGTTGGGTTGACGATCTTGGTAGTGGGATGTTTGCGGTACGGTGTGTTCTTGGGTTTAATTCTGGCCCGCCTATGACACCTGCGGGGTACAACCAAAATGTTCAGATGTTTCAGACCGAAACTCACGTAGTACTTTTAAATGAAATGGTACACAGTTCGCGGGTAGTACCGTTAGATGGACGTGAACATATTGATAACAGCATTCGCCAATGGATGGGTGATTCTCGTGGGTACTGGGAAGGAGACACCCTCGTTGTCGAGACGAAAAACTTTCTTCGGGAAACTAGTTTTAGAAATGGTTTAGCTGACAGGAATCTCGTTTTAACTGAACGTTTCACAAGAGTGTCTCCTGAGACACTTATGTATGAGGTGACAGTTGAAGATCCTACGGTGTGGGTGGCTCCGTGGAGTTACGAAATTCCCATGCAGAAAAGTGATCAGCCGCTCTATGAATATGCCTGCCATGAAGGCAATTACGGGTTATACAACATTCTTGCTGGTGCCAGAGAGCAGGAACAATCAGATGAGGAGGCTCTGGCTTCCTTGCGGCAGTAGTAGCTACACTTTTATATTCTGACGTTTAGTAGCGAGACAGCAAAAGGGAGCCTTTTTTGGCTCCCTTTTGCTGTTATATCGCTTTAGATTGACGTAGTTATTCAGTCTGGTTGTTCTGACTTTTTTCCAATTCGAGTTGAGTCCGGCACTCTCTTAATACGGTATGCGGAATTAGTTTAAATGTAAGCCACATTGCTAAGGGAAGAATGATTGCGTCATCGACATGTCCAAGAATCGGAATAAAGTCAGGAATTAGATCGATAGGACTGATGGCGTACAGCAGGGTGCCGTTAGCAAGCCACCGAACATAACGGGGCGTACGCGGGTTTTTATAAATAAGACGTAGCAATTGTATTTGCTGACGAATGTTCGATATCAAACCAGACATTTCTTAATTAATTCGAGTCCGTTATAAAGGCAGCGACCTGTAGCATTCCTGGATCCGAGTTATTGCGCATGGCTGAAATAATAGTGCCGTGATTGCGGTCGGCAATCTCACTTGTCGTCGTCCCAGGATTGCCTGCGTGCCGCAGTTCTTTCGCAAGGCGCTCATTCTGTTGCTTTCTCCAGTCGTCGTCACCGTCGGCGTAGATAAAGAGTATGGGAGGTTTCTGATTACCCACGTATGGCGAAACAGATGCTTGGACCCATACGTTCTGGTCTGTTCCCCAAACTGTTTTTGGGCGATCAGGCGCGACCTCTTCAACATAAAGAAAAGGACTAATTGCAACGGTGCCACGAATGTTAAACAAAGCGACACGATGTTTCTCAAGATATGAGGAATTGAGAGATAGCAACGTGGCCAAGTAGGCTCCAGCAGAATGTCCGGATAAGTACAAACGATTTCTGTCACCACCGAACGCCTTAATGTTTCTATATGCCCAGGCTACGGCTTCTGCCGCATCTTCGACATGGGCGGGATGCATTACCTGTGGAGAAAGGCGGTAATTTGCGCTGACCACACCGATCCCTCTTTCAGTTAATTGCGCGGCAAGACCTTCAGCTTGACTTTTGTCTCCTCGTTGTAAGGCTCCTCCGTGGAAATAAATAACGATCGGAACATCGGAAGACTGTTTTGGCATGAAAATGTCTAGCTTGTCTCGGTTGTCCGCATAGGTTTTAGTAGGAACATAATCGATGTTTCTGTAAGTCCGCATCTCTGCAGATGTTTTGTCCTCCAATGCTGTGGTTACAAAGCCCGCAATTAGTAGTATTACGGCAATACATCTAATGTTTAAAGACTCCAAGTTGAAGTAAAACATCGGTTTTCTCCTTTAGTAAGTAGTTACGCGAAGAAAGGGCATCGACAACTACATCAGTGAATTATATGCTTCTTACATCAGGATTCTGGACAAGTGAGGCGTCAACTCGTAGCATGCATATGAATTTTGTTGTCTGAGGAGGTTTAGATGAGTCGGTGGACACCCAAATCGGTGAACGTGGTTGTGTTGGCATTGGCGTTTTTATGCGTCGTGCCTAGTATAGTTCTAGGACAATCAGCATCTGACACGTGGCAAGTACCGAGAACATCCTTTGGTGCTCCAGATCTACAAGGTGTTTGGGCAAACAATACGGCCACACCTATGGAACGTCCAGCTGCCTTTGAAGGAAAAGATAGTCTGACTGAGGAAGAATTGGCGACACTTCAGCAAGCAGCGGCTGCAGCTCGAGATGATGAGCAAGCAGGTAATTTACTAGGACCATTGTTGCTGGCTAGACTTCTTGATCCCGATAATGAGGCGCTTGAATTTGATGCAGGTACCGGAAATTACAATTCGTTTTGGTTAGTTGAGCGTGAGTTAGACAATCGGACTTCCTTGATTGTTGATCCACCGAATGGTCGGGTTCCACCGATGACCGAAGAGGCAAAGCAGCGACCACGTACGATTACGAGAGAAAATGGTGCTGCTGGTGCGGAAGAACTACCACTGAGTGTGCGTTGTATGACATATGGTGTTCCGAACCTGCTTGCAGGGTATAACAGTTATTTTCAGATTTTTCAAACGGAGAATCACGTAGTCATTTTGCAAGAACTCATCCATGATGCACGAGTAATTCCGATTGGTGATCAACCGCACTTAGAGGATAAGATTCGGCAGTGGCATGGTGATTCAAGAGCGCACTATGATGGCGATACTCTAGTTGTGGAAACGACCAATTATTCAAAGGCCGGTAGCTATCGCGGCGTTGGTGAAAACGTGCATGTGACTGAACGTTTCTCTCGTATAGATGACGAAAATCTTGCGTACGAAGTGACATTCACAGATTCAACTACTTGGACGAGTCCGTGGACATTGATGATTCCGCTTAAGCGAAGTGATGGGGCGATTTTTGAATACGCCTGCCACGAAGGTAATTACGGTCTTGTTGGTATGTTGGCCGGCGCAAGACTTGAGGAACGAGAATCAGAATAAAACAGGTGCGTCGATCATTGCTAACTAATCTTGACTGTTTCGTGCTCGGCGTTCGTTGATGATACGTTCGTAATCATCGTCACTAATAAAAATAAGCTGCGCATTTGAATGGGCCATTTCGTCAACCGTGCGTGGTCCATACCAAACCCATTGTCGAGGGTCAGGATTGTTACGGTTTGCCGCCGTGTTGTCGTGCCAAGCAGTGATTTGTAACACTGTGCCTGCGGGAAGGACAGGAGCGTAATCTGGGTCGTAGATATAGTTGATGTGCCAATCGTTACTGAAACGATTGGCATGGTTGAGTAATTCACGGTGCCCGTCAGGGTATATCGCTTCCAACGAAAATGCTTTCCCCCGATAATGCATATGAGGTTGAAAATTGTGGAGTATCGTTGGAGCGGGGAGTGTAAAAGAGCCTTGATGCACTGTTTCACTAAATGGAGGGATATGTAGTGGTTTTACATTCACACTTCCTACCGACACAAACGAAGCACTGTACTTAGGTGTGGTGTCCTTTGGATAAAACCACCAGCCGACTTCAAGCTGATCTGTGATTTCCTCGCCAACAGCATGGTAATGTATCGAGAATTCGACCTGTGCACCGGGCTGAACGAGTTTGCCAGTATTTTCAGGATAGATTTCCCCGCCTTTTCCTTGAGCCCACTCTGTAAACATTTCTCGAGTTTCGAGGGGGTCACGTCCTATTCGTTCTCGAGACACTTTAAGCACCGCATCGGCCGCCGCCTGTCCTTCTAGAAGTGCCCGCTCGGCTTCGATAAATTCAGGTGTTTCTGGTTGATGGAGAAAAGTTGACGCATGATGAGCAATACGCCGACCGTCGCGTCCGGAAGGTTTCGTTTCGGTCGCAAGAATCCATCGGGGTTCGGTAAGTCCGACATCTACCATCGGCCGAAAAAATGTATCTTGGGCCACTGCAGGCATCGTAAAGGGTACAGACTTCACAATTAGGTCAGGTGGTCCGAGTTGACTTTCCAATCGAAATCGGTCTCCACTCGGCCACTGACGTGGCGGTGGTAAGTCTTTTTCGTTGCCCGCTGGAGAACCTGCATCTACCCAGCGAACGATAATGTCGATTTCAGAATCCGTCAAAGATACGTCATTAATGAATTTTTGAATTCCAACCGTTTTGTCAAGAAACCAAGGAGGCATCTCTCTGGCGATTACTCGATCTTTGATTGCACGAGCCCATGGCCGTGATTCTTCGTAGGTGAGTAATGACATCGGAGCCATGCTGTCAGGCCGATGGCATTCTTGGCAATTTTTCTGAAATATTGGAGCTATGTCTTTGCTGAAGGTCGGGATGTCAGGGGATTGAGCCTTTGCGGCGCTGCCACTAAAAAAAACTCCCGCCATTCCGACTAGAAGAGCACTAACTGTAATTTTTAGCTTCGTCGGTCCGAATGGCTTTTCATTAGCAAATTTCATTTTGGTGTTTCTACGGTAACTTTTACGTAACTATTTGTCCAACAACAACCGTCGAATCCTGATCCATCAGACACAAGTGCATGAAGCATGTAGTCGCCAGGAGTGTCAAACCTGACACGGGTGAGTGCTTGACCGTCGCGAACGATAGGAGACTGATTGTCAAAAAAAATGGGGCCAGGGCCTCGGTATTTATTCCATGTCACAGTAACACCTTCAACGCTTGCATCACCTCGTCGATAGCTCTGTTGAAGAGAACGAATCACCTTATTACCCTCCGGTCTAGGAGGCAAACCGTCGTCTGTTACTAGCAATTTGAGTAAAAGCTGTTCAGAAGTATCGATCGTGAGGAAACTAGTGTGTCCGGCCGGGCCTTGCGACATTTGTTCATCAGGTGTGAGTGTTGCTTTAGGTGGTGTATTTCCAGGGAAAGAGCCGCCGCGATTGATGAGTCCTTCTATTTCGTACAACGGATCTAAATTAGCCGGCATGGTAAAAGTCGTGTCACGAATGTTTAAGGTCCAGCTGATTTCTTGGGCAGAGTTTTTTGGAGTTAGAACGGTAAATACGCCGTGTTGGTGACCCGGTAAAAAATAAGTCGGCTGTCCTTGATCAAGTGGTCCTGGAGTAATTTTGTTATTGGGGCCAACTGGGATCTGAATGATTTCTTCGGAATTTCTATTTAAGTATTCAAAGGTGACATAGCGTTCTCCATTTGGTCCTCTAAACCACCCTCTATAAAGAGGCACCACGCCTTGACCATTGCTGTATTGCTGTTGGCTACTGATGACTGGCAGTTGAGACAATTGGCCAGCAATCTTTGGCTGAATTAAAATCGAAGCCAGAATGACTATGCGCACAGTGAGACGGCGATATTGTGGTTTCATCATTACGACTAATCACGTTTTATTTGCATTAGATATTTTTACCTGGCGGTAAAGAAGCCAGCGAATATCAATCCAGAATGAGTACATTAGTAGTGCAAGTGCCATGGCAGCTACAGTCGATGCTACACCTGACGGGGTAATCGGACCAAGGCAAAAAAGTAAGACGATTCCTTGCACGACGCAAATTATCTTTGCTCGTTGATTGGCTGGCAGTTCTCCCTGTAATTGTGGCCATATGTATCCGGCAATGACAAAGAGGTATCTGATGATTCCGATAAGTATTATCCAAATACCGGTTTGGGAACTGCGCCAAACCAGTAAGGATAGGATCAAGAGAAGAAAAGCATCTAATTCCATGTCAAATCTAGCACCGAAGGCTGTAACGTTGCCAGTGCGGCGGGCAATCGCCCCATCTACTCCGTCAAGAATCATCCCTAATATTGCTATACAGATGATCACCCAATAGGCTTCGTTATTGAGATACTTAACATTTAGTACTAATCCTGCAAGAGGAAGAATGAGTGTGGTCCGGAACAGCGTGATCTGATTTGCCGTATTCAATCCACAACGAGAAGCAGTGACAGGAGCGTAATGCGAGACTATGATTGCCACGGAAGCATAAAATGCTAAGACTTGAAAGAGATATAAAGTGGGGAGTTTGAAAAGCCACCACAAACTTAAGCTTTCAGTCAGCAATGGCAGGATGCCACCAATCAGATAAAGAGTGATCCGAGTTTTGAATTTCATGTCCAATATCAAGAACGCCAAACAGTTCTGGATAACTGCACCAGGCCGTGGAGAGATTCTGAAGTCAGAACTAGCTCCAAGGCAAGTCGATCAAGTCTTAATTCGAACGTTATATTCTGGAATCAGTCGCGGAACGGAGGCGTTGGTGTTTCGAGGTGAGGTTCCCTCATCGCAATATCAAATTATGCGAGCCCCTTTTCAGGAGGGAAACTTCCCAGGACCTGTTAAGTACGGGTACGCCAGTGTTGGACAGGTAGAGGAAGCCTCTAGTTCCGATAATTTAGTTGGGCGGACCGTCTTCTGCTTGTTTCCTCATCAAGATTACTATTACGTCCCAAAGCATGCGATTTTTCTCGTACCTGAAGATGTGCCACCGGAACGTGCCGTCCTCGCGGCAAATCTTGAAACTGCAATCAATATTGTGTGGGATAGCAATCTGTCGATCGGTGACAGAATCGTTATCATTGGTGCTGGGGTAATTGGACTACTTGTTGCTTGGTTGTGCAACCAGGTTCCAGGAACTAGTGTGATGCTCGTTGATCCAAATTCAGAGCGCCTTAAAATTGCTCAAGCATTTGACGTTACGTTTTGCCCTGTTGTTAAGAAAGACACGAAGGCTGATGTGGTAGTACATACCAGTGGGCAACCGGAGGGTCTCCGGACGGCCCTAACTGTGGCTACCGGTGACGGCATTGTTGTCGATGCAAGCTGGTATGGTACCCGCTCTGTGACTTTACCGTTAGGTGAGGATTTTCATTCTCATCGAATAACACTTAAGAGTAGTCAAGTCGGCCGGATACCACCTTCAAGAATTCTGCAGTGGACTCATAATCGTAGACTGGCGCTTGCCTTGAAGTTGTTAAATGATCCTGCTTTGGATTTACTGATTTCTGATGAGTGTCGGTTTGAAGAATTGCCTGATGTGATGGCGCGCTTAAGTCAAGGAGAACCCACGGGGCTTTGTTGTCGGATCGTTTATACCGAGAAGTGATTTTTTATAGGAAGGTGTCATTTTGTACAGCGTAAATGTTCGTGACCATTTTATGATTGCTCATAGCTTTCGCGGGGAAGTTTTTGGGCCCGCACAGCGTCTTCATGGGGCCACATATGTGGTTGATGTGACCTTTATGTCAGAGGAATTAGATGATGATGGGGTAGTTGTTGATATTGGCCTTGCGAGTAACGGTCTTAGTTCGGTCTTAGAAGATTTACAGTACAAAAATCTCGATGATGACCCTGTTTTTAAAGGAAAGAATACGACAACTGAGTTTCTCGCGCGAGAGATTTTCAACAGGCTTGTGTCTATTATCAAAGATGGGAAATTTGGTAAAAATTCAAAACAATTGACCTCGCTACGCGTGATGCTTCGAGAGTCTCACTTGGCTTGGGGAAGTTACGAAGGACAGGTGTGATTTCGAGAGTAATCCATTTCGTTGTTCCTGGCCCGTTGAAACAGCGAACAGGCGGGTATATATATGACGCCAAAGTTATATCAGGGTTAAGACACCGAGGGTGGAAGGTTTTTACGCATTGTCTTGACGGCACATTTCCGGATGTCGATGAAGTGGCTCGCAGAAGTCTTTCGACGCTCCTTGCATCGCTTCCGAACAAGGCATGTGTTGTTGTAGACGAGTTGGCTATGGCTGGCTTGCCAGAGGTGGTGGTAGAGCAACGTGAGCGTCTTTGCGTAATAGCGTTAGTTCATTTACTTCTGACCGACGATACTGAATTAACGATCTTTCAACGAGAGCGGTTAGTAAACCTCGAACAGCATGCTTTACTTGCCAGCGGTGGTGTGATTGCGACAAGCGAGTACACTGCATCACGGATTTTAGCGCTCGGCATCAATCATGGTTTCGTGCGGGTCGTATTACCCGGGACTGATCCTGCACCACAGGCTCAGGGTGTGTTTAGCACCGGCGTACCACAGATCCTTTGTTTGGCCTCTGTCACTCCACGAAAAGGCCAAGATGTTCTTGTAAATGCTTTAACCCAATTAAAAAACCTACCGTGGTTTTGCATATGTGCTGGGAGTTTGTCACGCTCTCCGTCATTTGTGAACCATGTTCGAGAACTAGTGTTTCGGTCTAATTTGTCTGATCGAATTGTATTTCCAGGAGAATGTGATTCAATCAAGGTAAATGCTATGTATGCCGCAACCGCAGTATTCGTTTTGCCGTCCTATTCTGAGGGATATGGCATGGTTCTGACCGAAGCTATGGCCAGAGGATTACCGGTAATTAGTACTACTGGAGGAGCTATTTCGCAAACGGTCCCCTCGGATGCGGCCCTGCTAGTTTCTGCAGGAGATCAAGATGCACTGGCGCAAGCACTAAAACGGGTACTAGGGGATCAGGCCGGCCACGCTAATAGTGCATGGACGCTTCGCAAAAAACTTTCAAAAGCGGGTCGTGCTTACGCCGCTGAGCTTCTTGATTGGAATCAGACGATCGATAAGTTCGCAGACACAATAATCCAGTTAACTACTGAGAGTTGAATAATGTCACTGCCAGAATTCAGTGCAGAGTGGCTCGCATTGCGAGAACCTGTGGATCATCGTTCGAGGGCAGATGAGCTCGTGCCTATTTTACGCGAAGAATGGCAACGTTGCGGATGGGAGAGAATTGTTGATCTTGGCTGTGGTACTGGTTCTAATTTGCGCTACCTTGCTCCGAAGCTTCCAGGGTTTCAACGTTGGATCTTGGTTGATCACGATGCCAGGCTACTAGATCGCGTGTCTATCCCGAACCAAAATATTCGTGTAACAAAGGTCAAGGGAGTTCTTTCGCAGGAAGGTTTGGTGTTTGTATCTGAAGCGGACGTTGTGACGTGTGCAGCACTTCTCGATCTAGTTGATGAAGCATGGTTGAAGAAGTTAGTCTCAGCTTGTTCTTTAAGACGTAGTGCAGCGTATTTCGTTTTGTCTTATGACGGCACAATGAAATGGTCACATCCTGATCACGGAAATATTGATGCTAATCGAGATGATCTAATGATCCAATCGACAATAAATGATCATCAGCAAAGACGTATAGCCACAACCAAAGCCCTAGGTCCCACTGCTAGTCTAGTAACGGAACGTTTGTTCAAAGAAGCAGGCTATAGGACATGGCGAATGTCTAGCCAGTGGCGACTTGGTGTCGATGACCGGCAACTTGCACATCAGCTAATAGACGGTTGGGAGCGCGCAGCGTTGGAGTTTCACGGTCAGTCTGATCGACAGAAGCGCATTCGAGAATGGGCAAAACGCAAGCGTAGGTTGCTTCAACGGGAATTTTTGTTGCAAATAGGACATCAAGATCTTCTTGTGATGCCAGAGATAGAATTTCGTTAGCTATGAAAATAGTAACGGTGTTCCTCCGCTTTGGTGTTAGTGCGGGGGTCTTAATAGCTTTAGCGTTCGTCGTTGACCTTGATGATATTTTGTCCAGGTTGTTAGCCATGCAGTTTGATTGGGTTTTAATGGCTGTTTTAATTTCTGTTTTGCAAGTGATAGGTTCTGCATGGCGTTGGCGCTATACAGCTTCGCAGCTAGGCATTGGTTTGTCGCTTCGTCAGGCTGTTCAAGAATACTATTTAGCCACCTTCCTTAATCAAATGCTTCCCGGCGGGGTCATGGGTGATGTTTCAAGGGCGTGGAGGCATTCGCGTATTCTCTTAAGTTCTGGATATGGAAAGCCTGGAAAGGCTGTTCGCGCCGTAATTTTGGAACGACTCTCAGGTCAAATGGTCATGTGTGTAACGGCAGTAATTTCATTTATGTTTTTGTCAATTAACTTCGATTTGATTTCATTGTTTTGGATCTTTGGAATTGTTGCTCTGGCAGTGTTCGCCATCGGGTTATTTGTGGCGTGGATAGGTCGGCGACACGAATCGTTTGCAGGACTAGTGTTGCGGGACATGGGAACGGCGTTGTTTGCAAGGCGTGCGTTCCCTGTGCAGTTGCTAAGTTCTTCATTAATTGTTTCGTCGTATTTAATAATTTATTTAATTGTAGCGCGTGCCGTTGGCGTTAGTACTCCAATTCTAGAGCTGGCGCCTTTGATTGCACCAGTGCTGATTGCCATGTTGTTGCCTATAACAGTTGCTGGTTGGGGACTTCGCGAAGCCGCTGCAGGACTACTTTGGGGGGCTGTTGGACTAACCGTGTCAGACGGTGTCTTAGTGTCGATGGGATATGGTGTCGTCGTGTTGCTTTCTAGCCTTCCGGGAATCGTTTTTTTGTTCTTTGGAAATCCAAATCAAAGAGAACGTCATCATCTAATACAAAATGTCTAACCTTGGGTTTTATTGCTTTATCGAGGCGGTCAATTGGATTTAATGTAAGCGCTTTACGTCCTGGTCCTATTAGAAGAGGTGATACGGTAACGTGAAGACGATCGAGCATTCCTGCTTTTAGAAAGGATGAAACTGTTTTA
>Ga0310344_10002463_pt1 | contig 13894 bp, 23 predicted proteins | sample HC15DNA20200_MG_FD_203801 | JGI IMG/M metagenome (GOLD analysis project Ga0310344, IMG submission 203801) | Marine microbial communities from station ALOHA, North Pacific Subtropical Gyre - HC15-DNA-20-200_MG | ecosystem: Environmental > Aquatic > Marine > Oceanic | place: Pacific Ocean: North... | reverse complement strand
CTTTTGGCATACGAGTCATACCTCCTACAAGGATAACTTCGTCTATTTCATTTTTACTAAATCCTGAATCTTTTAATGCTGTTTTACAAGGAGCAAATGTTTTTCTAATTAATCCATCAGTTAATGATTCAAATTTTGCTCTTGTAAGTTTCATGTTTAAATGTTTTGGTCCTGTTTTATCAGCAGTTATAAATGGTAAACTGATATCTGTTTGTACAGTAGATGATAATTCACATTTAGCTTTTTCTGCCGCTTCTTTAACTCTTTGAACTGCTAAATTGTCATTTTTAATATCTATACCAGTGTCTTTTTTAAATTCACTGATTAGATAATCAACTAAAACATTATCAAAGTCTTCTCCACCTAATGATGTATCACCATTTGTAGACTTAACTTCAAATACTCCATCGCCAATTTCTAATATAGATATATCAAATGTACCACCACCTAAGTCGTACACTGCAACTGTGCCTGATTTCTTTTTATCTAAACCATAAGCAAGTGCCGCCGCAGTTGGTTCGTTTACTATACGTTCAACTTCAAGTCCTGCAATTTTACCTGCGTCTTTAGTTGCTTGTCTTTGTGAGTCATTAAAGTATGCTGGTACTGTTATTACAGCCTTTTTAACTTCTTGACCTAAATATTTTTCAGCAGTCTCTTTCATTTTTTGTAAAACGAAAGCAGAGATTTGTGAAGGTGAATACTTTTCGCCTTTTGATTCTATCCAAGCGTCTCCGTTATCTGCTTTTACTATTTTAAATGGTGATGTCTGTATGTCTTTTTGTACAGAATTCCCATCAAATTTTCTTCCAATTAATCTTTTAGCCGCGAAGATTGTATTTGCTGGATTTGAAACTGCTTGTCTTTTAGCAGGTTCTCCAACTAATTTCTCATCTCCAAATGCTACTACTGAAGGTGTTGTTCTTTTACCTTCTGCGTTTTCTATTACTTTTGCTTGAGTACCTTCCATCAGCGATACGCATGAATTTGTAGTACCTAAGTCTATTCCTATAATTTTACTCATGTTGTTTTATCTCCTTATTATAACATATTTTTAATTTTTGTCGACAAGTAGGGTGTTACCACCCTACCTATCATATTGCTTACTTTATTTCGATAGTTTTTGCTTTTTTGGCTTCTGGAATTATTCTTTCCAATGCAATTTTAAGCAAACCATCTTTAAGTTCAGCACCTTTTATTTCAACGTCATTAGCAATGGTAAATGATTTTGCGAAGTATCTTTTTGAAATACCTCTATGAATGATATTACCATCTTCATCAGTTTGTTCAGCGTCTTCTTCTTTTTTAGATTTCACTGTTAAAAGGTTATCCTCATATGTAACTTCTATATCCTTTTTATTAAAACCTGCAAGTGCAAGTTCTACGTTGTAAGAATATTTTCCAGTCTTTACAATATTGTAAGGTGGGAAGTTACTAACAGTACCGTTTCTAAAGAAACCGCCGTCGTCTAACATATGTTCAAAATGATCAAACATATTGTCAAACCCTACTGTTATGGGTCTTAAGTTATTAAAGATAGATAGATTGTTTTTCATGTGCTTTCCTCCTAAGTTAGCGAGTTAATATATTGAAGATCCTATCTATAGCAATCTTCAACGTTATTTATTTCATATTATAACATATATGTACTATATGTCAATATTGCGACCTTATTGGTAATTTAAATTGGTAATTTAGTGTCTACGACCGCCCATAAAACGATTGTCATCTCGTTCTCTTTGGAGTCTTTTTAATACTTGTTTTCTACGTTTTGCTTTTTCACGTTTTTTAAATGATGGTTTTTGGAAATATTGTCTTTCTTTAATTTCTTCAATAAAGCGGTCATTTTTTATCCACTTTTTCATTTTACGATAGGCTCGCATAGCATCACCACCTTCTGGTATTTCCACGTAATATCCGTGAAATCCAAGTGGTCTATTTGGCTTGTTGTTTCTTCGCATCTGGTTTTTTAAACAATAACACAGGATCGTCGCCTTTGTCAACCACGTCGCCTGTTATTTGTATTTTATTGACACCTTTACTTCTCATTTCAGCGGCATCAAATTGGTAAGGTAGGATAATTGAATCTAGTATATTTTTAAGTCCTCTTGCATTTGTTCCAAGTGCTTTGGCTTTTTTTGCAATACTGAGTTTTGCTTCGTTTGTAAATTCGATATTAATGTCATCAAGACTAAAAAGATATTGTACTTGTTTGATAAGTGCATTTTTTGGTTCTGTTAAAATTTTTACAAGTTGTTCTTCGCTTAAATTACTAACACTTGTTATCATACTAAACCTTCCAACAAATTCAGGTATTAAACCATATTTGATTAAATCTTCAGGCTTAACTTCTAACAAATAATTTTTAGTATCTTGTGTTTTAAGTGTAGAACCAAATCCCATTCCACCTGATTCTCTGTTTCTAATTTGTTTTTCTAGCTCTGTAAATGCACCCCCAACTATGAATAAAATATTGTTGGTGTTTACTGTAATCATTTGTGCATCAGGATGTTTTCTACCACCATGTGGAGGTACTCTACATTCTGTACCTTCAATAATTTTTAATAATCCTTGTTGTACACCTTCACCTGATACGTCTCTTGTTATAGATGCATTTTCACTTTTACGTGTAATTTTATCAATCTCGTCAATGAATATAATACCACGTTCGGTTTTTTCAATATCGCCTTTGGCGTTTGCATAAAGTTTTTGAACAACATTCTCAACATCTTCTCCTACGTAACCAGACTCTGTAAGTGTTGTTGCGTCAGCAATAGTAAATGGTACTTCTAAATATCTTGCAATAGTTCTTGCCATTAATGTTTTACCTGCACCTGTGGCTCCTAATAGTATTACATTTGATTTTTCTAGTTCAAAATCTTTAGGTGGGTTTGTTATTCTTTTATAGTGATTTGATACTGCTACTGAAAAAACTGTTTTTGCTTTATCCTGTCCAATAACAAATTGATCAAGATGTTCTTTAATCACAACAGGATTTAATATTTCTTTGTCACCTGCATACAATTTTTCTTTTCTAGATTTAACTACATCTTCTTCTAGTATTTCAACACAAAGTTTGACACACTCATTACAGATGGCAACTTTAGTTGCACCTACAATCATTTTAGTTACATCTTTACGTGATTTACTACAAAAACTACAAATTAAATTTTCTTCAGACATTATTCCTCAAAGTGATCTTTTTTAATATTTTGAAAGGTTTGTTCAACACTTTGTTCGGAAGTTACTTCATAAACATTTGCTTTTTTTAATTCCTCTTTTACAAATTCAGGCATCGGTACTTGACTCTTTACAACAAATCTTGCTTTTTCTAGAGCTTGTCTTAACCAACCTTCGGTAGCGCCAACCCCATTCCATACAAATACTGTAATATTGTCATTAGGAAAAACTTTGTTAAGTTGTATTGCAAATTGATTTATTGTTTCTTCTCTTAAATTTAGTATTGCAAAACTTATTTTTTCTGGATTTAACATAGAAGGTGGTGTTACGATCGTAACTCCTCCCATTGTTTCAAACATTTTTATTGCCATTGTCATTTTATATTATCACCACTTTCGTTTTGCATTCTAATATCTATTATAGTTTGTCTATCTTCAGGAGTCAAGTCTTCTATTTGAATTTCACCTTTATCTAGTTTAGACATTAATTCATCTATTCTTTTTTCTATTTGTGTGTGGTACTGTTCTTCAGTAGTTAGTCTTTTTAAAGACTTTCGCCACAAAGTTTTATCATTTTGTTCTTCGTTTTGTACATAATCTTGTATTGGTTTTGCTTCTATATTATCAATAGTTTTACCTTTTTCAACAACTCGTTGCCCTAACATAACCATAGTTGATTTTGTATTTTCTTTTTCTTTAACTGCAACTTCTGGTTCTAGAACTTCTGTAAAATCTGGCCTTGTTCTTTCAGATTCCATTACTTCTTCTATTTGCTCTGCTATTCCTGGTTTATCGGGTTCCTGAATGTTTGTTTCAACACTTTTGGATTCAGGTAATTTTAATGCTTCTTCTACGGTTACAGTTTCTGGCTCATACTTTTTGTTGAATTCTTCGTACCCTTCAACTTCGTCTGGATCAAAACCGTCTTTAGTATTATCTACTTCTTCTCTGGCTTTACGTGAATACTCTTCTAATGCTTCTTGCTCTTCTTTTTCTCTTTGTTTGAATGTTTCTAACTGCTTTTGTTTTTCTGCTTGTTCTTGAATTTTTCGTTCGTACTCTTCTTCTTTTGCTTTCTTATCTTTATATGCGTCTATTTCTTCCTGTTCAGTTTTTTTTTGAATAATTTCTACGTGTTTACTTTCTGTTTTTGGAACTTTTTTATTGAATGTTTCTAATTTTTCCTGCCAATCTTTTAATTGTGTAGTGGCTTGTTCCATTGTTTCTTTTTGTCTTTTAGCCATAGCTTCATTCCATTTAAGAGTAATATCTTCATCATCAGGTTTCTCTAAATCTAAAACTTCTTCTGGCGGAAGTGGTTTAACTGGAAATCTTCTTAATAAACTTTGGTTGGCCGCAACAAGCAATAATACTGCAAGTGGATCAAATACACAGATAATAACAAGTATCACCCATCTTACTGCTTCTTCAGTGTCAACTTCTTTTGTTACTCCCCAATCAATTGCCAAAGCGGCAATGTATTTTACAGGTCCAATTTCTGCTTCTAACTTAATCATTTTTGCTTCTAATGGTTCTCTGTCAATAATGTGCTCGTCTATATTGTTTTGTGCTTTTAATATATTTGCTTCTGCTATATCTATTTGTGCATAAACATCGGACTTATCATCTGTGCCACCTTCTCTTAACTTCTCTATTCTTTTCTGTATAACGGCAGTATCCATTGCATAGTCTTCTTTGAGTTGATCTATTTTGCCTTGTGCTTTTTCTATTTTTGAATCAATTGATGCTCTCTCATCTTTTTGACTTGCTTTTAATTCTGCGGCCGCTTTTTCTTCATTAAAGAATGCTTTGTTTTTTTGAGTTAGGATAGCAGTTACGTCTGCATCTAAAGATTTAATTCTATTATTTAAATTTTCAATTGTATTGGTCTCGACTGCAAGTAGTGTTTTAAATTTGTCTTGTACATCTTTCAAGTTTTCTTTTTCTATTGCTATTGCTTCGTCGTTTGTTGAACTAGTTTTTGATAAAGACTTTTCTGCCCTTTCTATAATTAAAGTTTGTCTTTTAATATATGTTTCTTCACTTATAATTTTATTATTGATTATTTCAATTCTTTGATTTACTGTATTTTCAGCAAGGTTTTGTTCTAAGTGTGCTTTAGATAAGAATCCAAAAATACCCATACTTGTTATTAAAGATAAAACTACAACTGCTATTGTGAGATATGACTTTAAAAGAAAGCGGGTTTGTTTCCAATGCCTATACAACCACGAGGCTGTAACAAGTTTACCAACTTCTAACACAGATCCCATAATAACCACAGGCCAAAATGCTCCTGGAAATATAGTAGCCAATCCAATTACAGAATAGAAAATAGCTACTCCAGATATGGATAGTGCTGATAACAATGTTAGGTATGCAATAAACATAATTTATAGATATATTTAACTATAACATAGACCTAGTTAATATGCTATTGAATTATTTGGTAATATAATTACTCTGCTGAGTAAGTTAATGCACTATCAGTTGGTGTTTGATTAGCAGTATTTGGTCTGAAAGTTGAAACTTCAGTAACTGTAATTACTTCCATAACTTCACCTTCGTTTCCTGATAATACTGGAGCAACTGTAACTGCGTCATTTGATATTAGACCAGTATTTGATGTTGGATCATATACAGTCATATTTTCTGTATGAGTAGTTGTTAATGCTTCTGCAATTTTGTCTTTTATGTATCCTACTTTGTCTGAAGTTGATGTTGATCCGTCAATTGCTGTTCCTGTTGTAGGTACAAAATCAGCATTTTCATATATCAAAGTAAAGTTAATATCTGTAATTGGGCTGTCACCTGCATCACTGGCATAAGTGCAAACCATGTTATGTAAGTTAACATTTGATCTAACTTGTAATGCATTCATCATTAATTTGAACCTTAGTTGTCCTCTAGATACTAGTAATGATTGTGCTAATGTAGTTGGTTTAGTTGCAAAATCATCTGCCGCACAAGGTGAAAGTCTTCCGCCTGCCGTTGTTTCAGCATCTGTAAAGGTACTCATTGCGATATCTATTGTGTACATTTTACTTGGCGGTTGTGCTAATGATACTGCCATCGATTTTGGTTCTACTGTTGCCATATGTTAGTTCCTTACTTTAATGTAGTTATTTATATGAATTATTTATAAAAGACCCAGCTAGGTGACCATACTTTTTTACAAGCATTATTGGTCATATGCTTTTCTTTGCCATTTAACTTAATAAATGCTTGGTATGTACGGCACAATCCTGCTCCTGTAGGGTATGAGTGTATTACTCTAACTTTGCCGTTTGCGTCTCTTTTTTTGCTATACCAACTAACAATTTCTCCATTTTTAGCATTTTCTAATGCAAAAAATACTGCTGATTGATGTTGTTGCTTTTCTTCTTTATTAAGTCTAAATCTCATATATTGAGTGCTTCTCCATAAAAATGCTGGAAATGAATATTTTGCATCATCACCTAAAAACTTAGGTAATGGCATAGTGTCGTTAAATGAATGATTAATTTCTTTTGGTTTAATATCTAATGTTCCTGTTGTTGATGAACAATTTGCTAGAAATATTAAACTACTCAATAGTATGATAACCCGGAACAATTTCATATCCTCCATCCATTTTATGACAAGCAATATCTCTTTGTCTTACTACGGTACCTCCTATAGGCAACCACCAAGTATAAACTTGGCAACTATCTGCAATACCCATTCCATGCAGGAAATCCATAGCACCGTCATTGCAGGTTACTTTTTCTTCTGTTCTTTCTTCGATAACTTTGCCAGATTGATCAACAACTCTAATTTTTGTTGTTTCAACATCGCAATATTGATCATTCCACGGACCACCTGCGTGTGCCGTGTTAACAAAGAGTATCATACCCATTGTTAAAAAGACAAGGGCGATAATATAAAATATCGTCTTCATCGCCCTAGTCTATAAGTTGTTTTGCTGACTTACTTAAAGCATCTGCATCTATTTTAGCAAGATCTTTCTTATTAATTGTGTCAATAATTGCTTCTACTTCAGACTTGCTTAATTCAATCATTACATATACTCTGTAAGATTTGTGTTTAGTCTGATAGATTTCTTGCTTTTTAACTTCGTAACCTCTTGCAAGAGTTTCTTCAATTACATTCACAACTATATCTTGAGCACCTGCTGATACATTCAGATCTTCATTTGTGCCTGCTTCGTTCTTGTTGATAGTAGTTCTGTTATTCACTTCACCATTAATCCTATCTACAAGTTTTGCCTTTGCCAATAGAATTGCTTTTTTAACTGCTAATTCTAAATCAGGCGATACAGCCGTACCTGTCTCGACATACTTAAACATAGTTTCATGGTCAAACTTAACATACCATTTAGGTGTTTTGCTAAGAGCACCGTCTTTGTTCATGTCGGATTTGATCTTATAAGTTGAACATTGTGCCAACATAAGACCTGCAACTACAACTAATATCATTTTCATTATGTTTTTATACATTTTTCCTATCCTTGTAATTTGTCAACCATTTCTGATAGTGAAGCAAATATATTAGAGATAAAATTAAACACACCATCAACATTAACATCGTTTGTGAATTGTGCATAACCTTCTCCAATCATTGGATACACTGCAAGAAAGATTGCAAATAATATTATTAGTCTAATCATAACTTATTATAGCATAATTTCCAAATACGTCAACCAAGTAGGTCTTAACAAAAAGTCTTGATTTTATTGAGTTTTTTAATGCTAGAATTGTTATAAACATCAATTTCTCCGCATTTTGGAAATTTCTTCGGCTCCTTCTTTGTCCCATATAGGAACTAGATTGGATTTGTGCATAAGTCCAATACCAAGAAGTTTTCTTTTACCTGAATATTTTTGAGCTTGTTTTTTATTACTTGTACCTACTGGTATTTTGTCTGAACATTTTGGATAATTTGGATCAGAGGATAGATCAGGAAAAGGATATCCAGTCCAAGTTCTTAACCTCTTTTTTAATGATTTTGTATCAAGGCCTCGTTTCTTAAGCCATTTTTCGTGAAATGCTAATGCTTTTTTTCTTCTTGCCGAATTCGGCAACTTGCGTTTGATTTTTTTTGGAAGTTTTAATTGTATGAAACCCATATGTACTGAGGGTGTGTGCCGAAACACACACCCTTAATTTAATTAAACTGCAACCTTTTCAGCTGAAGTTTCGTCTGCTGGAGGAGTCTCAGAATATTTTGTTTTATATTCTGCTTCGGCAGAACTCATAAAATTTCTCCAATCTGCTGAACTCATACCAGTAAATCTAGTAATTTGTCCATCGGATAAAATCTTAAATGATCCTGCTAATTTGTGACTACCGTCTGGTTGAAATTTATGAACAACACCTGTTGCTTTACCATCGGCGTTCTCTCTTCCCATGATATACATATAATTCCCAGATCTTCCAGTCCATCTGTTATTAGTTTGTGAATCTGCTTGACATCTTAATCTAACTTGATCCAAAACCAATTGTGATTTAATTGAACATTTATACATAAAAGTTCCTCCTAATTACCACTATTATAGCAGGTAATGGAAAATTGTCAACCAGGTAATACCTATTGATCTAATTAAGTTTTTTGTATTGTTTTAATAAATGAACATAAACTTTAGTCCAATATTGCTTAAACCATGGGTCCTGTGCATTTTCCATCATAGTTTTAGCATTATGTAAAAGTCTATCTTTGCTAGGTAAAAACATTTTTGCTAAATGGTTCATTTTAATTTCTCCAGCATTTTTTTCTCTTCTTGTGCTTTCCATTTAGCCTGCTCTGCTTTTTCTTCTTCTGTTAATTCTCTATGCATAAAACCAATTTCTTCTTTTTCTTCTTCTTCCTCGATTTTATCTTTGCTAGGAGGATTAATTGGAAATCCCCCATTATCAAACCATCTACCGTCATCTGTCACTGTACAGTGAGATTTAAAATTTTTGCCATCCATACCTTTTATTAATCTATATTTTTTGTGCAGTTTACCTTTATACTCGGTTCCGTCCTTTTGCACCACACGTTGTGAGTTTGCACCCAATCCACCATATACTCTATCAAACGGTGTCCAGTAGTCCACATCTCCGTCTGCATCAACTTCCTTATTCCATTTAATAGGTTCATAACTTTTTGGTAAGGGTGTAATTCCGCTTTCGTGTGCTGACTTCCACATCTTGTTAGTATCGGGTGTTGTGGGTTTTGGCTCAAACCTATTTGGTTTTTGTGTAATTTTATTTAAATTGTCTAATAGTTCTTTTGATTTTTTTCTCATTATTTAAAAGTAGTTTAAGTTAAAAACAACTCTATATGGTGCATCACATGAATTTGTTGTACCACCGTGTTTTAGTTTAGTTTCAAAAATAATTAGTCTATTTTCTACACTAGTTATTTTTTCTCCACTTTCAAATTTTGTATAACCATTATTAGTATTCAAATATAAAATTGCAGTTTTTAAATTGTCTGGTGGATTAGGTATATCGATATGTGTTTGGTGCTCAATTATTTTTTCATTTCTTGGCAGTAAATTAAGTTTGGCTCTTACTAATGAAATAATTCCTAGTTTCTCTTTAAAAATATCTAAACCTCCTAGTGTGAAAGTACTTTTAAATTCGTTATCTTTGTATATGGTATGTGTAAATTGAATATGTCCATCATCTGGATAACTTACTCCGTGATTTAATGCCCACGGAAAGGTAGGATCAAGAATTACTTGTTTTAAGTCTGTTAAGTCTTTTTGGTTTAAAAAATTATCTATTTGTTTCATGACAGTTTCGGCCTAACATTGGGACAGATTATTACGCAGTCTCGCAGTATAGCCTTGCATAAGCATCTCCGCTTCTAAATGCATAAACCCTACAACGGGTACAAAGTTATGATTTACAAATGAGTTTCTACGCATCTGCAACCCCAATGCTCGCCTTTGCTAATTACCATTATATATGAATTTTGGAAATTAGTCAACCAATTCGACTGTAAAAGTTTCCGGTAATTTGCCTTCATGGCGTTTTTCTCGCAATTCTTTTGCTTTTTTAACAAAATGTTCTATAGTACCTTCTATTCTTGAGTATTCAGAATACCCGTTCCAATGCCTTCCGATTATGTGAACTGATTTATTCGCCTTTGATTTTTTTAAATTCTTTCTCGGCTTTTTCTTCTTCTTCATTTCTTTCTTTAATTCTAGTATATAAAAATATTGCTAATCCAAAGCCTAAAACTGTTAGTATAGTGCCACCAATACCCATTGTTAGTCCTTGTTGCCAAGTCATTATATTATGATTAGTGCTACTGCCATTCCAGCAACATAAAGATATTTGTATTTGATATTGTTACGTTCCACAAATTCTTGCCAAGCCTTAAATTCACCTTGTCTCCAATTTGGATGGTTACAATAGTCATCAAATACAATTATTGTACCTTGAAGAATTTTACCTTGTAAGTTATTCAATATATCTACAGTACTTGAATATACATCACAATCAATATGTAAAAATTTTGCATATTTTTGTTTATAATTAAAGTTTGGAAGTGTTTTATCAAACCAACCATTAACGATTGTACCATTACTTGGAACGTTAAATGGAATTTCTCCATTATAATTAAATGCACCTTGATGAATCATGTTGCCAGGCCACACACCATCTGGCAATCCTAAAAATGCATCAAAGCCAAATGTTTCATTATCTTTGTTAAGTTCACATAATTGTATAAAACTTTTACCTTTGTCTATTCCATACTCCGCAACAAAGCCACCAATCATAGCACGTTTCCATGCTTCTTCTCTACATAATGCCTTACTTGCATCTAATGTTGCAAATGTTTCTGGTTCTGCACTTGGAATAAATTCTGGTTGTATTTTTAAGTTATAAAAATATTCTGCAGTATCTCTTTCAGCAATTTTTTGTAGTTCTGCCATTAATCTATTATTTGTACCAAAGTGTTTTGGTAATGTATCATTTGGTCCTATTCCTTTGTGTCCTAAATGTTTCATTTTCTTTTTTCCATTAATAATTGTTTTGGTGTTTTACTGCCAGGTTCAAGTTTTACCAATCTGCAACTTAATAATTTCTTTGCACCTTTACTTGTTATTATAACAGGTTGTCCGTTGTTGTCAACTTCTATTGCTTTAATTTTTGTTTGAACATTTCTAAAACGTCCTACGGAAATTAAGTCCCCTACTCTAATGTTTAATTTGTATTCTCTCATTGTGTATATGGTTTCATTAGTTTGTCAAAGTGTTTTTGTGATATCATTTCTAATTCTACAGCATCAGCACCGTCTTTGTAAAGAGTTTTTATTTCTTTTTGTACCAAATTATATGGAAAATAACCCCAATGCCATATTTCTGTTTTACCATTTTGAGTTATTTTTACTTTGTAAAAACAGTCAAATTTCATTTAAATATTTTTTTAATAAAATCCACAATATAGTTGTACCAAGTTAATAATATTGCCCAAAGCATAACTGCTCCAACAAGTATTAAACATATTGGCAACCACAGTATAGTGAATAATATGTTAAGTATTCTTTCTATCATAATTTTAATATATTGTAAATTTGAAAATGCTTCATTAGTGTGAAGTTATCAAACTTTACTGGTACTCCGTTTGGTAGTTTAATGTTATCTTCAATGCCTGCAATTTTATATCTTTTAAATGGATAAACCCAATCTTCGTTTATGTTTTGTAAACCTGCTTTTTCTAAAAGTCTATTACTAGTAGGACCTAATTTAACAATTGGCATTGATAACATTTCTTCAAATGTTAATTTATTACTTAGAAATGCATCAGTTAATTGATTTTGTGGAATTAAGTGTTCGTCTGTTTTAGGTCTTTCATCCGTTGGTTCAAAGTAATGAGATTTTATTTTTTTTCTAATAATTTTTTGTGCTTGTCTAATAATTAATGCCAAAGTATCTTTTGCTTCTATATAAGCATCACCTTTTAATTTTTTAATAACTTTTCTAAGAGTTAAGCATTGTTGTTTGTAAAATCTAAGAGATTCATTACGACTTTTATATGTATTTTGTCGTTTAGATCTTGGCGTGGGGGACCATTCCCCCAACGCCTTTATTTTAGTTTCAGTTATCATGATGCTTTCAAAACAGTTTGACTCATATTCAGCATTTGTCTGAATTCGTCAGTCATTTTCTGTTTTTCTTTGCCCGTAACTGGATCTTTAACCGGTTGGTCTTTTATTATACCAACGTCTAGATCAGGTTGGTGCGGTACAATCATTTGAGTGTAACCATGTTGCTTATAGAACTTTGTCCATACCTCATACATGATTTGAGCCATTGTTTTTGGCCCATCAACACCTACGCCTGTAACAGAAACCCATTGTTCACGTGAACGTTGAGTAAATGTTTTTGCTATACCGGTAGATTTTTTAATAACTTCTAAAAGTTTTTTCATCCATGATGGATCTTTTAGAATGTTACCAAATATATCTTCGTTGTCATATGCCAAACGACACATTTCAACAAGTCCAATATACAAACCTTGATCTATTTCTCCAGTTGGTTCGTCATGATACACTTCCTTTATTGCTGAAAGGATATTTTTAAGTTGTCCTGTTCTAGATCTTTCTTCTAAAACTTCATATCCTTTATAGGCATATTGAAAGTGTGAAAAGAAATAGTTACTATTCCCTTTCAACTTACCAGATTGACGTGTCTTATGTCCTTCAAGATCAATACCAACCTCATCAAAGATTGTTTGAATCCTAAAGGCTCTTTTGACTTTAACGTCTGCTCTAGCAGTTGCATCACCTAGTCTCCATCTAGACAATAATACACGATGTATGTCTTCTTTAGATGCTTTTCTTATACCTGAGTCATTTAAAACTTCAAAAGCATAAGCAGGAAAGGTTGCATCGTTAGACACTACAATACACACTGGTATTGTTTTGAGTCCTAAGATTGCACAAGCCATTATCCTGTGTTGTCCATCATATACATACACCTTACCGTCTAAGAAGTCTCTCTTAACACCTGCCGCTGGCATACAGATTCTTTTATCAAATCTTTCTATGATTTTAGCAACGTGTTTAGGATCGATGTTTCTTTGCACTTGGTGATCAATATAAACATTTTTAATATCTATATGCTCAACACCTGCAGGAAAATCTATTCCAGACGTTTGTAGTCTTGATTGAGATTTTAGTAATGTACCTTGCCAGCCTTTTATCTGGTTCAGTTCATTTTCAACTTCAGACTGTAAGTCTGTAAGTTTACGAACTAAAATATTAGTGGAATTTTGTTTCATTAAAATCCTCCTAATTCGTGTAGGATCCTACCTACGTTAAATTAACAGTATTCTGCTACCACTTTGGCATACAGTTTCTACTGACGCACTGAGGTTTTTTTTACAGTGCGTTCTATTATTATAGCAGATTTTTATTTTTTGTCAACTATCTTAGCTCTTAAATATTCCTATGCAGGTAGATATTATTACCAAAAATCCAGCAAAAATTAAAACAGTTGTTAGTTTAGATAAGCAAATTAGAAAACACTTATGGACAATTAGTATTAATAATAACTGGCATAAAATTATTATTCCATGTGATAGATATAATATAGTAGATATTAAAGTAAAAGGTGAAAGCATCAAACACGGATTGAATGCAGGAATCAATACAGATAAAGGATATGAGATTTGGTTACATGGTAATTTAGCAGAATATTTTGCTAGGATATCTGAATGCATAGCACATGACGATTT
>Ga0310344_10002462_pt1 | contig 13894 bp, 17 predicted proteins | sample HC15DNA20200_MG_FD_203801 | JGI IMG/M metagenome (GOLD analysis project Ga0310344, IMG submission 203801) | Marine microbial communities from station ALOHA, North Pacific Subtropical Gyre - HC15-DNA-20-200_MG | ecosystem: Environmental > Aquatic > Marine > Oceanic | place: Pacific Ocean: North... | reverse complement strand
CCATTCCTTTCTTTATGTCGAATAATCTTATGTGCATTTCCCATGGCTTTTTTAATTTTAATGATAGACCATCGCCAATCTGAAAAGGTTGCTTGTGTTCAAATTTTACCTTTCTGGCACCCTCCTGTGCAAATATTCTCTGAATTTTTTCTATATTGTCTTTTACAATTAAATGTAATTCTTCAACGCCAGATTTTTTATCAACCTGAATTTTTTGTTTAATACCATCTGTATGTGATACTGTTTTTGGATATTTCGTAATGTACTGCATTCAATTGATTTCAAAAAATGTTCTATTTAAAATCAATTAATTGAGTTAATTTGAAAAACCTCTAACATAAACACATTGCTCATGAGAAACTGTCATTTCTTTGTAAGAAATATTCCGATTAGTCAATTGACATTTTGAATTTCTAATTATTGCTATTGGTTGTAATTCTGAACCTTCACCCATGTTATGATTTGCGATAGATGCTAAATTATCAGCTGTTGCTTGAAATGTCACCTTTAGTGGATTTCCGTCAAGATCCTTTTCTCCACGTAAATCTCTTACCGGTTCAAATCCTGCACATGCTATCGCAACGCCAACAGTTCCAACTCTAGCAGGCATTAATCTACTATCTACTATGATAACACCAACATGGATATTATATTTGAAGAAAATTTTTCTTTTAATATTTTCAGATACTTGATATGGATTTTCTGGATATAGAATCAATTTTGTTCCATCGGAATTAGATTTATCAATCCCAGCATTCGGCGCTAAGATACTATTTGACGATGTGACTATAAAGCCTGAGACACCTCCAAATATTTTATCTGATTCTCTTAATACCACTTCAACAAATTTTGGTTGCATTTGGAATTTTTTTGATATACGGTGAGCTTTTCCTGATGGAATAATGTTACTTGCATCTAAAATTCGGCCCTGTGAATTGGAAATATATTTACTTGAAATCACTACTATGTCACCATTTTCCAATGAAGTTTGGTTTTTAGATAGAATTTTGATAATTTCATCAAATAGAGCAAAATTTTTGGTTTTGTGTTTTGCCTTGAGTGGAATAACACTTAGCGTCATACTTTTTCAAAGATTTTTTCATATTTATTCTTCTGCAAAGGTTTTAATCTCAAAAAAATTGGCTCTTTGCTATGAATATTACCGAAAAGATTATTGCAAAGTCATCTGGCGAGTCAAAACTTGAACCTGGTGATGTAGTATTTGCTAAAATTGATAAAGTAATGTTACATGACGTTTCAGGTCCAGGAGTGATAAAAACTTTTGAAAAATTAGAAAATGATGGTGTTATTAAGATCGATAAACTTTTTGATCCATCAATGATCTGGGTCACGGAAGATCATTTTGTACCTTCAGTTGATAAAATTTCTGCTGAGAATATTACTAAATTATCAAATTTTACCAGTAAATTTGGAATCAAAAAACATTTCAAATATGGTATGGGTCAATATGGAATTTGTCATAGTATGTCACATGAAGAAGGTCTTGTTGCACCAGGAGAATTGTATGTAGGTGGTGATTCACATACAAATACAACAGGTGCATTAGGTGCATTTGCATGTGGATTAGGTCATACAGATATCGCATATGCCATTTTAAAAGGTAAATTGTGGTTTAAGATACCTGAAACTTTGTATTTTAAACTAAATGGAGAACTACCAGACGGTGTAATGGCAAAAGATTACATTTTGAAAATTATTGGTGATATTACAACTGAGGGTGGTGCTGGAAAAGCAATGCAGTTTGGTGGTAGTGGAATTTCTGATATGTCAGTAGAATCCCGTTTAACACTTACAAATATGACAACAGAAGCAGGAGCCAAAAACGGAATCATAGAACCTGATCAAAAAGTATTTGATTATATTGAAAAACGTGGAATAACAGAATATGAGCCAGTTTATGATGATGACGATGCACATTATGAAAAAACATTTGAGTATGAAGCATCAGAACTTGAACCTCTAGTAGCTAAACCATTTTCACCTGATAATGTATCTGTTGTAAGAGAAACTACTGGTATAGAACTTGATAAATCGTATATTGGTTCTTGTACAGGAGCAAAGTATGAGGATTTGTTAGCTGCTGCAAAAATATTAAAGGGTAAAAAAGTCAAAGTTAGAACTGAAGTTCTTCCAGCAACAATTTCTATTTACAAAAGAGCAACTCAAGATGGTTTAACACAGATTTTTATTGATTCAGGTGCAGTGGTTGGTCCTCCTACATGTGGTGCTTGTTGTGGTGCACAGATGGGTGTTTTAGATAAAGATGAAATTTGTGTAAGTACAACAAACAGAAACTTTCCAGGTCGAATGGGGCATATTGAATCAAAAACTTATCTCGCATCACCTTTAGTTGCTGCTGCCTCTGCAGTCACTGGGAAATTAACCGATCCGAGAGATTTGTAATGAAAGGAAAAGTCATAAAATATGAGCAGGATAATATAGACACTGATGTTATTTTACCTGGTCCTTATCTTAAACTTCATGAACATACCCAATTAGCCGAGCATGCCATGGAAGGACTGGATTCTGAATTTCATTCAAAAGTAAAAAATGCTAATATCATTGTCACAGGTAATAATTTTGGCTGTGGTTCATCACGTGAACATGCACCAATTGCTCTTAGTGCAAGCGGAATTGAAGCCGTTTTAGCATTATCATTTGCACGAATTTTTTATAGAAACTCGGTAGATGGTGCATATCTATTACCAATTGAAATTGATGAAAAAACATATTCAAGTATTTCAGAAAATGATGAATTAGAAATAGATACACATGAAAATTCAATCAAAAACATAACAAAAAATGAAAGTTATCCAATGAAGCCATTTCCAGAATTAATCAAAAAAATCATTGACGCTGGTGGTCTTTTCAGATATAATGAATGAATTAATTCAGGAAATTAATTTTTACGTTCTATCGGTAAGATTTTTGTTTTCGCCTTCGTGCACCTGAGCCACCAAACTTCTTTGGTTCTTTTCTACGTGCATCACCACTAATTAGATATTTGTCATATTCAAGGATTGTATTTTTTATTTGCTGTCTAGTTGATTTATTGAAAGGGTGATCTTTAGGTTCTTTTTTTGTTTTTGTCCAACCTATTAAGGCTCTTGAAATTGCTGTGGCAGATGAATATGCCTGACCCATAAATCCGCCACCTTTTACTCTAACTGAGATATCAACCTTATCTCGAAATTCATCACCAATTACTTCTAATGGTGCAAGAATTACTTCTCTTGCAGTTTCTGGATCTATCATTTCTACTGGGATATTATTAATTCTAATTTTTCCAACTCCTTTTGTAATATAGACATGTGCACTAGAGGTTTTCCTTGATGCAAAATAGATTTCAGTTTTTGGAATCAAAAGTTAGTTCCTCCAATATATCGACTTAACTCAGCCATCGTTGTGTACTTTGAAGATTCTCTAGTAATTTTTGACTTGTCAAATTGAATTTTTTTAAAACCTTTTACCTCTTTTGGAACACCAATGTATGTTCTTAATCTTGCAAGATCTGTTTTTTTCGAAGGTTTTTCTTTTGGTAACATACCCCTAATCATTCTTTTAATGATGGTATCTGGTCGTCTTGGATGAAATGGTCCATGCCTAGGATGTATGATACTAGAAATTTTCAAAAAGTCTTCATACTCACCAATAATACTTGATTTTTTACCACTAATCATAATTTTTTCACAGTTAACTATTGATACTCTATTTCCCTTTCGTAATAATTTTGCAACATTTGAGCAAACTCTTCCGGCAATTAGATTTGTACCATCAACTACAATTGGTTTACTTAGATCAATCACTTGTTCTTGTTTACTAACCAATTATCTTAACACCCTTTCCAGTTGGAAATTTACTAATCATATCTGAAAATTGTAAAATTTGCCCACCCGAATCTTTAATTTTTTTTGCAGCAGAATTTGAAATTGAAAATGAAGAAACTAATACTTTATGTGATAACTTACCGGTTCCTAATATTTTTCCTGAGATGATAACTGCATTTCCATCATCAGTGAGTTGATCAATTTTTTTAAGATTAATTTTTTTCTTATTGGAGTTTGATTTCAAGGCATTTTTTGCAATTTTTGACCAAATAGGTGCATCATTTTTTCTAGAAGCAGATTTTAGTTCTTTTATTAATTCTACCAGATTGCTATCCATAAGTCAAAACACTAAATTACCCAAATATAATGTGTATGGCGTTTTATTTCAAATCAGATAAGAAATTTTTGAATTCTTCTAACCGTTTTGATAATTCATTAACGCTGGATAGAATGATGTGATATGGCTCAAGTGAACCAGTTGTTTCAACTGTTAAGATTCGTTCATCACCATTATCTGATTCTGTTAAAACAGAAACATTAGCAGAATTCCATTTTGCATGCTCTGTTCCTCTTCCAAGTCTAGCATAGGCTTCAAACTTCAATCTTTGACCAGGTGCAAGTGTTACGATAGGAATATTGTCCGAAATTGGTTTTACTATACTATCTTGAGATTTTAATTCACCAGACAAAACTGTTCGTGTTTCATTAGTTTCATCTGAATCGAGTGTAAACATTATCTTATCAGAATCATTATCCTGTTCAACAGCAGAAAGTTCAGTTTTCAATGGAATAAGACCCAATCTGTGTGCAATTCCTTCATCAGCAAGAACTGATGAATTTATCATCATATCTACAGTATCAATTGCATATATTGGAACACCATTTAAACAGATTCTTCGTAATGCATTTGCATATTGTAATGGAATTCCCTTTAATTTAACAGACGCTTTTTGCTCATCTTGTGATATAATATTTAATGACAAATCTTACTCAAAAATTTTCAAAGTCCAAATAAATACCTTCTTAGAATTCATCAGAAATAAATATGAAATCTCTCATTATCAGTTATAAAATGACCGACAAAGTTACTCTAGTCAGATATACGTATAGTGGTGATAAATTTGAATTATTAGTAAAACCTGATCCTGCTTTTGATTATAAAATAGGAAAAATTACAGAAGTATCTCAAGTTCTAGTCTCTGATGAAATCTATACAGATTCTAGTAAAGGTAAACGTGCAACAAATGAAAAACTTCAACAGATTTTCAAAACTAATGATTCAACAAAAATTGCAGAAATAATAATGAAAAAAGGTGAGTTAAACCTTACAACTGAACAGAGAAGAAAGATGATATCGGAAAAACGAAAACAACTCGTGACATTCATATCAAAAACATATGTTGATCCACGTTCACATTTACCACATCCTCCATTAAGGATAGAACAGGCAATGGATGATGGTCGTGTTTCAATTGATCCTTTCAGGAATGTTGATGAGCAAATAAAAGATGTTGTTGAAAAACTAAGACCAATAATTCCTCTAAAATCTGAAAATACAGTTTTAGAAATTTCAATTCCAGCTCAGTTTGTTGCACAATCATACAGTGTCTTAAAATCAACTGGTACCCTGAAAAAAGAAGATTGGCAATCAAACGGTTCACTAAAAGCAATACTAGAAATACCAGCTGCCGCAAGACCAAATGTGATAGATAGATTAGGTGCAATTACAAAGGGTACTGCTACAGTTGAGGTATCTAGATGAATCATGATAAAAAACGCCATGTAATTCCTGGTGAAGTAATAATTTCTGGTCCATACAGAGCTGAACAAAATACAGTCATGTTAGATGACAAAGTTATTGCAACAGCAATTGGTCTTTCTGAGATACATGATGGAAGTGTAAGAGTCATTCCATTAACTGGAATATACTACCCAAGAGATGATGATTTAGTTATTGGTAAAATAATTTCTCATTCTGCAATGGCATGGGAAGTTGATATTAATTCATGTTATTCTGGTATGCTACCAGCAACTGATGTCTTTGGACGAGATTTTTCATCTAGTTCAAATGATCTTTCATCTAAATTAAGCAATGGTGATCTTATCGTTGCTAGAATTGCTAATTCTGACAAAACACGTGATCCACTCTTAACAATTTCAGGTAGAGAGTTAGGCAAGATTGATTCTGGCGAACTAGTCAACATATCACCAAGCAAAGTTGCGAGACTTATTGGTAAACGAGGTTCTATGATTCAGATGATTGAAGGCGAAACACACGCACAGATTACCATTGGTCAGAATGGGTTGATTGTTATCTCTTGTGAAGATTCAGATGGATTATTAAAGGCAATTAAGGCAGTTGAATTAGTTGAAGATAATGCACATGTTGCAAATTTGACAGATCAGATAAGTGAAATGTTAGGAAAAAAAAGTGATTAAAATGGGTGGAAGAGATACAGATGTTGTTCTATTAGATGAAAAAGGGGTTCGATGTGATGGAAGAAAAATTAACGAAACAAGAAAAGTAAGTATCACGGCAGGTGTACTAAAAAACGCCAATGGTTCTGCATACATTGAATTTGGTGAAAATAAAATTCTAGTAGGTGTTTACGGTCCAAGAGATGTTCACCCAAAGCATTTGTCTGATACTGACACAGGAATATTGCGTTGTCGATATCATATGTCACCATTTTCAGTTGGTGAGAGAAAAAATCCAGCACCTTCTAGAAGAGAAGTTGAAATTAGTAAGGTAATCAAGGAAGCACTTGAACCTGCTGTCATGTTAAAACAGTTCCCAAGAACCGCAGTTGATGTCTATATGGAAATCCTACAAGCTGATGGAGGAACTCGTTGTGCTGCACTTACCGGTGCATCTGTTGCATTAGCTGATGCTGGAATTCCTATGCGTGATTTAGTTGCAGGATGTGCTGCTGGAAAAGCAGCGGATACCATTATTCTAGATGTAAATAATGAGGAGGATCAAGCAGGTCAAGCTGATTTACCAATGGGCTACATGCCAAATCTACAAAAAATCACTCTTTTACAACTCGATGGCGTTCTTACTCCTGATGAATACAAAAAATGTATTGAGATAGGAATTGATGGTTGTAAACAAGTTTATGAAATACAAAAAAAGGCATTACAAGACAAATATTTTTCAAAGGATGGAGATCAATAATGTCAAATTCTAAGATCATTGATCAATTGAAAAAAAATCAAATTCTTGAACTCCTAAAAGAAGAAAAACGTATTGATGGTCGTGCATTTGAACAAGTCCGTGAACTCACTATTGATACTGGTGTTATACCAAAAGCAGAAGGTTCAGCAAGAGCAAGATTAGGAGATACTGAAGTTGTTGCTGGTGTTAAGATTCAACCCGAAAGACCATTTCCAGATACCGGTGATCAAGGAATGCTAATTTGTACTGCTGAGATTTTACCAATTGCACACCCAGATGTTGAAACTGGACCACCAACACCACCAGTAGTTGAATTAGCAAGAGTCACAGATAGAGGAATTAGAGAAAGTAAGATGTTAGATATGAAGCAGCTAGTACTAGAGAAAGACAAATCTGTTATAGGAATTTTTTGTGATAATGCAGTAACTGATCATGACGGTAATCTTTTTGATGCATGCTCTTATGCTACAACAGCTGCAATCAATTCTTGCAAAATTCCAAAATATGAAATGAAAGATGACTTGCCTGTAAAAATTGAGGACGAATTTAATGAGCCACCAATTTCAACGCTACCAGTTTCTGTTACTATGGCAAAGATTGATGGATACATAATAGTTGATCCAAATCTTGATGAATGGTCAATCATGGATGCACGTATTACTATAACTACAAACTCTGATGGAAATGTTGTTGCGCTTCAAAAGGGTGGTAAGGATGGATTTACACAAGATGAACTTGTCAAATGTGCAGACATTTCGGTAAAAGTTGGTTCCAAGATACGAGAGATTATAAAACAAAGTAGTTCTGGTGAAGATTAGATGGTTAAAAAACAAAAACCACTAAAAGGATTGGGTGCCAGATATGGTATAAAACCTAGAAAACAGTTTACTCAAATACATCATTTGATGAAAAGTGATAGAAAATGTCCAGAATGTGGTGGCTCTGTTAGAAGAGAATCTGTTGGAATTTGGTCATGTAAAAAATGTACATTCAAAATAACTGGAACAGCTTATGACGTTAAGTTATAGTACTAAAATAAAATTTTCGGCAGGTAAAGCAACTAAAGCAATTTTTGATTCAGTTTCAACAGACAACAAATTCTACCCTGAAAATCCAACAAAAACCAAAATCTCATATGATAAAAAAATTCTTGTTGAAATCAAATCCGAACAAATTTCACACCTACGTGCAAATTTAAATTCAACTTTGAGACTTTTACAGGCATCTTCTGATTCAATCAATTCGGTAAAGATATAATAAAACAATTAGTAAAAACCTGTTATGTCATCAGGTCAACAAATGCCTCCTTGGTTACAAGAACAAATTACAAAAATGCAGCAATCGCAACAAAATCTTCAATCCATATTGGCTCAGAAACAACAAGTTGAAATGGAAAACACTGAATCTGAACGTGCATTAGAAGAGCTACAAAAAGCAAATGATGATGATCAGGTCTTTAAATTTGCTGGAAGCATTTTGATAAAATCTGATAAAAAAACACTAATCGAAGAATTAGAAGAAAAGAAGGAATTGTCTAAAACAAAAACAACAGTCCTAACAAAACAAGAAGAACGAATAAAATCAAGTCTTCAGGAACAAGAAAAAAAGATTCAAGAAATGCTGAAAAACCCACAATCTGGAAAAAATTCTACAGAAACCACTAGTTAAAACTCATTAATCAGATTTTATATTAGACTAATTCTAAATTGCTAACTTCTAAAATAACTCTGTATTCATTTTGTCGTATTTTATCTGTATATTTTATTGATGAAATTTTTTTTGTAAGAATATGATCATCAACTACTCTAGCCTCACCAAAAAATTTTTCCCCGTTAAATTCAACCTTTACTAATGGATTTGCGATTGCATTTTTCAGCCAGTCACTATTTGGATTCCTTCTTGAAAAGTAAATCATGTTGTTGTAAGTCACTGCCTTTGCCCAGACAGAATGCTCCTTTCCAGTTTTCCTACCAATAGTTGTTAGAATCGCTTTAAATGTAAGATTATTTTTGAAAGACAAGATTTCACCCAAATGCCATAATAGCAGCAAACATTGCAATAAGTATTGAACCTCCAACACCCATGAAATACATAATTTTGTTTCCTTGCATTATTTCGATTATATTTTTACAATATTTATAATATAATTCGCAATGATGTTATAATCTAAAAATCTATCATTCATATGCATGCAATAAAAGTAGATTTACTATCAAAACAATTTCAAAAATTCATAGCATTAGACAATATTTCATTTGAAGTTGAAGAAGGTGAGATTTTTGGATTTTTAGGACCAAATGGTGCAGGAAAAAGTACAACAATGATGATACTCACAACATTGTTAAAACCAACTTCCGGACATGCTTCTGTTCAAGGATTTGATGTTGTCACACAAGGAAAGAAAGTTAGAGAAAACATAGGATTTGTTCAACAAGAGATTGGTGTTGATGAATATCTCACAGGCAGGGAAAACCTAGTATTTCAATCTAGAATTAGCCAAATACCAAAAGAAAATGTGAAATCTAGAATTGATGAGGTCATATCTCTAGTTGAACTTGAAGAAAAGCAAAATGAAGCAGCAATTACTTATTCTGGAGGTATGAGAAAAAGACTTGATATTGCTTGTGGTTTAATACATAGACCAAGAGTGCTATTTCTGGACGAACCCACGGTCGGTCTTGATATACAAACAAGAAGAAAGATTTGGGAATACATTAGAAAGATACACAAAGAATTTGAAATGACACTTTTCGTTTCCACTCATTACATGGAAGAGGCAGACAATCTTTGTGATCGTGTGGGCATAATTGATTATGGAAAAATTCAGGTTATTGATACTCCTGAAATCATGAAAAATGCAATGGGAAATGATATGATTTCATTTTCGCTAATCGACGGAATTGGAAAACACGATGAATTAATTGATAGAATCAAGCAAATTGAGTTTGTGAATCAGGTGATTAAAGAACAGGATAAAATTACAATTAAGTCATCACAGTGTTCAGAAGTTATACCTAAAATTTTTCAAACCACATCTGAACTTAACGTAGATATTGATTCACTTTCTTTAAACAAACCAACATTAGATGATGTTTTCATATCATACACAGGACGTAATTTACGTGATGATACAACTCAAAAATTAAACAAAAGAAAGGAATTCAACTTAAACAGGAGAAGAGGTATTTGATCACATCGGATACTTATGCAATTTTCTGGCGTGAGATGAAGCGTTATCGAAAATCAAAAAGTGGGGTCATAATTAGATTAATTCAGCCAGCGATATGGATAATTGTAATGGGAAATATTTTTGCAGGTACACAACCATTAATTGAATCAGTTGGTTTTGATGGTGAGTATATTGAATTTATGGCACCTGGTGTGATCATATTAACTGCTATTTTTACGAGCATATTTGGTGGTGTGAATACACTTTGGGATAGACGGTACGGTTTTATGAACAAGGCATTGACATCACCAATATCAAGATCATCAATTGCATTAGGTAAAATGCTTGCAATTTCTTTAATTGCTGCATTTCAAGCAAGTTTGATTTTGGGGATAGCACTTGCAATAGGAGTTAGTATGCCACATCTTTGGATGATTGGACCTATCATGGCTATTGTAATTTTATTCTCAATCGGATTCTCTGGAATTTCAGTCATGGTTGCAGCTGCGGCAAAATCCCAAGAGACATTCTGGGGAGTAATTAATTTTCTTGGAATGCCACTATTCTTACTAAGTCCTGCACTTTTTCCATTGGCATTAATGCCAGATTGGCTTTCTTCAATTGCAGCATTTAATCCTGTAAGCTATACTGTAATATTGGTACGAGAAATGATGTCTGGATTTGTAGAAGGATGGTCTGCATTACTATGTGTTGCAATTTTAGTTGGTTTTAGCATCTTGATGATTGGTTTAGCAAGCTATGTCTTCACGCGTGACGTAAACAAGCCATTCTGAGCCTGAAATCTATAGGTTTTCATTCTAAGATTTTGAAATCTATGTAGATGGTCATTTTTGACCAAAATTACAAAAAAACCTCACACGTGTGATCTTGTGTATTTTTCAAAATAATTTTCTGATGTATAAAGGACTATCCCTAGTTATACTATTTTCAGTATTGTTGTTAGGTGTAACACTTGCTCAAAATTCATATGCCGCAAATCATTCATTCGAACTAGAATGGGGAGTTTCTGGAAAAGACAAACCTGGAATGTTTTTGAATCCACAGAATTTAGCAATTGATTCAGAAAATAATATCTATGTAACTGATCTTGGAAATTCAAGAATTCAGAAATTTGATGATCAAGGAAATTATATTAGATCATGGGGTTCACAAGGTTCTGATCCTGGTCAATTTACAAATCCAACTGGAATTGCTGCGACAGATGAATATGTCTTTGTTGCAGATAGCAGTTTAAATACAATTCAGAAATTTGATTCATTCGGTAATTTTGTTATGCAATGGGGAAGTTATGGGGCTAATAATAGCGAATTTAGATCACCAAACGGAATTACAATTAGCGATGATGAATTTATCTATGTAGTTGATACTAAAAATAGTCGTATACAAAAATTCACCTTTGATGGAGAGTATGTATCTTCATTTGGACAAAGTGGTAAAAGAGCAGGGAATCTTGTTGCTCCAATAGATATTGCAGTAGATAACACGGGAAACGTGTTTGTGACTGATCCTGGTAATTATAGAATTAATGTATACAGTAACGATGGAAATTTTCTAAGAACTTTTGATTCAAGTGTAGGAGGATTTAGAGTATCACCATCTGGAATAATTCTTGACGAGAACAATAATCTTTACACTGCTGATACTACAAACAACAGAATTATTCAATATAACGAATTTGGTTTTACGCATTCTATATTTGGTATTCCTGGAAATGGGGATGGCCAATTCTATTTACCCAAAGATGTTGCAGTAGATAATAATGGATTTCTCTATGTGACTGACACACTAAATCATCGAATTCAAAAACTCTCTACACCAGTTGTCCTTGACAAATTAAATGCAGGAAATGAACAGGTTGTTATTGAACCTGAGACTATCAAACCAGAATTTACTCCTGAATTGAAAGAAATCACAGAGGAAGAAGCCCAGATTCCACTTGTAAATAATATACCAAATGACTTTACAAAACCAACCATATCGGTGCCTGAGGATATAATTATTGAGGCTACTGGACCACTCACATCTGTCTTTATTGGTAATGCAGATGCAAGTGATGAAAGTGGAATACTCTCTTTAACAAATAATGCTGCAGAAACATTTCCGCTTGGAGTGTCTACCATTATCTGGACTGCAATTGATGGTTCAGGAAATATGGCAATAGCATCTCAAACAGTCACAGTTCAGGATACAACACCACCTGAAATTGAACAGTTAGAAGGAATTGTATTTGAGGCAGTATCATATACAGAAAACTTTGTTCAAATTGAAACACCACTAACATTTGATGCTGTAGGTATAGTTTCGGTAGAAAACAATGCACCTGAAGTTTTTGCTTTAGGAGAAACCTATGTCACATGGACAGCCATAGATGTTATGGGAAATATATCTACAATGCAACAAAAAATTACCTTAATGGATTCTACACCACCCAGAGTAGATATTCCTGATGATATTATAATTGAGGCAAATAGTATTGATGTAAACACAGTATCATTAATTGAGCCAGAGGTTTTTGATCGTGTTAAAGTGATATTATTATCTAACGATGCACCTGAAGTTTTTCCACTTGGTGAGACTGTAGTCACATGGACAGTTATTGATTCATCTGGAAATATTGGGATATCATCTCACAATGTTACTGTTATAGATTCTACACCACCAAAAATTCTTCTTAATGATGTGACCTTAGAAGCAACGGTTCCTGGTGGAAGTGATATTTTACTATCAACACCAAAAATTAATGATATACAAGAAGTAAATATTACCAACGATGCACCAGATATATTTCCATTTGGAGAAACTATAGTGACTTGGAATGTAACTGATCAGTCTGGTAATGAATCAACTAGGACACAAATTGTTAATGTAGTTGATACAATAAAACCTATTTTGGTAGTACCAGAGGATATCCAAATAGAGGCTACTGGCATTGACACAATAATCGATGATTTTGGTGAATTCACTACAGAAGATATTTCAGAAATAGATTCCTTATCTAACGATGCACCAGAATCATTCCCACTTGGTGAAACAATAGTCACATGGACTGCAACTGATACTTCAGGCAATTCAGTATCAGAGACACAGTTAGTTAGTATTGTGGATACTACTACCCCTCAAATTATTGCACCATCAGACATTATACTTGAAGCAGTTGATCCTGTTGAAAATTATCTTGAATTATCTGAAGCAAGAGTATCAGATGCCGTAGAAATTGAATTAGTAGAAAACGATGCACCAGAATCATTCCCACTTGGTGAAACAATAGTCACATGGACTGCAACTGATACCTCAGGTAATTCAGCATCTGATACTCAATTGATTATTATTAAAGACACAGTTCAGCCTACACTTACAGGTCCTGACAATATTATCTTAGAAATTACTGACGAACTAGGAAATATAGTTGACATTGGTCAGGCCTATGCATTAGATCAGGTTGATCAGAATGTTGTTGTGACTAACGATGCACCAGAATCATTCCCACTTGGTGAAACAATAGTCACATGGACTGCAACTGATACCTCAGGTAATTCCACTGTTTTCTTACAAACTATTAGTATCGTTGATACAACAGCCCCAAACCTTGTCACACCACAAAATATTATTCAGGAAGCTAACGATGAGACATTTAATTCCGTGATTCTTGGTAATCCAGAATCTTCTGACATTGTTGAT
>Ga0310344_10002461_pt1 | contig 13899 bp, 15 predicted proteins | sample HC15DNA20200_MG_FD_203801 | JGI IMG/M metagenome (GOLD analysis project Ga0310344, IMG submission 203801) | Marine microbial communities from station ALOHA, North Pacific Subtropical Gyre - HC15-DNA-20-200_MG | ecosystem: Environmental > Aquatic > Marine > Oceanic | place: Pacific Ocean: North... | reverse complement strand
ATACTAACTAATTGTGTAGTCGATGCTGAATTTCCACTCTCATCAGTTGCTGTCCATGTAACTATGGTTTCACCAAGTGGGAATACTTCAGGTGCATCGTTGGTTATGGATGATACTCCAACTGCATCGTCTGCCAAAACCACACCTAATTCAACAGTATTTTCATATTTTGAAGTTGCTTCTACTGATATTTGCTCTGGTACCTGAATTTCAGGGTTAGTGGTATCAACAAATGTAATATTTTGTAATATGATAGATTGATTTCCACTCTCATCAGTTGCTGTCCATGTAACTATGGTTTCACCAAGTGGGAATACTTCAGGTGCATCGTTGGTTATGGATGATACTCCAACTAAATCATATACAGATGGAATATCAAACTCTACAGAATTTGAAGATGCATTTTGTGCTTCCAATGATATGCTCAAAGGGGTTACAAATTGTGGTGATGTTGTATCTACTACATTAATCAATTGAGTTGCAGTAGATTGATTTCCACTCTCATCAGTTGCTGTCCATGTAACTATGGTTTCACCAAGTGGGAATACTTCAGGTGCATCGTTGGTTATGATAGGATTTTCATCTATTACGTCGCTTAATATTGGAACTCCAATTTCTATCATCATACCAGATGTATCATTAATTTCAATTGAAATATTATCGGGTGCTGTTAGTAATGGTGGTGTTGTATCTACTACATTAATCAATTGAGTTGCAGTAGATTGATTTCCACTCTCATCAGTTGCTGTCCATGTAACTATGGTTTCACCAAGTGGGAATACTTCAGGTGCATCGTTGGTTATGGTTAAAATTTCTACATTATCAGATGTACGTGCAGAATTTAACTCAACTATGTTTTCAAGTAGATTACTAGCTTCAGTTATAATATTACTTGGTGCAATAATTTCTGGATTAGTTGTATCTACAATAGTAATTATTTGTGACCCATTAGATACATTATCATAGTTATCAACTACTGACCATGTAACTATGGTTTCACCAAGTGAAAATCCCTCAGGTGCATCGTTAGTAATAGATGATATTCCAGAAATATCATCATACATTATAGTACCCAAATCTTCAATATCACTGATTAATCCAGTAGCCTCAAAAATAATGTTGTCTGGTATTGTGATAACTGGTGGTGTTGTATCTACTACATTAATCAATTGAGTTGCAGTAGATTGATTTCCACTCTCATCAGTTGCAGTCCATGTAACTATGGTCTCACCAAATGGGAGTACTTCAGGTGCATCGTTGATAATGAAAACCTGTTGTAGATCGTCTGTTTCCGGTAGACTAATCTCTGAATTTACACCATCTGATATTGTAGCTTCTAGTACGATATCCTCTACAATAATTGCTGGTGCTGTTGTATCTATAACACTAACTAATTGTGTAGTCGATGCTGAATTTCCACTCTCATCAGTTGCTGTCCATGTAACTATGGTTTCACCAAGTGGGAATACTTCAGGTGCATCGTTTGATAATGATTTAATACTCAAATTATCCTGAACCTCAGGTAACATCAAATCAACTTGATTTTCAGTTAGACTAGCTGCTTCAATTACTAAATTCTCAGGCTGGGATATTCTTGGATTTACATTATCAAATAACTCAATAATTTGTTCAGCAGTAGACATATTTCCCATAATGTCACTCACAGTCCATGTAACTATGGTCTCACCAAGTGGGAATACTTCAGGGGCATTATTTTCAACTAAACCTATACCAACTAAATCATGCACCGATGGGATACCTAATTCAATAGTATTTTGAGTTAATGATTTTGCTTCTCCACGAATTTTTGGTATTGGTGATATATCAGGTGGTGTTGAGTCATTTACAGTGATACTTTGTGGTGCAATAGTCATATTTCCGGAACCGTCAATTGCAGTCCATATTATAGTAGAAGTTCCAAGTGGGAATTTTTCTGGTGCATTATTTGTTAAGGACAAAATTCCACTTGCGTCATATGCCATGGCATAACCAATATTTACTTTAGTCAATCCAGCTTTTGCTTCTGTAATAATATCCTCTGGAACTGAAATCACTGGTCGAATAAAGTCATTTGGAATAGAAATTGGTGGTTGTAACTCTATTTTAGGTTCAACTGGAGCCTGTGGTTCAACTGGAGCCTGTGGTTCAACTGGAGCCTGTGGTTCAACTGGAGCCTGTGGTTCAACTGGAGCCTGTGGTTCAACTGGAATTTGCTCTGGAGTAACAATAGTAGGTATTACAAGTGGTGTTTCAAATTTTTGTATACGATGGGAATAAGTATCTACAACAAATACATAACCATCATTTGCAGATAGAATGTCTTTTGGTAAGTTAAATTGACTGGGACTTTTACCATATTGCCCCCACTGCGTTAAAGTCATCCCAAATTGATCTGTTTGAACAATTCTATTATTTGCAGTATCAACGATATACAAATTATCGTTACTGTCAATATCAATTCCTTCTGGTGTTATTGGAAACCCAGCAAAATTTCCATCAATACTATTAAGAAATCTATCATTATTAGAAAATTTAACAATTTTTTTCCCATGTAAATCTGCAACGTAAGTATTTCCAATACTATCAAATGCTATATCTACTGGCTTTCTTAGATCAGAATCAGTAAAACCACTTTTTCCAAACTCTGAAATATACACACCATTTAATGTAAACTTCTGAATTCTATCATTTCCTGTATCTACGACGTAAAGTATTTCATTATTAATTCCTAATCCTTGTGGAGAATTAAACTCTCCATCAGCATTTCCTGCAATACCCCACTCTGTTACAAAATTACCATCAAGATCAAATTTCTGAATTTTATTAAGTATATTATCTGAAACAAAAACAAAGTTTTCTGTAACAGCTATTCCTTGTGGAGAATTAAATTCTCCTGCACCAGAACCGTTAACTCCCCAAGTATTAATAAAATTTCCTGAACTATCAAAAATTTGAATTCTTGAATTTCCAAGATCAGTTACATACAGATTACCTTGATTATCTTCAGATATTTGCTGAGGAAAAAGAAAATTACCTGGTGCTGTTTTTCCAGATTCACCCCATTCTAATTCAAAACTATGATTACCAAATGCATAAGATGATTGAGAAAAGGATATGCCCAATAGTAATACTGAGAATAGTACAACTAGGGAAGCTACTGTAGACATAAGATTTACTTTAAAAATGTTAAAAAGATCAAGAAAGTGAGTATTTTTTATTATTTTGGTCAAATTCAGTCAAAATTGACTGAATTTGGTGCATTTGTATAATTAAAATGGTTTATTCACGTCTCGTGTAAAAATATAGCTGGCTAGACCAATCATTATAATACTAAAACCTACCAAAATTGTGATACTTAGTAATGCAGACCATCCCTCAACATATCCAGACATCATTTCTCTTACTAATATCACAGTATAACTTACAGGATTAAATGCCGCAATTGATGAAAGCCAATCAGGCATTAAAGCTAAGGGAAAAAGTGCTGGACTAAGCAAAAATAATGGCATGCCAAGAAAATTAATTATCCCCCAGAAAGTTTCTTGTGATTTTGCTGCAGCTGCAACCATAACTGAGATTCCAGAAAATCCAATCGAAAATAAAATTACAATTGCCATAATGGGCCCAATCATCCACAAATGTGGCATACTAACTCCTATTGCAAGAGCGATTCCCAAAATCAAACTTGCTTGAAATGCAGCAATTAAAGAAATTGCAAGCATTTTACCAAGTGCAATTGATGATCTTGATATCGGTGATGTTAATGCCTTGTTCATAAATCCATAACGTCTATCCCAAAGCGTATTTACCCCACCAAAGATGCTTGTAAAAATTGCAGTTAGTATGATAACACCAGGTGCCATAAATTCAATATATTCACCATCAAAACCTACAGATTGAATGAGTGGTTGTGTCCCTGCAAAGATGTTTCCCATCACAATTATCCATATTGCAGGCTGAATCAATCTGATAATAACTCCACTCTTTGACTTTCTGTAGCGTTTCATCTCACGCCAGAAAATTGCATAGGTGTCAGATGTGATCAAAGTCCTCTCCTCCTGTTTAAATTGAATTCTTTTCGCTTGTTCAATTTTTGAGTGGTGTCATCTCGCAAGTTGTGTCCAGTATATGATATGAAAACATCATCTAATGTTGGCTTGTTTAATGATAAAGAGTCAATTTCTATATTCATTTCAGATGTAACCTGAAAGATTTTAGGAATAACTTCTGCACATTTAGATGATTTGATTGCAATTTCACCTTGTTTATTAGATGCTTGATTTACAAATTCAATTTTCTTTATTCTGTTAATTAATTCATCTTGCTTTGTAACTCTATTAATCAATGAAAATGAAATTATGTCATTCCCCATTGCATTTTTCATGATTTCAGGCGTGTCAATAACCTGAATTTTTCCATAATCAATTATACCAACACGATCACAAAGCTTGTCTGCCTCTTCCATATAATGAGTTGAAACAAAAAGTGTCATATCGAATTCTTTGTGTATCTTTCTAATGTATTCCCAAATCTTTCTTCGTGTTTGAATATCAAGGCCAACAGTAGGCTCGTCTAGGAACAGTACTCTTGGTCTATGTATTAATCCACAAGCAATATCAAGTCTTTTTCTCATACCTCCAGAATAAGTAATTGCAGCCTCATTTTGTTTTTCTTCAAGTTCAACTAAAGATATCACTTCATCAATTCTGGATTGTATCTGATCTTTTGGTATTCGGTTAATTCTAGATTGAAAAACTAAATTCTCTCTACCAGTAAGATATTCATCAACACCAATCTCTTGTTGAACAAATCCTATATTCTCTCTAACTTTTTTCCCTTGGGCGACAACATCGAATCCCTGAACAGATGCATTTCCAGAAGTTGGCTTTAGCAGTGTAGTAAGTATCATCATTGTTGTGCTTTTTCCTGCTCCATTAGGTCCCAAAAATCCAAAAATCTCACCTTGTTCTATCTGAAATGAAATATTGTCTACCGCTTTGAATTTTTGAAAGTGTTTTGAAAGCGAGTCTACTTTAATTGCATGCATAATTAATGACGGAATTTAGATTATAACATCATTACGAATTATATTATAAATATTGTAAAAATCTAAGAAACTTCATGCGGGGAAATACAGTTATGTATATTATTGGAGTTGGTGGCTCCACACTTATTGCTATGTTCGGTGCATTTTTGGCATTCGGGTGAAACTTTGGCTGTTAAAAATAATCTTACATTCAAAGCAATTTTAACTACAGTTGGTAGAAAAACTGGTAAAGAACATTCTGTCTGGGCAAAAGCAGTAACTTATAACAATATGATTTACTTTTCTAGGAGAAATTCTAATAGTGATTGGCTAAAAAATGCAATTGCAAACCCTAGAGTTAAAGTAGAATTTGATGGTCAAGAATTTTCTGGAAATGCCAGACTGGTGCAAGAGGAAGAACTTTCAAAGAAGATTTCAACACTAAAATACACTGAAAAAAATCGCCAAGAAGAATCTAGAATTGTTTTAGAAGTACAGATTTCTGATGCATAGTTTAAACAATATGTAAGATTGTAGACAGACCTCTCCGATCCACTTCTACACCATCTTTCATTTCATTTACAATGATGGTGAAAGAGATAACATCACGTTGTTTACATTCCTCAGTATTTAGCATTAAATGAATATCCATTAAATCAAATTCTGTCTCAGGAATATTTGTTTCATCAAAAAATGCTTTTCCAGTTGATTCAATTCTAAATCTTTGATCTTTCTGGTGAAAACCTATCTTTGTTTTTCTACCCTCTCGTCCTACTGCTTTTACATTGACATCAATTATTCCAGGTTTTCCCATTGTATATTCTGATTTTTGATTAACGTAGACACCAATCTGGAATGGTTTACCAGCAGTAGCCTCTGCCATTTTTTGAATTCCATCATTCATTACAACATCAACTGCTTTGATTGATTGTGGAATTTTTGCAAGCCATTTGTTAGTCTTTTCAATAACAGCTCCAATCTCACTTCTTCTTTTTTTGTCTTCATCTAAGGTGATTTCATTTCTATTGGAGTACAAATCAACCCATTCAAGATAACTTCCAGAAATATCTTCAATGAAGTCAATACATGTTCTTTTGTAATCAGTTACATTATCAGTTCTTTCTGAAGCATCATCAGTCCTCATTCCATCATAATCCATTGGCATAGCCATAAACTTGAAATAATTTTTTGTTCTAAAAAACTAATCTAAATAAGGCATATTTTTTAAGAACAAATATGCCGGGGTAGCTCAGCCTGGTTAGAGTGCCAGTTTCATGGTTAACTCTGACGGGTCTTCCATAGAAGGCAATACTCATAATCTGGAGGTCGTGGGTTCGAAACCCACCCCCGGCATTACAATAATATAGTAAATTAGGATTTTATTCCAATAACTAAATCCACTTTATAATTAAGACTGGTTCTGCTGTTAATTTTTAGATTCCAAGAAAATGAATTTGGTTTTTTTGTATTATGTACAATTGACATGCCAAGATGATGCAATTTTTCCCGAATATCATTCTCATAGAGTGGTGTCTTAACAGAATTTTTTCCACGATCATAATCATATGGATCAGAAATTATGATATAACCAGTATTAACTTGTTTGTACATAATATTCAATAATTGAACTGGTTCAATTATCTCTAGCATATTAAGTGCTAGTACAATATCAAATTTCTTTTTCCCGAAAGGATGAAAAAGTGAATCACTAACAAAAAAATCAACATTTTCATGAGAATTTTCTTTTGCTGTAGATACGGCATAAAAAGATGAATCTATCCCAAACACAGTATCATGTTTTTGTGCAAGTGATTCTGATATTATTCCAATTGATGATCCATGTTCTAAGACAAATTTAGAATTTGGAAGTAAAGAAAACTTTTGTAACATTTTTGAATAGAAATTAGAGTTTTTATTTTTTCGGTATATTGTTTCCCAACGTTTTTCAATAATTGCTAAATCATTAGAGGATTTTTTAAGTTTTGATAGTGTGGATTTAACAAAATTTTTCATTTTACCTGATTTAGATATTGATAATAAATTACCTCCTAGGGATGGTCGTGATTGAAGATAGTGTTTAAATGATTTCATCATTATTGGAATTCCATTAATAATTGGAAATTTTTCCTTGCAATTAATACAAATCAAGAATCCTTCAAGAATTTCAGATGACTCATCCAAAATTTCTGTATTTATTTTACTTGAACAATTAACACATCTTAAAAATTTAGAATTTTTTTTGTGCAATATACAGTAAGGAACAGTATAGAATATCTATTTTTCATCCAGATAGTATTAAATTAGTTTTAATTTGCTTTCAAGTATGACTGAACTTGAAGAGTTTGCTGAGGCATTATTAGATCAAATCTCTGTAGAAATTAATGAGGAAAAAGAAATCTCTGGACTTTTTTCCAAAATAAATGAAGATTCAAGTATTCCAAAAGATTTTGAGAAGTTAGAGAGTTTTGTTGAGAGAAAAGCACCAGAATTAATGCAAAAAGTTGCTGATTTCACGAATTTACAAGTTCCTTCAGATATTAAAATTGAATTTCCAGATTTGAAAGAATTCAAGATGATGAAGGCAAAAAAAGTACATACAACAAATGAATCAAGGCAATATGTAGATGAGTTGTTTTTAGGGGTTGCAGATTTAGATATTAAGAAAATATCTGAATTAATTGACAAGGATCTGGCAAAATTTCTTGTTTATTCGACATATGCAAAATCATACATTTCAAAAATTTCCACTACGTATGGAGATGTTTTGGACTCGACAATTTACCTTAACAAATTCATTCTTTCAAGTTATCCCCAGATTATTCTTTACAAGCAAGGGCCTCCATTTGAATCAAGAACAGAGCAAGTTAATTCAGGATATCGTGGGGCATTAAAAATGACTTTACTTGAAGAATTAATCCATTCCACTCAAGATAATTTGCATAATGAAAATAAAACGGCAGTAGTAAATGTAAATTCAATTAATGAGGAACTTGCTAAAATGATTATTAGCCTTGATGAACCAACTACATCAAAACTTTATGAATATTTACAATTACAGACAGTTCCAGAGGACTTTCCAATTGCAAAGAAGGCAAATTTATTCTTCATGCTAAATCCTGATAATTTTATTGTAAATGTTCTAGGTCCAGATGTGATGACATTTACAAAAGTTGAAGTTGATCCAAAAATTTCTGAATTAATACCAGGTCTTTTAGATATTTATCAAAGATGGTTGCTCCCAATCCAAAAACATCATGCTGCATTTACAACTATGGAAGGAATTGCTGAATTTTCTGTGCAGAATATATTATCTGATGATATTGATTTTCAAAATTATTTAACCACATTCATGGGTACTGATTTTTCATCATACCAAGTTCGTAAAAGCATGGGAAAAGATTTTACTGCTAAAATTTATGAAAAATTTGGTCCAAAATCATTTAAATTTTTGATTGAAAAACCACCATCAACAAAAGAACTTAAAGATCCTGAGTTATATTTGAAAAGGGATTTATCCACTGGATCTACTTATATCAAATAATTAGTAAATTTTATTGTAGATTAAGTAAATGTATACATGAAAAAATTAGTTGTCAATGATTGAGGAAACATCATGGCCTTTCTTTATCATTTTTACTTCATGTCGAGCTAATTCATTTCTGAATGCATTTTTAATTACATCAACTTCGTTTCGTAATGTTGCAATTTCATCTTCAAGTTTTGAAACACGGTCATAGATAGTCTCTTCTTTACTAGGTGAATTCTTACTACTCATAGACTTGTAAAAATAAAAAATTCCTTAAAAAGGTATGGATTAGAAATGAGGCTAATTCTATAAATCAAACTCTTGATTACAGGAAGGACATTTTCCGCGTTCTTTTCCCACAGTTCCAATTATGAATATTCTACCAATTGTTTTACATAAAGGACACATTCCGGTTGTAACATTTTTTGGACCAGTTTTAATAATTTTTTGTGATTTTCTTCGTCCCATAAAATTTATTTGAAAATCCACCTTTTAAGTTAATCTTAACTGGCGCGGGGTGAGGGATTTGAACCCCCGAGTTCTTGCGAACATGGGATTAGCAATCCCACGCCCTACCAGGCTAGGCGAACCCCGCACACACGTGCTAACTCAATTCTGTAAATAAACTCACTCTTCTTCAAAACGACTATAATTTTTAACCACGCTTTGTAGTGGTTCTCTCTTGCCTCCAACTACTTTTAGATCGACAGATATGTTCCCATCCTCAATTTTTATTATATTATAGCTGTTTTCAAAAAATCCTCTAACACGTTCTGAAGAAACACTACCAGCGTTTGCAATAAGTAAATTATTAAAATCCCATAACCATGGTCTATGCTTATGACCACATAAAACTAGATTTACATTAGAATCTAGGGTGGCTCTTAGAACATCACCTGCGTCAATGATTGTTAATCTATCAGATCCTGTGTCAGGAATTCCAATTAAGTGGTGATGCATTGCCAGAATTGTTGTTTTATTCTGATATTTTTTCATAGTTCGCTCAAGCCACAAAGTTTGCCTGTAACCAACTTCACCCTCATCTCTATCAGGTCGTGCTGTTCCTAATGTAACTAATACGACATTATCATCTAATTCATTAATTGTTTGGAATGGAAAATATTTTTTGAAATGTAAATACCCGGTGTTCCTATAATCATGATTTCCACTTATCGCAATGATTTTTTCTGCATTAATTTTTGAGATTAAAGTTTTACATTTTTCATATTGTTCTTTCAGTCCTTCATTTGTCAAATCACCAGTTATAACCACTGCATCAGGATTTAGTGAATTAACTTCATGTATGACTTTCTCGAAAATCTGTTCTCTAAACTGTGCTCCAACATGTATGTCTGAGAGTTGGATAATTTCCATTCTAAATTTTTTATATATTTTAATGATTTAAGATTTTTCTATATGATGTAATGTAGGTTATTACTTTATCAAGGAATAAATAATTGAAACTTGTTTTTGATAATTATGGGTAAAAAAGCAGCTATTATCAAAGGAGATGGAATCGGTCCTGAAATAGTGGATTCAATGATAAGCATACTAAATGAATGTAATTTGCAATCAGAATTAATTTTTTCTGATGCTGGTTCAGAACAATGGGAGAAAAATGATGGTAAAGATGAATCATATATTCCAGACTCAACCATGAAAATACTAGAAGAAGTTGATGCATGTTTCAAAGGACCAACCACTACAATTCCAAAACCAAATGCGCCAAGAAGTGTTGCAGTTACATTACGACAAAAATTTGAATTATTTGCAAACATTAGACCAGTAAAAACCTTCAAAAGATTAACACCAAACAGAAATGTTGACTTTGTTTGTTTTAGAGAAGCTACTGAGGGATTGTATACTGGTGTTGAAACACAACTAACAGATGATGCTGCAATTGCAATTAGAAAAATTACAAGAACTGGTTGTACCAGATTTATGAATTCTGCATTAGATTGGGCAAAGAAATATGAATTAAACAAAATTGTTGCAATCACAAAACGTAACATTCTCAAAAAAACAGATGGTCTTTTCTTTGAAGTAGTGGAAAATTCCATCAAAGATTATCCAAATATGAAGTTACAGGAAATTTACATTGATAATATGGCTCAACAGTTAGTTATTAATCCAGAACAGTTTAACAACTCTATTTTAGTTAGTACTAATTTGTTCATGGATATTATTTCTGAACTTGCATCAGGGATAGTTGGATCTATTGGACTTATTTATTCATCAAATATGGGGAAAAATTATGCAATGTTTGAAGCAGCACATGGTAGTGCACCATCATTCAAAGGTCAGAATAAAGTTAATCCAACTGCTACAATTCTTGCAGGAGCATGGATGGCAAGTTATTTGGGTGAACACGATATCAGAAATGCAATTTTTTCTGCTACAGAACAGATAATCAATGAGGGAAAATATGTTACATTTGATATTGGAGGAGATGCAACGACCACTCAGATGTCCGAACAAATAGCAGAAATTGCAAAATCTTCTCTAAGAAAGTAAGTGTTCTACTCTTACAATGATTAATTCTTCGAAAAATAGTTTTTTCTTTGAAATTACATCTACTGCAAACTTTTTTGCTTTAATAAAATTAATCAAACCCATATAATCAGATAATGAAGAAGTGACAAAGAGAAATTTTCCATTTTGTGAAAGATGATTTAATGCTGATGTGATTATCATCATAGGTATCTCTACCCCATCTTTTCCTCCATCAGTTGCCACATCGATGATTTCGTCTGTTGCAAGATATGGAAGATTACATATTATTAGATCAAAATTGGCTTGTAAAGCATCAGCAGAATTGCAACAAATTATATTTTCAACTTTGTAATTCTGTGCTCTAAGTGTGTTGTAACTGATATCAGTTCCTATAACTAGATTAAAGGAATTTTTCAGAATATTAGTTAGATATCCAGAACCACAACCAATATCTAATGCTGTATCACCAGTTTCATCTTCTATATTATCTGCAAGAAAGAAGGTATCTTCTGCAGGTAGATATTGTTCAGATTTTTTTAATCTTGTTTGCAAATTTGATAATTTCATCATTATTCATCTCTTCTAATCTTACATCAGATTTTATCTTTAACCCCAATTGTTTACCAATATTTTGTAGTTTTTTTCTTCTTAATGAAAATATTAGATTAACAGAATGAATCAATTCGATAGAAAGTGTTGATTTTCGTTTAAACTCCATTATAGCAGAATCAATTTTAGGTGGTGGAGAAAAATTTTCTTTCCCAATTTTCCTTAAGATTTTCATATTAAATCCTGATTGGGCTAAAATGGATATAGCCTTTCTATCTCTTTCTTTAGAAAGTAATTTTTGTGCAAAATCAAATTGAACCATAATGATAGCTGATGAGAATTTCTGTTTTAACATCCAATTAATCGCAGTTTTACTTTTAGAATATGGTAAATTAGAAACAAAGATGTCAAATCTTCTGTTTTGTTTAAACCCGTCTCCATTAATAATTGTCAAATTTTTGATTCTTGAAAATTTGTCAACAACTTCATTGAAAAGTACTTTATCCTTTTCGACTGATATTACATGTTTTGCGGTTTTACATAATAGTGGTGTTAAAATTCCTCTTCCAATACCAATCTCATAAACAACATGATTTTTTGTAATATTAGCTGAATTGACAATAAATTCTGCTATGGAATTTGATTTTAGAAAATGTTGACCAAATTTTTTTCTTTTATTCATTTTTTAACAAATAATCTAAACTGAGTTGCCCCAGTAATTTCTTCCATAATTCTTTTGGAAATATGATGCACTGGATCTTTAAGACCAGCACGTTCTTCAAGATCTCTATAGTCTGTAAATTTTTGTTTGTTAATTTGTTCGATTATAACTTTTAGATATGTTTTGCCAATGCCTGGTAGTAATTCTAGAGAATGTTTTCTTGGTGTTAGTGGCTGTGCATTATTTACATAATCAACAAAACGTTGTTCATTATTTTCAACAATTTCTTGAACAACATTATTAACTTCACTCTGAGCAGAACTTGAAATTTGTTCATAATCTAATTTCCCTAAAACAGATTGAACCTTAGTTCTTCCTTCTTTACCGATGTAAATTTTTTCCCCAACATCAAATATTGAATCTTCAGAGCCCAAAATTTCTAATAATGTTAATCTTTCTTCCCCTATTGCAGTAACAATAATACCTTCTCTTCCTCTCACTGTTAATGCCTTACCTTTTGCATTGTAATCTAACACATATGCATACTCTTCGTACTTTCGTGGTTGGGTATATCCCCTCTCCAAATGAATCACCTGGAAAATTAAGTATTCTCCTTGATAATTTTAAGAATTTTTTCTAGTGTTTCAGATAAAATTAGTTTTTTCCATCCAAAAGTAAAAGAACGGAGTTCTGACATTGACTGTGGACAAATATTAATAATTTCTACTGCCTCGTCCTCAGTTAAATTACATTCTTTTATCATACTTTGCTTCATTTTTTTTGCAACTTGATGATCAACCTTTGCAAATTTTGATACATAATCAAATGTCCATCTTTGAATTTGATCCATTGTTTCAGGATCTTGCTCCTTTAGGAGTGCTTTAACTTCAGAAATTGACACTGATTGTTTCTTTTTGATTTCTTCCATTTTATCCACCGAATGGTTTTATATGATCTAATCTAGTGATTAAGGTTTTTGTTTTGTCCCCTAATTTTACATCTAGAGTTATTGATCTTCTACCTACTGCAGTTATAATACCTACTTTGCCATGATAGCGTCTATGTGGTAATGCCTTATGCTGAGTTGGATCTATGATAATTAATGCTCTATCACCAAGATTGTATTCCCTTAATAAAAAACTCACACCTCTAGGTGCATCTTTTGTCATTACTGCTCTGGACTTATGTCTAAATCCATGAGACCTACCAGATGGCTTTTTTGTAGTCATAACAAATTAAGGCAAATTTGCCCATATTTTAAGACTTACTCAGAATCTATTGGTTCTGAATCTAAAACATCATTCTCTGTTTTTTTTGGTGTCTCATCAGATGATGCAACTTCACTTGGTTTGAGTGTTAATTTTGTTGCTTTCTTTTTCTTAGTATCTGCTTCTGGATCAGTTACTCCTTCTTCACCAAGTGCAAATATTACTTCTTGTTCAGGATGATGTGGACTGTCTACCATTCTAGCAATTCTTTTCTTTCCTGATTTCTTAAAGTAGATTCTATATGTACTAGTATGTGCAACAACATTTCCACCAATTGGTTTGGTTGGGTCACCAAAAAATTGGTCAGGAGAAGACATTACCTGATTTGTCATGATACTAGCAATATTGTATGTTTCAGCCAATCTAACTAACAAAT
>Ga0310344_10002460_pt1 | contig 13900 bp, 10 predicted proteins | sample HC15DNA20200_MG_FD_203801 | JGI IMG/M metagenome (GOLD analysis project Ga0310344, IMG submission 203801) | Marine microbial communities from station ALOHA, North Pacific Subtropical Gyre - HC15-DNA-20-200_MG | ecosystem: Environmental > Aquatic > Marine > Oceanic | place: Pacific Ocean: North... | reverse complement strand
GCATCCCATCCGTTCGCTTTCAAGCCGACGATTCTCATCACGCCTGCGTTTCTACAGGCTCTCTCCCAGGACCTATCCCCTTCAATCTCATCGGGCAGTAGACGAGCGCCGCAGGGATAGCCTAAGCTACAGCGAGAGTCATCGACGGGGCGTAAAGCCTACTCCAGACCGCGGGACCCGCCGCGCACGACGAGTCCCGTATCATCACTCAGTCAGTACATCACTTTCAACCACCACAGTTCGTCGGCAGGCAAACGGCGTGAGAGGCCAAGATCGCCGCAGGACAGGGACATCCCTGTCAGTAACAACCCAACAAAGGAGCAATAATTATCACCGATCCAGAGGGCTCACTCGCCCAGTGACTGCGGCCCCTAGCGCTCAACGGACCTCACAACCTCAGAGCTTTGCTAGGGAAAGAAACCGTTTAGCCAGGCCCAACGAACGGCGTATCTATCACGCCAGTACACGCACCAGAGCGGCTCCATCACTGAGGCTCCTCCAAGGAATTAGGGCTCATATTCAAATACCTAGCGCTGGTAGGCGGAACCGCTCCGCTCATCCGCGTGTCTATCCGCAGGCTGACAGAGGTTCCGTGACACCCAATGTCCGCTCTTCGAGAACTCTTATGTCATCTCCCCGGGTCCAACCAGAGCGCGCTTGGAATCCCTCATCATCCCCAGAGCCAGCGCGATCGGGAGTGGCTAGGACCCCGACTGACCTGAGAAGCTCTAACCATCTAGGGCGAACCCGGCCCGCCGGAAGCCGACCGACAAGATCTAGGAGAAAATAAACCGATCACTCCTCACGAAATGTAGAGAACATCACTCTGGCGGTCTTGGCTGTCTGAAGTGAACAACCGCATCCTAACGGATTCGCCGCCCCCCGGAGATCACCGCCTGTGCAGGGAGCCCGCCTACCCAGTACGCGAGCTCGGCCGGTTCGCCAATATTCCAACAAGCCAAATCTGCGCGCCGTCCGACTTCAAGGACTCCCCTGTCTTCTAGACCGAGTACACCCGCAGCCAATCTAGTCATGCCTGCTATCGCTTCCGCCGGCGTGAGACCAAAGAGCACACAAGCCTGATTTAGGGCCACAAGTGGCTGCACTGTGGGTGAAGAGCCCGGGTTCGCATCCGTTGCTACCACCAGAGGTACATCATGCTTCCTAAGGGCATCGATGGGCGGCTTTTGCCCATCACCAAGAAAATAGAACGCTCCCGGAAGAAGAACGGCTGCGCATCCGGCCTCGCCCATGGCTTCAGCCCCAGCCTCACTGGTATACTCAAGATGGTCGGCTGACCGGGCCCCAAGCCTCGCTGCCAGAGCAGCTCCTCCAAGGTCCGAAAGCTGGTCGGCATGCAACCGGGCTGAGAGTCCGTGTTCAATCCCCGCCAACAAAACCCTCTCGCACTCGTTGACAGTGAAAGCGATCCCCTCACAAAAAGCGTCGACTGAATCAGCCAAACCAGCTCCGGCTGCGAACGGAATCATCTCCTCACAAACCAGGTCGACGTAACCTCCTCGGTTCTTGGCGTATTTCGGCGGCAGGGCATGTGCGGCCAGCAAGGTAGTCGAAACCGTGACCCCCAAGTCAGAAAGACCCCTTGCTACCTCGAGCATCCGCATCTCGTTCTGAAGGTCCAGACCGTAGCCTGACTTGATCTCAACAGTCGTGACGCCGTGATCGATCATTCGATTCAAACGAACCCGAGCTTCTGTCTCGAGCTGATCAGTCGTTGCATTCCTCGTAGCAAGTACAGATGAGAGAATCCCTCCACCCTCCCTTGCTATCTGTTGGTACGAAACACCCTCAAGTCTTCTTTCCCATTCCCTAGCCCGATTGCCACCAAAGACGATATGTGTATGGCAGTCCACTAGCCCAGGCGTAACCCAGCCACCGCCTAGGTCGACCACTTCTCTCGCGGAGGAGACGGCATCAACCGGAATCAAATTAGCGGGTCCGATCCAATCGATGACGCCTTCTCGGATCAGGATCGCGACGTCACGAATAGTTCCGTACGGGTCCGCCCCCGCACCCGCCATGGTCGCCCCATGTCCGTTTACCACCGCCATGTCCACTGCGCTCAGGGGACCTCCTAGTTTGACGTTCGATTCCCTGTCAATCTACACTCCTCAGCCATGATCGACCTGTTCTTTGATTCTGTTCTGCTCCCAACCGGATGGGCCCGCGATGTTCGCATCGGGGTTGATGCGGGTGGTTGGATCACGTCGGTACAACCGCAAAGCACACCTCGCGGTGCCCAACGCACACCGGGGATAGCAGTTCCGGGCGTACCCAACGTGCATTCACATGCCTTCCAGCGGGCTATGGCTGGCTCTGCAGAAATGGGGTCCCCCGCAGGCGACTCTTTTTGGTCGTGGAGGACTCGCATGTATGCCTTCGTGCGCTCACTCACACCGCATGATATCGAGGCAATCGCGGCACAACTCTTCGTCGAACTCCTGAGAAGAGGTTTCACATCAGTGGCCGAATTCCACTATCTCCGAAACGCCGAGGACGGTACACCCTACGAAGATCCGGTAGAGATGGCACGCCGCATCCTAAAAGCAGGTGATGCCACAGGGATCGGTCTGACCATTTTGCCGGCTCTGTATCAGGCATCCGATTTCGGAGGAGTAAAGCCCGAGGCTGAGCAACGACGCTTTCTCAACAATGTCGAATCCCTAATCAGTGATATCGCTATCCTTGGCGCAGAAGCATCCGGCAGCACAGTTCGTATCGGTCTAGCGCTTCATTCATTACGGGCAGTCCCTGGAAACAGCTTAACCAACGCCATAGACGCAGCACGAAAGATGGATCCGAATATTCCCATCCACATACATGTCGCGGAGCAACTAAGAGAGGTGAACCGATCCCTTTCCTGGTGTGGAACGCGACCTGCTGCCTGGCTTTTGGACCACGCACCGGTTGATAAACACTGGTGCCTAATTCACGCTACGCATATTGATGCAGACGAGATCGCTAGGATTGCCGCATCAGGGGCTACTGTGGGCCTCTGCCCCACCACCGAAGCAAATCTTGGAGATGGGATCTTCCCTTTCCTTGAATATCAAAACAGAAAAGGCATCTGGGCAATCGGGACCGACTCCCACGTCGGGCGCGGACCTGCCAGTGAGTTAAGGCTTTTGGAGTACGGCCAAAGGCTCAAGACACTTACTCGAAACGTAGCCGCGGGTACGCAGCAAAAATCTACCGGCAGGGCTCTGCTCGATGCGGCTTGGAGTGGAGGAGCGAAGGCCTCAGGGCGCCGAATCGGTAGTCTCGTTAAAGGAGCACGAGCTGACATTGTGATCCTCGATCCGAATCATCCTGCTCTTCTAGGCCTCTCTGAGGATGATGCGTTAGATGCTTGGATCTTCTCAGGCGACGAAACTCCAGTGAGCGATGTCTTCACCGGCGGCAACCATGTGGTGCGGCATGGCCGTCATGTTGCGGCCGACAATATTTACGCCAGTTACGCCGCGGTAGCCCAGGTTCTGGCCAAGAACATATAGCGCTAACTGGAGTGAGACGCACCCGAGTCCTGCTCGGCCTTATGGCATCGGAATTTGCAACTTCTCCCGCTTAGCCGTCTCACGGGCGACCTCATACCCTGCGTCCACATGACGAGCTACCCCTATACCTGGATCGTTATTCAAAACCCGTTCGATCCGTTTCGCCATCCCTTCTGTCCCATCCGCGACTATCACCTGCCCCGCATGTAAAGAGTTACCTATCCCCACACCGCCCCCGTGATGGAACGAGACCCAGCTAGCCCCGGAAGCCGTATTAAGGAGTGCGTTCAAGATCGGCCAGTCAGCAACCGCATCAGTCCCATCCCGCATCGCCTCCGTCTCCCTGTTTGGAGAAGCGACTGAACCCGTATCTAGGTGATCTCGGCCTATTACTATGGGCGCACTGATTTCACCTGACGCTACGAGATCATTTATTGCGAGACCAAATCGTGCTCGTGCCCCCTGACCCAACCAGCAAATACGGGATGGCAAACCTTGAAAGGCGACCTTTTCATTCGCCATTCTGATCCAACGGCAAAGGTGCTCATCCTCCGGAAACATTTCTAGAGCCAGTTCGTCTGTCCTATGGATGTCAGCAGGATCTCCAGATAGAGCCACCCAACGGAACGGACCCTTGCCCTCACAAAACAAGTCGCGTATGTAGGCCGGAACGAATCCAGGATATGAAAATGCACCGGCGAATCCAGCGTCCTCAGCATATCCCCTTAGGTTGTTACCGTAGTCTACCGCGATTGCTCCAGCGGCTTGTAGCGCAACGATCGCTTCGCAATGCGTGCGCATAGAATCCATTGACCGACGAACATATTCATCCGGATCATCCGTCCTCAGATTTTGGGCCTCGACGAGACTCAATCCTGCAGGAACGTATCCATGCAAAGGATCATGAGCGGATGTCTGATCGGTTACGATATCTGGGACTATATTGCGTTCCACAAGCTCGGGGAGGATTTCAGCACAGTTACCGACAAGCCCGATCGAGACGGCACTCTCACTCTCAGATGCATCCTCAATCATCCTCAGCGCCTCGTCTAGATCATGTGTCATTCGATCGCAGTAACCGGTATCCAAGCGACGTTGGATGCGTGTTTCGTCAATTTCGACACACAGCATCGACCCCTCATTCATTGTCGCAGCGAGTGGCTGCGCTCCACCCATACCTCCCATACCACCAGTCAATACCCACTTTCCTTTGAGTGTGCCGTCAAAATGCTTCGCCGCCATCGCCCCAAACGTTTCGTAAGTACCTTGCAAGATCCCTTGAGTGCCTATGTAGATCCATGAGCCAGCAGTCATCTGGCCATACATCATCAGGCCTCGCTTCTCTAGTTCACGAAAATGTTCCCATGTCGCCCATCGCCCCACTAGGTTGGAGTTCGCAATGAGAACCCGAGGGGCCCGCTCATGGGTCGGGAACACCCCGACAGGCTTTCCGGACTGAACGAGGAGAGTCTCGTCATCACCGAGATGACGAAGACAGTCTACTATTGCGTCGAACGATGGCCAATTTCGGGCCGCACGCCCCGTGCCGCCGTACACCACAAGACGACCTGGATGTTCTGCGACCTCAGGATCCAAGTTGTTCATGAGCATCCGAAGTGCCGCTTCTTGAGTCCACCCCTTGCATGAAATCTCGATGCCCCGCGGCGCCCTTACCTCTCGGGCACCCGGAAGATCGCCGATCGTCTTCGTCGTCATAAGTCTTGCCCTGAGCTCAGTTCCTCCCGGACGTCATAACGAGCCGCCACCTCAGACAGTGCACCCGATGCTACCGCGTCCGTTAATGCCTCTAGATCCGGTCCAAGCATCCGGTCACCCTCAAGGCGCGAAACATAGGAACGCACAACCCTCCATGTCTCTTCGACACCCAATCCTGCCTTGAGCGGCCGACGATGCTCAATCCCTTCCGCCCCGCACATCAATTCAATTGCGAGGACACGTTCTAAACATCGCACCGATCTATAAGCTTTCCTGGCGGCAGCTAATCCCATAGAAACGTGATCCTCTTGATTTGCACTGGTGGTCACTGAGTCGATCGAAGCCGGACCCGCGAGCAATCGCAGTTCGGCCAAAAGGTCGACCGCAGTCACCTGAGCGATCATGAAACCACTCTCCACACCCGGCCGCCGAGCCAAGAATGCTGGAAGGCCGGCGGACAAATCAGGATTGAGCAACCGTTCGACGCGGCGCTCTGAGAAGGCCGCAAGATCGGCAAGCGCGATGGCTAGAAGGTCGAGTGCCTGGGACACAATCTGGGCGTGGAAATTTCCACCGCTGAGGATCAATTCTTCAGCTGGAAAAACGAGAGGATTGTCGGTAGCACTATTTGCTTCAGTTTCTAAAATGCCGCGAACGTATCCTAAAGCGTGTCGAGCCGCGCCATGGACCTGTGGCACACAGCGCAGAGAGTATGCGTCCTGAACGCGAAGATCATCATGCCGGTGGGATTCCCTTATCTCGGATTTCGCTAGTAATTTCCGCTGTAACTGCGCCGAATGAATCTGTCCTTGGTGAGGCCGGGCTAGGTGGATCTCCTCATGGTAGGCGGAAGGGGTGCCCAAGAGAGCCTCCAAAGACATCGCCGACGCTAACTCTGCTGCTGCTAGAGCACGCTCTGCGCGCAAAAGCGCAAGGATCCCGAGCCCTGTCGTGGCTTGAGTTCCATTTATTAACGCGAGTCCTTCTTTGGTTGCCAGCGTCATCGCCTCAAGGCCGGCCCCCCCAAGAAAGCGCTCTACGGGGCCAATCGCTCCTTCACACTCGGCGTCACCCTCACCGATCATCCCCAACGCCACGTGGGCAAGCGGTGCCAAATCCCCGCTCGCCCCAACCGACCCGAATTCGGGAACACGGGGATGAATCCCAGCATTCAAAAGGCCGATAAGAGCACGTATCAAACCCACTCGGCATCCCGAGACACCACGGGCTAATGCATTGGCCCGCAATAGCATGATGGCTCTCACAACCTCACGAGGAAATGGGTTTCCCATTCCCGAGGCATGTGATCTGACGAGGTTGTGTTGCAGGTCAGTCATTTCCTCTGAAGCGATTTCCACATCCGCCAATCGGCCAAAGCCAGTGGTGACTCCGTAAACACGTTCTCCCGACCGAACTTTGGATTCAATAAGGTCCCGGGATCTAATCACGCGTTTCTCGGCTCTCCCGCACAACTCAATGTCGAGCGCAAGATCAATTGCTACGGACTCTACTTGCTCGAGCGTTAGCGAGTTCCCGTCTACGACTACCACTTGACTCACCCTCTAGCCGCCTCGAATTCTGCACGCGTCATCACCATATCCTCGTTCCCCCACGAGTCCTCCAACTCCACTCCCAGGCCATCTGCGAGCCGATTCACATAGTTGTAGTAAGACACTACCTGGCAGATATCTAGAATTGCCCGATCCTCAAACCCCAATTCACGAAGTCGATCAATGTCACCACACTCGATTGAGGCCGGACTTCGAGTCAGGAGCCGCGCATAGTGGAGCATACCCGAATCGGCCTCCGACAGGTCGGGAGAGTTCCTCCCTCTCGCGAGTGAATACCCCGGTTCATCGTTGCCGGTCAACCTACGGAGTCCCGCTCCGTGGTGAACTATTCAGTAGAAGCATTCATTTTCGGCCGAAACCGCTACCGCAATCATCTCTCTCTGGATCCGGGTCAACGGGGAGGGACCACGCATGAGGTGGCTGTATAACTCTGCATGATCCTTCATGGAGCGAGGGTTCAGCGAATGAATACGGAGTATGTGGTCTAAGGAACCAGCACTGTCTGAATATTCATCATACAGCTCGCTGAGTGTGCCAGAGGCTTGCTCACTCTCGATGTAAGGGATCCATGCCATGAGTACAGATGCAGGAGAACGCCGACCGCCAAAGTGAGCCCGGTCAGAATCAGACGGCAAGGGCTGACTCTAAAACAGAATCCTGACCAATCCCTGCCCCACTTCTGACAGCCCCCAAACAACCACGGCTCCCAACGCCGTTGCCGCCGCGATCATCGTTACTGGTTGCGATTTAAAGACTTCGCGAATGAGGCCCGGGTCGTCTGAGAACAGTTTACGGAAATGGTCGATGACGAAGTAGCCCATCAACGGAGCCGGGATCAGGATCCAAAGCTCTCCCACGCAGTTACCGCACCAGTAGAGGTCTGTAAAACGCCAAACCCCGGACCCGGCTCTTTATAGTTTTTCTAGCTCTCAAGTGACTCCGCTGAGCATGTGGAGAACTACTCACTCGTCAGGCTGGGTCTACTGGCACGTCAGGCAGTTGTTGCTATTTGCCGAGCCTAATTCCTCCAATAGAGCCACCGTCTCAGGGATTGGAGAGACCCTCGAGACAGGACCGTTAGCCATATCAGCTGTGGTCTGACCACGCCTGCTTATGGCCGTCACGTCTCCACCCTTCTCCACCAAGTAGAGGATGAGCTCGTTATCTCCTCGGGCCGCTGCATGATGGATGGAGTTATACCCATTGTGATCTCGAAGATTGACGTCCATGCCGACCTCTTCCACTAGGAATCTGACCGACGGGAGCCATCCATTCTCCGCATGCCTATGAGCATTACCGGCGAACCCCTCGCCATACCCTACCCCAGATGCCGCATGGATCGCAAAAACGGCCGGGCCACCCTGCGGGACCGGTGCTAGTCCCGAAGGATCTGGTTTCTCGGCGTTCACGGAATCTTGCCGCATAGCGTGTTCTAGAACGAGCTGTCTGAAATCCGCTGGCGTCTCACGAACATCCTCCTCCGGCAGGGCTCCTTTCACAGAGTCTGGCAAGTCTTCCCAGATGGTCACCACCGCGGTTGCCTGAGCAGAGTCACTTAGCTCCTCGAATTCTTCTACGTTGTCGAGGGCCTCGACTTGGGACTCACGGATGCGTTCTTGTGTCGTCCGACGATTCCTTCGGGCAGGTGCCTTAGTCGCGACGTGGGGATCAGCGCCCCATCTCATGAGAAGTCGCATAGCATTCACGTCCGTCGCATACGCTGCGCGAACAAATGCTGTCGCACCCTTCATATCTATCAAGCCGCACTGCGAATTCCCACAACCGGTATACTCCATGTACCATGGGTGGAGAGTCATACGCCCATCAGGGTCCGCTCCAGCCTCGAGCAGCGCCTCCATTACCTCTAGGTAACCGTGTTCTTGTCCCTCTCGCTCCTGCGGCTGGGGGTAACGGGTCCTCGGCTGCCACTCGGAGTTAACCGCTGCAAACAGTGGAGTTACTCCGTTCAGTGATGAACCAATATTTGGATTCGCCCCATGCCTGAGCAGCACCGCTGCGGCATCAAACTGTCCGTTGATAGTGGCCATCAGAAGCGGAGTGGTCCCGTCGCCTCCCCCTACCTGATCAATTCTCGCACCACTCTCCAAGAGAGCTTCGATCGTTTCTACGTGCCCCTGACGGGCCGCGTGCAACAGGGGAGTCAGACCACCCTTTGACTTGATTCGAACTTCACGCTGGAAGCGATTGCTCTGGCGTCGTTCTTCTACTTCTGCTCCCGCGGAGTATGCCCCTCGGCCCGCTACCACCGCCGCTTGTACCTGCGCTGAGGTCGCGGCCCATTCACCATCATTAGTAAACGCCTTGAGGACTTCCTGCTGCCTGCGCTGTGCCTCTCCATCCAGCCGTCCCATCTCCTGGAGATCCATAGATTTCGCAGCCAGATTAGGGTCCGCTCCAAGCTCAAGAAGCGTAACCACTGTTTCCAGTCTGTTCCAAGACGCTGCAAAAATCAGTGGTGTCTGTTGCCACTCGGCTTCTCGCGAATCGATGTCAGCGCCCGCATTCACTAGTTCACGCACCACCGAACCATTTCCAGATAGCGCCGCGAGATGCAAAGGTGTCGAGCCACTTGGGTCCGTAACCGAGTTTATGTCGGCCCCAGCTTCAATCAGCCGGATCACCACCTCCACGTTCCCGTTTCGGGCCGCTATGTGCAAAGGACGGTAGTGCCCAATCCTAGTGGACGCTTCCAATTCTGCTCCCGCGTAGAGCAGGACCTCCATTAAGGCCATATCGCCGCGCTCTGCTGCCCAGTGCAAGGCACTCATACCATCACCCTGAGCTGCATTGACATCTGCCCCCCCTCGCAACAGCAAGCGGACTTCGTCGAGGTCTCCCGAGCGTGCGGCGTCCGCGACCGGAGACTCAACAAACACTGCTCCCACCAGAACCAGTAAAATGGCAGAAGACAAACCGACCCTACTGAGGCGTATCATTCGACTAGCGGAGTTGTTCAGCAGTTGTGCGACCAGCTGAGCGCAGCATTAAGCCGCCCGTGCTGTCTCCAAAGTTCTCCATATTGGTATGCCCTAGCTCCTGCATCATGGTGAGCATTGCGTTAGCCATCGGTGTGCCGTCCGCCGCCTTAAGATGGAGATTGCCTTCCAGGATCCCGTTCCCCTTCCCTAAGAAGATCAGCGGGCAGCGTCGGTGGTTGTGGATGTTAGCGTCCGCCATCGGGGACCCAAACATCACCACTGACTTGTCTAGAAGGTTAGTACCGCCTTCTACGGTGTCTTTGAGCTTGTCCAAGAGATAGGGAAGCATTCCCACACGGTACTGGCAGATCTTGTTGAACTCGAGAATCGCCTCTTCCCGGCCTCCATGGTGTGACGCAGGGTGGAATGGGCGATCCGAACCCGACTCCGGGAATACTCGGTTTTCCGAATCCCGCCCAGTCTTGAACGTTATAACCCGGGTCATGTCAGTCTGGAGAGCTAATACCTGAAGATCAAACATGATCTCCATGTGCTCCCGGTAAGAGTCAGGGATTCCCGCCGGCGCTTCAGGGATTAAGCGTTCTTCACCCGACAGATTATGGGACTCAACCATCTGAATGCGCCTCTCTATCTCACGCACATTCGTAAGGTACTGGTCCATCCGGACCCGGTCTTCGCTACCAAGCTGACGGTTCATCGCGGTAACCTCACCGGTGATCCAGTCAAGGATACTCGACCGCATAGCCCGACGCTCAGCCCTCTCTTCTGGCGTCCCACCTGCTCCGAAGAGCATGTCGAAGGCTACCCGGGGGTCTCTAATCATCGGAAGCGGCTCACTAGGTGACGCCCAGCTAATCGAATCAGTGTAGGCACAGGAGTAGTTGTAAGTGCACCCACCAGCTTGGTCGATATTTGGGATCGTGAACTGCATAGACGGCAGCGGGGTGTCCTGACCAAAGCGATTAGCGTGTATCTGGTCCAGAGACGTTCCCACAAACAGATCGGAACCCTGCGTCTGCTTCGGGTGAGACTGGGTCAAGAACACCGCACTGGAGCGGAAATGATCGCCTCCAATTTCGGGGGCGGTAAACGCCTCGGCCATCCTTACATCGGTGTTCGATACGACAGTTAAGTAGTCTTGGTAAGGCTCCAGCGAGATCAACGCGCTGTTTGGCGCCATCTCAAAATTCTTCCCGATGATCTGTGGGGCATATAGATGTTGGGTTGCAGCCCAGTCGTTGCATCCGGCGAGGCCGTGCACCTCTTCGATCGCAATCAGAGGGGTCTTCGCCGCTTCCGCCCGAGCTACTACACCACTCATGCGACCAGCTGGCACCATTGCGTCGAGATACGGAAGCCCAACAGCCGCTCCCATCCCTTTGAGGAATGTCCGGCGATCCAGATACTTGCCTGAAATGAACTCCATCTTCCCTGTCTCCTAAGAGTAGGATCCTATCTAGTTGTCTACCTGATCAATTGCGAGCTCCGCGGCCCGCTTCATCCTAAATGCGTCACTTGTGACCACACCGACTATGAGTGACTGCATACTATATTGGCCCTCATCTTCCGCATCCGTCACGATTTGCCTGATTGTCGGTAAGTCAAAGTACTCAACACGGCGCGCCAGCGCATACGCCATCATGTTCTCGGTTAGGTTCCGCATAAGCGGCACCGGTCGCCGAAGCAGGGCTTCTGCGACCTCTTTCGGCGTCGTGACTGGAGTTCCGTCATAGAACTCCCCTCGTGTGTCGAGGCCCATTCCATTCTCACGCAGTCTCCACTGGCCAGTCACATCGAAGTTATCGAGTGCTAGACCAATCGGGTCCATAAAGCGGTGGCAAGCATTGCACGTGGGATTCTCGCTGTGAATCTCCATGCGCTCCCGCGTCGTCAAACGCTTTCCGTCTTGGGTACCCTCGGTGTCTTCAAGATCCGGAATTCCCGGCGGCGGCGGCGGCGGCGGCGTGCCCATCAGAACCTCCATCACCCACTTTCCCCTCAGCACTATCGAAGTACGGTTCGCCAGAGATGTCAAAACCAAGACGCTACCATGCCCCAAGAGGCCACTCCTAGCCTCATCGGTATAGTCAACTCGGCGGAACTCACTGCCAGCCACACCTTGCATCCCGTAATGCGTCGCTAGTCTCTCATTTAGGAACGTATAATCCGCATTGAACAGTTGTAGAGCGTCCTCGTCCTCTTGAACCAAATGATTGAAGAAGAGCGCTGTCTCCTTCGTCATTAGGTCCGCGAGCGTCTCATCAAAGTTCGGGAAGAAATTGGGGTCCGGTCGGACCTTGTAGATGTCCTGAAGTCGGAGCCATTGATATGCAAACCGGTTACCAAGTGCGGCTGACCGCCGATCCGCAAGCATGCGACGCGTCTGCCTCTCAATCTCACGCTCGTCATTGAGGTCACCCGATTCGGCCACTCTCATCAGTTCAGCGTCCGGTGGAGTGCCCCAGAGAAAGAATGAGAGTCTGGAAGCAAGTTCCGGCCCTTCTACTCGATAAGTCTCTCCAGGATCAACACCCTCGGGCTCCCTCTCGAGTCTTAATACGAAGAACGGGCTGGAGAGCACTGCCTCAAGGGCATCCCGAACACCCCTCTCGAAACCACCCTTCTCTCGGCCCATCCGGTAGAAATCCATCAACCCCTCTACTTCATTCTCACCCGCTAATCTCCGATAGGCTCTGTTCGCGAGGTTCCTCACTATAGTCCGGGCACAAGATTCTTCCTCGGCGGGAGCTGTTGGTCGGCAGACGAAGATACGGTCTCGGCTGGCAGTGTCCGACACTCCCGTAACTGCATCCGGGCCCCCGACGATCAGTTCTTGCAAGTGCGGTAACGTAGTAACACCCGACCCCCCGGATCCTCCCCCGGCCATGGACCAATCATGTGGCCGGATCAGGTCCTCGTAGGGCCCGTCCATTCGGCGAATGAACGTCGACGAGACCACTCGCTGTCCTGCACGCACGAAAACCGGCTCTGTCCAGAGTGCAGTGTCGCCACCGCGTCCATCCGCACCTTCGCCCGAACTAGTGTACGCCAAAAAGGCTACCCGCTCTCCGTCGACAGAGACATCAATATCCTCAAAACGTTCGTTACGGCCGCTCGCGAACGTCATTCCGAATTGGTACATACCGTCGGCCGGAAAAACGTGATCCGCGACCATTCCACCACGTGTCCCATAAGGCGCCCCCTCAACATGGTCCCACGGGTGCTGTGACAGGTACTGAGAATTGCGATACGTCACGTTTATCGACGGCGCATTCCGATCTCCCACCGCCATCCGACTGATATCAGCAGCCGCGTTCAAATATGCTTCGAGAAGTGTGGGAGAAAGCGACTGCACGTCCGCTATGTTGTCGAAGTTGGCACTCATTTGGTCCAATGGGAGCCATTCTTCAGCTCGGATCTCAAGGTCGAGAAGATCATAAACTGCCTTCTCGAATTCCGGACGATTTAGCCGCTGAAATGTACGCCTACCCGGATTTGGGTTGTCTTTGGCATTCTCGTCCATCACGTCTTCGAGAAGTGCTGCGAACTGAGCGAGAGTGTCTCCAGCAGGGGCGCGGATGCCCGGAGGCGGCATCATACCTGCCCGCACCTTCCGGATCATTCGCTCGATCGTTTCCGCGTTCTCTGTCGCCCGACTGATGTCGAAGTCCTCGAGAGATAGATTCCCGCGTAACCGAGAATCTGAATGACACCGAACACACGTTTTTTCAACTATCGCATTGGGGTCTACATCCGCGGTCACGGCTATAGGATGCCCCTCGACCGCTCGCAAAGAATGCGAGGGACTTGGTAATTGTGACTCACCGACGAGCATTAGCGACATACCAATAACGACGGCGGGTACTACAGGCAGTTTCATCCTAGTCCACTGTCAGAGGATACCACTCGTAAAAATAGACCTTGATGAGGGAAGCCAGCAAGGATAAACCTGGAGTCTCGGTTCGTAACGCTCATTTCTACCCACACAAGATGGCTCTCTCCGACACAAAGAGAGGCGCCGCCCGGATTCGAACCGGGGATAAAGGATTTGCAGTCCTCTGCCTTACCACTTGGCCACGGCGCCTAAATTGTTTTCTGCAGATCACCCACCGATCTGTCCTGTACCGCTACTACTGCT
>Ga0310344_10002459_pt1 | contig 13904 bp, 12 predicted proteins | sample HC15DNA20200_MG_FD_203801 | JGI IMG/M metagenome (GOLD analysis project Ga0310344, IMG submission 203801) | Marine microbial communities from station ALOHA, North Pacific Subtropical Gyre - HC15-DNA-20-200_MG | ecosystem: Environmental > Aquatic > Marine > Oceanic | place: Pacific Ocean: North... | reverse complement strand
AAGCATATGTGCCTAGCAAAATACGCCTTTTAACCTCCGGTCCGAATCCATGTTGCCTTGTTTTTTCTAGAGCATCCCAAACGTCGGTGGATTCCGAATGAGAGTAGCCGAATTTTACACCGTCATACCTTGATAAATTCGAAGATGCTTCTGCAGGGGCGATAATGTAATAGACGGCCAGAGCGTGGGAAGTATGCGGGAGAGATACATCTGAAACGACAGCACCCATGTCCTCCATGGTTTTTATAGAAGACCTGACAGTATTTGCCACATCTGAATCCATTCCATCAACGAAGTATTCTTTCGGGACTCCAATCTTTAAACCTTTTACATCGCCATCTAAATATTCAGCATATGCTGGAACATCTTCTGTGTTTGATGTGCTATCTTTCGGGTCATTTCCTGAAATTGCTTCTAATACAAAAGCTGAGTCCTGTACATTTTTAGTTAATGGTCCTATTTGATCTAAAGAGCTTGCGAATGCAACTAGTCCGTATCGACTGACACGTCCGTAAGTTGGTTTTAATCCTACCACTCCACAAAATGAAGCAGGTTGCCGTACGCTGCCGCCAGTATCAGACCCAATAGAAAAAAGGCATTGTTCTGCACTTACAGATGCAGCAGGTCCGCCGCTGCTCCCGCCTGGCACAGTGTTAAGGTCATGAGGATTTTTCGTAGGGAAAAACACAGAATTTTCTGTTGAAGACCCCATAGCGAATTCATCCAGATTGCCTTTGCCCAAAAGTACTGCTCCTGTTGACTTAAGTTTAGTGATGGCAGTAGCGTCATAATTTGGGACAAAATTTTCGAGCATTTTTGAAGCACAAGTGGTGGTGATTCCAGTTGTACAGATATTATCTTTAGCCTGGAAAGGTATACCGGTTAGTAGAGACCCTTCGTCTCTGGCAAGAATTGAATCTGCATTAAGCGCAGATTTCAGTGCAGATTCTTCAGTAACTGTGATAAATGAGTTAATTTTTGAATCTGTTTGCTTTATGCGCTGAATAACTGATTCGGTAAGTTCGACTGCAGACAATTGTTTTCTGGCCAATAGGCGATGGGCTTCAGAAATTGTTAGAGACCAGGGATTAGATGAAGTCATGCTATTCCAGCACCGGTCTTACTCGAACAAAATCCTGTTCTTTTTTTGGAGCATTATCAAGCATGCCTTCGTCTGCTTTGTCATTCGTTATTTTGTCACTTCTTAAAACTGTGTTAAGGCTAGTTGGATGCGCTGTAGTTTCAATGTGTTCAGTATTTATAGTATTTAGCGATTGGAACTGCTCTAGAATTTGCGAAAGTTGACCTCCAATGAGCTGAAGCTCTTCTTCGGTCATACCTATTTTTGCAAGACTCGCTATATGTTTTACTTCATCGTTTGATAAATTCATTTTTGTACTGTCATTATTAATTGTTTTGTAAATTCAGATATTAATTTAGTCGTTAACTTGTAAGCTGACGAACGTATAGTTAAAATCCAACAGATATTATTTAGTAATTTATCTGTAGATTCAAATTATATACATTACTTCTACAGAATAAATCTTAATAAATATAAAATCTGTGTAATAGAAACCTGTGTTTCTTGGAGAAAAAAATGAGAGCAACTTTGAGAACTGCAAATGTACAAATTCCTAAACTTATTAAGCTGACTGCTTTTATCTGGACTGTAAGCTTATTTATTGTAATTGTTGCATGTGGGGGTAATTCATCAACAGGAAACTCTGCTGGAGGTAGCGATTCAAGTGATTCGGTTCTGATTGAGAGTGGTGAAAAGCCTGCGCCAGATGATTCTCAAGGAGAATTTATTCTTGTGGATGAGATGAAAGCTGCTAGGCAATTACACAGTGCAATTAAATTACCAGACGGCCGAATCTTTGTTGTGGGAGGACGTGGCCCAGGAGCAAATTTAAATAATACTGTTTATGAGTCAGCTGAACTATATGATTCGGAATTGGATGAATGGACGTTGACTGGATCTATGGTCGATCAACGCCATGATTTATGTGCTTCTTTATTGCAGGATGGAAAGGTTTTAGCCGCTGGAGGACGCGGCAAGCTTAATATGGCTATACCAACGGCCGAGGTTTGGGATCCCGAGACTGGGGAATGGTCTCAGACAGAAAACTTAAATATCGGACGGGATTATATGCCATGTTTAACCCTCGATGATGGGCGCGTAATGATTATTGGTGGGGAAGAAAGAGATTACGCGCTGGAGGCGACGGCAGAACTTTGGGATCCTTCTACTGGCAAATGGTCACAAACTACTCCTATGTCTGCACCCAGAGCGCGGCATACAGCGACTTTGCTTGATGATGGAAGGGTGTTAGTTACTGGCGGCGGAAAGCTAGATCCACCTTATGAAAAAACTAGTGAAATATATGATCCAGCAAATGACACTTGGGTTGCCGGCGCAGAAATGAGTACTGGAAGAGCATCCCATAGTGCCGTAAAACTTTCAGATGGAAGCGTTCTAGTAGTGGGGGGTCGCGGAAAAAAATTGACCTCTGAAGTTTATAATCCGCTGACCGATACATGGACTAAAGTAGGAAATACTGAGATACCACGTTCCGAGGCTTTTGCAGTGCGAATGCTGGATGGAAGGGTATTAATTACCGGTGGCATTGGTTTAAGGATTTCTGGTGAAATATTCGATCCTGATACAGGAGATTGGACAAGAACACTAGACATGCATGATACTCGGTATCGACATCAGATGATCGTACTTGATAGCGGAAAAATTTTAGTAATTGGCGGTAACGGTAAAGAAGGCCTATTGGCTGAAACTGAATTGTTTACCCCATAGATAAGGTGAAATATGAAAAATCTATTTTTAATTGCAACATTATGCTCTCTCTTAGTTATTAGTTATTCTTGTGCTTCTTCTGATGCTACAAATGAGGCAACGACAACAGATAAAAATCAAGAGGTATCAGTAGAAAATGACACTGGTTCAGTTGAATCAATACCACCCGGTGAATTCGTACGTGTTTCAGATATGAAAAATGCCCGAATACAACACGCTGCGATCTTGATAGAAGGTGGAAAAGTATTAGTCATGGGTGGTAAGGGACTTGGGGAGAAAACAAGCCATAATACATATATTTTTGATACGGCCGAAATATATGATCCAAGCACAGATACCTGGGAATTTACTGGAGTAATGGCAATTCATCGATATGCTTTTGCATCGGGGCTATTGCCTGATGGAAGGGTTATAGTGGCTGGTGGCAGAGGTACTCTTACTCATGCATACCCCGATGCCGAGATATGGGATTCTGCAACAGGAGAATTTGAATCTATAGCACCTATGTTAGAACCCAGAGACGAAGTTAAAGGAGCGGTTTTGAGTGATGGCAGGTTTTTGGTTTCTGGGGGTTACAACGTGAACTATGGCCTGAATAAAACGGCCGAGATATATGATCCAGCAACTGACACTTGGACAGCAATATCTTCTCTGGTCGATAAAAGGGCTAATCATACAGTTACTGTATTGCAAGACGGAAGGGTGCTAGTAACTGGAGGTGGTAAGGAAGATGGTCCTTATCTTAAATCAGCCGAAATTTATGACTCTGAATCAGATACTTGGACAACTGCTGCGCCAATGGCAATAAGCAGACATTCACATACGGCGACCTTATTGCAAGATGGACGAGTATTGGTGGTTGGTGGTCGAGGAAAGAGAAATAATGCTGAGATATTTGATCCGGCGGCTAACACATGGACAAGGACTCCAGATTTATCAGAGCCTAGAGGACAACATACAGCTGTCCTTACATCTGACGGCAAGGTAATAGTCGCTGGAGGTATGGGTAATCGTAGCTCAACTGAAATATATGATCCAGAAACCGATACTTGGACGGTTTTGGCAAATATGGAAGAGCCAAGGTTTCGGCACGTCTCCGTAATGCTAAATGATGGAACTGTGCTTGTAGCCGGCGGTAATGGTAAAGAAATGATATTGGCTGAAGTTGAAAAATTTAGTCGTTAAAGTAGCTCAAGCGTTGCTTTATTAAACTAGGATCTATTTGCCCATTCCATAGTTGCATCTAAACCCTGAGATATGATTGAGTTCAAAACTTCATCAGTCTTTTCTAAGATTGATGATATTGACTGTGATTCAGTCAAACTAGGGCTAGATAAAACATAAGATACTGTATCTTGATGTTTTGATGGGCGTCCAATTCCAATTCTTAGCCTTGGAAAATCGTTAGTTCCGATATATTCCTGAATGGATTTCATACCATTGTGACCCCCAGGTCCCCCTTGCTTTTTTAATCTAATATTTCCAGGTGCGATATCCATGTCATCGTAAATTACCAACAGACAATTCGGTGACGCTTTGTAATCTTTTAGTAATGCTCGTGCCGCCAAACCGCTATCGTTCATATACGTTTTTGATTTGCCAATGACAATTGTTTCACCGTATAGTTTTCCGATCCACGAATCATACGTTCTTTTATTTGAATTCAAGTCTATTTGGTATTTATCAATTATTGTCTTTATGGCCCACAACCCCACATTGTGCCGTGTGCTGTGATAATCGGTTTCGGGGTTACCAATTCCTAACACAATTAATTTAGGAATTTTGAAATTCCGACGTTTTGATAACCGAGGTATAAAGCCCGTTAAATCAGATGGATTAATCATAATGAAATCCTGCTAATTTTCCTGCAAAACTGAGGGTCATACACTGTAGGTGTGCTTGCCGCCTGTCTTTTGCAACAACCTAATATTGTTTATTTTAATGGTTCGCTCAGCGGATTTACACATGTCATAGATTGTTAAACATGAAACTGACACTGCCATTAAAGCCTCCATCTCAATCCCTGTTTTACCGTTTGTTGAAACTTCGGAGACAACGTGAATAGCATTCTGGTTTTTATTGATCGACAGGTTTACCGAAACTTGATTTACAGGGATTGGGTGGCATAATGGAATTAAATCTGACGTTTTCTTAGAAGCCATTATTCCAGCTACTTTAGCTACGCTTAAAACATCTCCCTTGCCGATTGCATTTTCTTCAATTAATTTAATTGTTGAAGGTTTCATGTGAACCCACCCTTCGGCTTTTGCGAAACGAGAAGTATTGGGTTTTGACCCAACATCTACCATGTTTGCGTTACCAGTCGCATCTACATGGCTTAATGATTCACCTTTTTCAGTTGGGTTTTCTTCTGCCATATCTTTTATATTTTTAGTGACTCGTGATTGTGATTCCTTGTAAGCAATTGAATCAGCCAGTTCATTGAGGGCATCGCCAGAATGTCCCCTTACCCACTCCCAGGTCACAGATTGTTGACTGGCCAGGGAATCCAATTCTTGCCAAAGATCGTTATTTGCTTTTCTGCGCCAACCTTTAGTCATCGTGTTTGTTATGTAAGTGCTATCAGTGTGCACAGTTACATTTGATTTTGGAGGTAATGACTTCAATCCTTCAATAACAGCAATCATTTCCATGCGATTATTAGTGGTTTCATCCAATCCGCCTTTTAAGATGGCTTGTTGTCCGTCAACAATTACAACGGCCCCCCAACCACCAGGGCCTGGGTTACCTGAACAAGCTCCATCCGTATATATATCTATCACTTTTTACTCAATTAATTGACCTGTATTTTTATCTACCCGCCTATATGATACATTTCGACCTTTTTATTGGTATTTTCAGTAGGATTAATGTTTCGCGTCTGTGAGTACTGATCATTTCTGTTGTACCAAGTAGTGGAAATTAATTCGACCAGTTCCTGGTCTGAAGCTCCATTTCTGATAGGGGTTCTTAGATCTGTACCCGTTGTTCCAAATAGACATGTATACAAACTGCCTTCTGGAGAGAGGCGTAGCCTAGTGCAGGCCCCGCAAAATGGATTTGTTACGGATGCGATTATACCTATTTCACCTGTTCCATTTATTTGCCGGTATCTCTTAGCAACCTCGCCTTCATAAAGTGGCTCAAGTGGCTCAATTGGAATAGTTTGTTTGATTTGACTAATAATCTCTTTTGCAGACACGACATGTTTCATATTCCAATTATTAAGTGTTCCAACATCCATGTACTCAATGAAACGAACTATATGACCTTTGTTAAGAAAATGTTCAGCTAATTCAGTTAGAGTATGGTCATTTACTCCCTTTTGGACAACGGAATTTATTTTTATTGGGTGAAACCCGACTTTGCTTGCGGACTCGATACCCTTTAAAACGCTTTTGACTCCAAAGTTGCGTCCATTCATTTCTCGAAAAATGGCATCATCAAGAGTATCAAGGCTAACAGTCAATCTGGTAAGTCCTGCTTCTTTAAGAGCAAGAGCCATTTTTGGTAATAAATAACCGTTAGTTGTCATAGCTATATCTGCGAGATTATCAATTTTCGAAATCATCTTAACTAAAACATCAACATCTCGCCTAACTAATGGCTCTCCACCAGTTATTCTGACTTTTTTAACGCCAATTTTTACTAAGAGATTTGTGATCCTTGTAATTTCCTCAAAGGTCAGCAAGCTATCTTGATCAAGGAATTCGTATCGTTCTCCGTATATTTCAGCGGGCATACAATAAGCACACCTGAAATTACAGCGATCTGTAACCGATATTCTAAGATCTCTAACCGGTCTTTTTAATTGATCTTTTATTTCTTTTTTAGCATTCACTCTTCAATTACCCTCAACTTAATATACGAGAGTTACTGAACCAATTACTAGTTTTTCTTAGAGCAATACCTCGATGGCTAATTTGCATTTTTTCATAATCTGTTAACTGCGCCATAGATCTAGCTTCGTTCTCAGGAATAAATATTGAGTCATATCCAAATCCGTTGCTGCCTACTTCCTTAATAGCTATACTGCCTTTGATTTCACCTCGAAAAACCTTGATATTATTTGGTGCAAATATAACTGCGATTACACATACAAACATGGCCTTGCGCATTGGTAATGGACTATTTCGGAGCTCTAGGAGTAGCTTGTCTCGGTTCTGTTTATCAGTTGCATTTTCTCCAGCATATCGGGCAGATCGAATTCCTGGGTTTCCTTCAAGTGCTTCAACGATTAAACCCGAGTCATCTGAAAGAGTCGGAATATTACTTTGAGAGTAATATTCGGTAGCTTTGATTATTGCATTTTCTTGAAAACTAAGTCCGGTTTCTTCAACTTGTTGAGATATGCCTAAACTATTTAAACTTAGTGCATTTATGCCCATCGGAAGAAGGGTGTCGGCAAATTCGCGGTATTTGCCTTGATTGTGAGTAGCTATTAGAAGTTCTATACTGCCTCCATGCTTGGGCTGTATGCTCCGTTTCGAGCTGCGCTGGTTACGAAGGCTCTTTGAAAAAAAACAGATTGTGCTTTTGCCATATTATTTTTTTCGCCCCTCCACGCATTTAATGGAGCGGCCTGAAGTCCTCTGCCATATGAAAAACTTAACTCCCAAGGGGCGCCAGTTTCTATCGCATATTTGTTTATAGCATCCAGGTTAACAGTTGCCTCGTTGTCACTTTGGCCTCCGGATAGAAAAACTATGCCCGGAACCGTATCAGGCACTGTGTTTTTAAAACATGATACTGTGGCTTGGGCTACTTCTTCAGGAGCAGCACGATTTTCAGCTGATTTTCCACTTAAGACCATATTCGGCTTTAAAAGTGTTCCTTTGAGATCAACTTTACTACGTGCGAGTTGATCATATACTTGTGTTAAAACGGACTCTGTGACTTTATAACAGTCGTCTATGCTATGAGTTCCATCCATTAAGACCTCTGGCTCAACAATAGGTACTAATCCTGCTTCTTGACTGAGGCTCGCGAAACGGGCCAAAGCGTGTGCATTTGCCTCTATACAGTAATCAGATGGAGTAGAATTTGCGATTGATATTACAGCTCGCCATTTAGTAAATTTGGTACCTGCTTGAGCATATTCTTCAAGACGCTCTCGCAAGCCATCCAAACCTTCAGTTATAGTTTCATTTGGATGCCCTGCTAGTGGCTTTGCGCCTTTATCCACTTTAATTCCAGGGACTATGCCTTGATCAGCAAGTATTTTAATAAGTGGCGTACCTTTGGAGTCATTTTGGTAGACAGTTTCATGGAATAGAATTACCCCACTAACATATTCGGAAATATTCTTGGTTTTGAATAGCATTTCACGATAATCACGTCGATTTTCCTCTGTTGATTCAGCGTTAATAGAATCGAAGCGCTTTTTTATTGTAGGTGAGCTTTCGTCAGCTGCTAAAATTCCTTTATTCGGAGCCACTATGGATGCTGCGATTTGTTCTAAAGTTTCATTTTTCATTTTGTTTTCCTGTAAAAAATTAAATTCAACTATTTTTAATAGTTTTGATAATCTGATTTACTAATCTTTTATCTCCGATAATTAACGGCACTCTTTGATGAAGTTCGAAGGGTTGAATGTCTAAGATATCCATTACCCCATCTGAAACTGCCCCTCCTGCTTGCACGGACACATAACCGAGAGGGTTGGCTTCGTACATTAATCTTAGACGACCAACGGTGTTTTTGGTATCCGCGGTGTAAAGGAAAACTCCACCCTTCAAGAGGTTTCGATGAAAATCAGCTACAAGGGACCCAATGTACCTTTGTGATCGGCCTTCTCTTAGATCGTCAACAGCCTGCACAATTCCATTAACCCACTTTGCTGTATTGCCGTCGTTGACACTGTAATAAGGCGTTTTGTTTGGATAGGTAATGTTGGCTGAAGTCAAATAAAAACTCCCATCCGCCGGGTTCATTGTGAATTCATTTACTGTGCCTTTTGTTGCTACTACAAGAACCGTACAAGAACCGTATACCACATAGACTGCACCAATTTGTTCTGCGCCCGGCCTTAGCAACGATTCGGGATTTAGCGGTTTTGAGTTTTTTCGTTTCCAAATCCCAAATATAGATCCAATGCTCACTGCTACATCGATATTAGAGGATCCATCTAGTGGATCCATCAAAACAATGTAATTATGCTGTTCACTATCTCCAAACGTTACAGGATGTTCAATTTCCTCACACCCAACCATTGCCACACGGGTTGAATCCTTGAATTGTTTAACGAACGTATCCGAACTGAGCGCATCTAAATGTTGGACGATCTCACCTTGTACATTTACGTTCCCAGTTGAACCAAGCATTCCAAGCAGATTACCGTTTCGTATTTGCCGCTCAAGCTCTTGAGCTCCTGTGGCAACAGCATTGATTACTTTTTCAAGCCCATCATAAGAGTCAGAGCCTTTGTAATTAGCTTCACAGAATTCAGACAGTGTTATGTTTGTGGATGGAGATGTCAAATTTGATCCTCTTTTTTACCATTAATATTCTATTTGGGAGTGTAACAATCGGTAAAAAAGAGTGTCAAGGAATAAGGAATTTTTATTTCATATCTTTGTTTTAATTAACGTGTTTTATAAAGTATGATTATGATAGTTTGCTTTGGAGGATGGTATTGCCTTGGTAGGAAGATGCAAGGTGATGATTTGGAGGGATGGCTGAGTGGTTTAAGGCACTGGTCTTGAAAACCAGCGTACGAGCAATTGTACCGTCGGTTCGAATCCGACTCCCTCCGCCGCTTCAAGTAAACTTTATAGAAATGAAGGAAATGGTGTAATCAGTCAATTTATGAAATTGCATGAGTATCAAGCAAAGGCACTGTTAGCAAAGTATGGGGTAACGGTTCCCAAGGGTGAAGTAGCTTCTAATATAAATGAAGTTCGCAAAATTGCTAACAATTTTGGGGGTAAGTGTGTAGTTAAAGTTCAGATACATGCTGGTGGCCGAGGAAAATCTGGCGGCGTCAAATTGGTAGACAGCGTTGAATCTGCTTCAGATGAGGCTAAAAACATGCTGTCTGGAAACATAGTAACTCTACAAACCACATCGGAAGGAGTGCCAGTTAATGAATTATTAATTGAGGAAGCCTTAAATGTAGTTGAAGAATTATATCTATCGATTCTTGTTGATGGTGGATTAGGGAGAGTCATTGTAATGGCAAGTGAGGCTGGCGGCATGGAAATTGAGCAGGTTGCTGAGGATACGCCAGAAAAGATACTTAAGGTAGTGATAGATCCTGCTATTGGCTTGATGTCTTATCAAGCCAGAAATTTAGCGATAGGTCTAGGTTTAAACAAGGAATTACATGGACAATTTATTAAACTACTGTTGAGTGCGTTCAATGCTTTCATTCAAACAGATTGTTCGTTAATAGAAGTTAATCCGCTAGCGATTACTGCTGAAGGTAGATTGTTAGCTATTGATGCAAAGGCCAGTATTGATGATGATGCTTTATTTAGACAAAAAGATGAAAGTCTGAATTATGATTCCAGACAAGAGCCTGAAATAGAGATGTTAGCTAGGACCAGTGGATTAAGTTATGTGAAACTAGATGGCGATGTTGGCTGCTTGGTAAATGGAGCAGGCTTAGCTATGGCGACAATGGATGTCACAATGGCTGCCGGAGCAACACCAGCAAACTTTTTAGATGTTGGTGGAGGCGCCGACGTTGATAAAGTTCATAAAGCTGTCGACATATTATTATCAGATCCTGGAGTAAAAAAAGTCTTTGTTAACATATTTGGCGGAATATTGCGGTGCGATGTAGTAGCTGAAGGAATAGTTGCTGCCACTAAAGCAAGTAAAAGCCCTGTGCCTCCAATTGTAGTTCGGATGCTGGGAACGAATGCAGATGAAGGTAGAAAAATCTTAAAGGAGGCAGATATAGGAGTGCATTTAGTAAATGATTTTACTGAGGCAACTGAGACTATTAAGTCCCTATCTTGATTTTTAAATAATGAGTATTTTTGTAGGAAAAGACACAAGGTTATTAGTGCAAGGTATAACTGGTAGAGAAGGAAGTTACCATACGGCTAGATGTATTGATTACGGAACTCAAGTTGTAGCTGGTGTTACACCTGGCAAAGGAGGTCAGTTATTCGCTGATAAAGTGCCAGTTTATGACACTGTTAAGCAAGGAGTTGATGATGCTAATGCCAATACTTCTTTAGTTTTTGTACCACCCGCTTTTGCAGCAGAGGCGATCATAGAAGCCATAGATGCAGGCATTGAGACTGTCATTTGTATTACTGAGGGAATGCCTGTTTCAGATTCAATAAAAGTGTGTGAATATGTTAAAAGGATGGGAGCTAGGTTGATCGGGCCAAATTGTCCAGGCATAATTTCCCCTATAGACAAGGTAAAGGCAGGCATTATGCCCGGCCATGTTTATGCTCCGGGACGAGTGGGAGTAGTTTCAAGAAGCGGTACTTTAACTTATGAAGCAGTTGGGCAGCTAACTCCTTTGGGCATTGGACAGTCCACGTGCGTTGGAATTGGTGGAGACCCGGTGAGCGGTTCAGATTTTGTCGATGTCCTCGGTTTATTTGAAAAAGATGATGCGACTGACGCGATTGTTATGATTGGAGAAATTGGAGGCACTAAAGAGCAGGAGGCCGCAGAATTTATTGAGTCTAATGTTTCGAAGCCTGTTATATCGCTAATTGTTGGACAAACAGCTCCTCCTGGCAGGCGAATGGGACATGCCGGCGCTATTATAACTGGCACAGCTGCTCTTGCCTCATCAAAAGTAAAATCATTAGAAAAAGCGGGCGCATTTATTGTACCAAGCCCGGCCGATATTGGATCCACCACGAAGCAAGCACTCGAATAACTTTAACTTTTCAAGCAGATAAACTTGATGAAACCGATGAGGACAGTGGATGTGTGTAAGTAGTCGCTTTACGCGTTGACAATAGTTTTTTGTCAGGCCTATACTAGGGTTTCATGAGATATATGCGTGATAGATGTGAGTTTATGGCCGCTCAGCAGCCAAGTAGTAACCACTCTCATCCTACCGTCACTACAATATATGTCAATATCAAGCGTCCGATGTTACCCGTGGAATTAGTTTTATACGTATGGCCAGAATGTTGGCAATAAGAACAGCGTTTCATGTGTAAAAAAGGTGGATTAATTGCATATACAGATGTATCTAAAAAAGTTCGATGACTAAGTTTATATTTGTTACAGGTGGTGTCGTAAGCTCGGTTGGAAAGGGCATAAATGTTGCTTCGATCGGCCGACTGCTAAAAAGTCGTGATTTAAAAGTAACGGTTCTTAAATTAGACCCCTACCTTAATGTAGATCCTGGAACAATGTCTCCTTATCAGCATGGGGAAGTCTACGTCACCAAGGATGGTTCTGAAACCGACCTGGATTTAGGCCATTATGAGCGCTTTATTGATATGGATTTAACCCGATCTTCAAATGTTACAGCCGGGCAAATTTATAGTGAAGTTATATCTAAGGAACGCGGAGGCGAGTATCTTGGCGGAACAATTCAAACAATCCCTCACGTTACCGATGCTATAAAGCAAAAAATCTCTATACTGGCAGAAGAAAGCACAGCAGACGTTGTAGTAGTTGAAGTAGGTGGAACAGTTGGTGATATCGAAGGACTTCCGTTTTTGGAGGCCATTCGCCAAATGAGGAATGAGGTCGGAAGGGATAATGTTATGTATATTCATGTAACATTGCTGCCTCATATTTCTGCAACTGGTGAAATAAAAACGAAACCAACTCAACATAGTGTTCGAGAATTGCGCAGTATAGGTATTCAACCTGATGCGATTGTATGCCGAAGTGATCATCCTGTTGATGAAGAAATTAAATCGAAAATATCTATCCATTGCGATGTTTCTATAACCGGAGTTGTTTCACTGCCAAACGTAGAATCTGTTTATGAGGTTCCATTGATATTGGAAGAGCAGGGGTTGGGAGACCTAATAGTTGATTGTCTTGCATTGCCATCCGCAATTAATGACATGGGAAATTGGCGCGAAATGGTTTCGTCTATACACGAAATAGAAAAACAAACCAAAATTGCGATAGTCGGTAAGTATATGGAGCTAGAAGACTCTTATCTCTCTGTTAAGGAAGCCCTTATACATGCAGGAGTGCACCAAAATTTAGCAGTTGATATCTCTTGGGTCGCTTCTGAAGACATAGAAAGGGACGGTCCTTCGGAATACCTTGATTCAGTTAATGGCATTGTGGTGCCTGGTGGATTTGGTCCAAGAGGCATTGAAGGAATGATAAAGACGGTTGAGTACTGTAGAGAAATGGGTATACCTTATTTGGGATTGTGTTTGGGTATGCAGGTCATGGTAATAGAAGGAGCACGATCAATGCTCAATTTGCATGAAGCAAATTCGTCCGAATTTGTTCCAGACACCCAAGACCCTGTTATATATTTAATGAGTGAACAGGAAGGCCTCATCGATACAGGTGGGACTATGCGACTTGGTGTTTATCCATGCAAGCTGATTAATGGCTCTCGAGCGAAAAAAGCATATGGTCAGGATTTAGTAAACGAGCGACATAGACATAGATTTGAAGTTAATAATAAATATCTAGATAGCTTTGCGATGGTGGGTTTTGAGGCTACCGGATTGTCTCCAGATGGCCAATTGGTTGAAATAATGGAATTTAAACATCATAAGTTTATGCTCGGAGTTCAGTTTCATCCAGAATTCCTATCTAGGCCAAATAGGCCCCACCCATTATTTACCGAGTTTGTTAATTCGGCGAAAAACACACTAAGGGAAGGCGGACAGCACTCGATGCTTCTTGATAAAAATGATAAAACTCACTTAAGACGTATTGGTGATACATCTTTGGATACTCCTGCTGAAATACAAAATTCTGGATAATGAACCTATTATGTTGTTTACTGTTAAATATTATTGTGCTAACGTTCTGAGGTACCCCGTTGCGAATATTTCTTGATACTGCCAATGTAGATGAAATACGACAGGCTGCTCGAATGGGAGTGGTCAGTGGAGTAACAACAAACCCTTCTCTTGCTGCAAAAGAAGGCATTGGTACCGCAGCAAACTATAGAGAAGCAATTCTA
>Ga0310344_10002458_pt1 | contig 13905 bp, 14 predicted proteins | sample HC15DNA20200_MG_FD_203801 | JGI IMG/M metagenome (GOLD analysis project Ga0310344, IMG submission 203801) | Marine microbial communities from station ALOHA, North Pacific Subtropical Gyre - HC15-DNA-20-200_MG | ecosystem: Environmental > Aquatic > Marine > Oceanic | place: Pacific Ocean: North... | reverse complement strand
GACAGATATCCTCAAAAACAGGTATTGATTATTTAAATAATTTATTTTTTGAGAGCGTGGAAAACTATAATCCAGACTTAATTTTATTGGGTCATTCTGACAATATTTATGCTAAGACACTGGATAAAATTCGCCAAATTAACAAAAAAGTTCAAATAGCTCAATGGTTTGAAGATAATTTAGCACTAAGTGGACCTGATCCTATTTCAAATCAAAAAAGATTACTACAATATGAACCTTATATTGATCACAATTTTATAACTACACATCCTTCAGTGCTTCCTTTTTTGAATAATAAAAAAAACTATAGTTACTTACCTATACCAGTAGACAAAAATATAGAAAAATTGAATGTTTATAATAGCACCGAACCAATATATGACTTATTTTTTACTATGAGTCATGGTGTCAATAGGGGCGTTTTAAAACAAAATAAAAAAGATGAAAGAGATTCGTTTATTGAAAAGTTAATACAAAAAAATCCTAATATAATTTTTGATATATACGGTTATGATAATCGACAGCCAATTTGGTCTGAGGATTTTTATAGAACCATAACACAGGCTAAAATGGGGCTTAATTTAAGTAGAACAAACTCAGTAAAATATTACACAAGTAATCGTATATCATCATTAATTGGAAATGGACTAATGACTTTTATTGATAAAAAAACACAGTTAGATGATTTTTTTAACCAAGACGAAGTTGTATTCTATAATAATATTAATGATCTCTCGGAAAAACTAAATTATTTTAAAACTAACGATAAGCTTAGAAAAAAAATTGCAAAAAATGGTCAATTAAAATACTTCAATTATTTCAATAGTGAAATAATAAGTGAACATATAATAAATAAGATATTTAATTTAGGTACTAGAAAAAAATTAAAATGGATGGAAAATTAAGTTAGTTAATTTAAGAAAATAAAGTTATTTTTTGATTTAAAATCTATAAGTCTGTCAGTTTTTGTTAATTGATTGTTTTGAAAGAAATAAGATTTGTATCCTAAACTATTTACAAAATTAATTATATTTTCAACTTTATCACTTGTATGACGTTCTTCAATTTCTATTAGCAAATTTGGTTTATTTTTTTTTATCAGGTTTATCCCACCTTCCAACACATTTTTTTCATGACCTTCTACATCAATTTTTAAAAAACCTATTCCTTTAGATTCTATTATATCGTCTAACTTTGCAGTTTTAACTTTTAATGTTATATATTCATCATTACCTAATAAGTTTTTTTCATGTATTGTTGCACTTCCTAATTTGTATTTTTCTTCATAATTATCTTCATTTAAAGTTTTAAATCTTTTTGGTATTTTTAAGTCTGTCTCTCCGTTTTTGTCTGATAGAGCAAGATTATACAAGGTCATATTTTTAATCAGTTTTTTAAGATTTTTTTTTAAATAAGGAAATAAAATTGGATTAGGTTCAAAAGCATGAACATGCTTACTTAGATTTGATAAGCTATAAGAATAAACTCCTCTATAAACGCCTACATCTATGCTATCTAAATCTTTTTTAACAATTTTGTCCAATATTTGTAATTCTTGTTCATAATTACCTTTAATTGATCTATCAATTCTCCTTTTTAATAAGAACTTCTCTGGAATAAATAATTTTTTTAGCACAAACTCTATTTCCTTATTAAATTTTATTCTCATAATTTAATTTTATTTAAAGCATTGTTTTTGAACAAGTTTGCTTCCTGAATGTAACGTCTAACCATTTGTGTTGTTTTGTGTCCAGTCATTGCCATTATACTTCGCTCCTCAGCACCTAATTCTGCTGTTGAAGTTGCAAAACCTGATCTTAAACTATGACCTGAATATTTTTTTGGATCTAAACCTGCCAAAAAGGTGTATTTTTTTATAGTCAAAGCAACACTTTTGTCTGAAATATTAAAAATTTTTCCTGATTTTATCTCTGATTTATTAATCCAATTTTTTAATGCTATTACGGGGCAATATAATGAATTTGAAAAGTAGGGGATTCCTTTGGTCATACCCTCTCCAGATTGATCTGTTTTTGATCTCTTAACAAATATTTTTACTCCTTCAGGTACAAAATCTAAATCTTCGTAATCTATTGATACAAGTTCCGATCTTCTAAAACCTCCAGAAAAACCTAGAAGAATTAAAGCTTTGTTTCTTAATTTGTTTTTTTCATTTTTATCTTTATCAATTACATTAATAATTAATTTTAAATCGTTGATTAAAATCGGTTTTTTTGCCTTTTGATAACTTCCCAATATCCGTTTTATTCCCATTAAATTTTCCGTAATTGCCGGATGTTTTGCATCAATATAATGTCCTGAAAGTTTGTGTATTACACTTATGGAGGCTAATCTTCTCTTTAAAGTACTAAATTTACAGTATTTTGATAGGTGAGTTAAATAAAGAGTTATAATTTTTGGCTCAGAAGGCATTGGTTTAAAACCATTTTTAATACAAAAACTAGCAAAGTCTTTATAGTCAGCCTTATAAGCTCTAAGTGTGTTGAGGGCCTTAGAACTTTTAAGGTTCTTTAAAGTTTCTAATTCTAAGCTTTTCACATCTGTTACTAAATCATTCATATATTTCCGATAACCATTAATTATCGGAAATATATACTGCGTGATTTTAGATGTCAAGGGCTTTACATTCTGCGAAATTAGAGATTTAGATTAAAATTTATAAAGTCAATTATAAGAAATGTTTGATAACAGAAAACGAGTTATATTAGACAGAGGCCCAAGTTGGCCTGATTATAACGTTGCTGAGCCGTTTGTAGTCCGTTATTACCCCCTTTTTAGACATAGGCCTAAGTGGTTTCCCTTTAATATCTTCATACATAAGCTTCTAAAGAGCGATTTGGGGGACTTACACGACCATTATTGGTCATATATTACTATAATGCTTAAGGGAGGCTATTGGGAGACAACTGAAAAGGGTACTTTTTGGAGAAAACCTGGTTATATAGGCTTTAGAAGGTATAACAGTCGACATAGTCTTAAGATACCTGAAGGAAAGTATGCTTGGACACTACTGTTTGTGGGTCCTAAAAGGAAGGCTAAACTGCACTCTAAATACTTAAATAATCATTGATTTGAGCCATTTTTTCGCTCTTTTTACCGCTTTTTTTTAAATCTGGTATATTCACCCTCTAGTTGTAGCATTTAGGCTTAATTTCTTAAATACACCCCTTCTATGGCCGTTTAATCGCTATATTCGAATACTGCAACCCTTTAAAATCTACCTTAATTTAAACTTCTCTTTTTTGTAATAAATGCTTAAATTAACCTCTATTTATAAGGATTATTTTACCTTCAAAATATCGAGTTTGGCTAATAGTTTATTATGCCCAAATTAATGGCTGTTTTGCTTGCTTATTTGATGATCCATAAAATATACTTGGTTATAATAATTTACTTTAATAATATACTCTAACTTATTGATTTTATTACTTATTTTATTATTATTAAAGTTATACTTTAAGTAATATTATTTAACAATAACTCCTGAACGTTCCCTAACTGATATGTAAACACCGGAGCATATGATTATGAATAATCCAACCCAAGTCCAAAAGTGAGGAAAGTCAGAAAAGAAATAATAGCCCAAAATTACATTTGTAACTATTTCAAAATAACCAAACGGTGCTAATTTAGATGCATCAGCATATTTCAGAGATAGTATTAAGAATAAATGTCCTAGACATGCGAAGATTCCCATTAATGCTAACAAAGACCATTGATTAAACGTCGGATTAATCCAAACTACAGGCACAAGAAATGAAGAAACAACAGCCCCTACTACACCAGTCAATAATAAAGTAAGTAAAGGACTATCCGAAGTATGTAGCTTACGAGTAATAACAAGATAAATTCCATAAAAAAAACCAGTTCCTAATGCAGCAACACTGGCTAAATTAAATTCTATAAAACCAGGTCTAATTACAATTAAGCTACCTACAAAACCTATTATTACAGCGGACCATCTTCTAATTCCAACTTTTTCACCTAAAAAAATAGGAGACAAAGCTGTGGTAATTAATGGAGCTACAAAGGCGAGAGTTAAAGCTTTGGCCATTGAGATTATGGAAATAGAGTAGAAGAATAATATATTAGCAAAAAATAAAGTTAATCCTCTGAAAATTTGTAACTTAGGTTGAGTACTCCATGTCAAATTTTTATTAAAGAAAAAAAACATAAAGGGTAATGTAAAAAAAACAGTGAAAAAATATCTTGCCCATGTAATTTGGAAAAAAGACAAATCGGCACTTAAGTATTTTGCGATAGTGTCCATAAATGGTAGTATCGCCCATGCTAATAAATTGTAAGAAATTGCTTTCACTATTAACTAAAGTATTTTAAAGAAATGAATACTACAATGATTAAAGTGAATAATGACATAAATGTAGATAGAGCTACAGTACTAGCTACACTATCAGAAATTTTTTTGGGAGAATAAATCTCAGCAACCAAAAATGTTAATACAGCAGATGGCATTGATGCTTGTATAAACATTACACCAGCTTCTACACCAGAAAGATTAAAAAATTTAACAAATGCAAAACCCACTATTGGACCAATAATAACTCGAGTAATAGAATAAATGAAAGTTTCTTTAAGTGAAAAAACTTTTAATTTAGATAACGCAACACCTAAGGACATTAAAACTAAAAATATGGCTGAATAGCCAATTAAAAATGTCGCATTTTCTAAAAATTTTGGTGATGGTATCTTATAATAAATAAATATTAGTGAAATTAATAATGCATAAACAGGAGAACATTTAAGTAAAGGCTTTAGTGAAAATTTCTTACTTGCTAACAAAATTCCGATACTAAAATGAAAAATTAATATCATAGCGGTTGCGGCTGTTGCTATGGCTAGACCCATTTTTCCATAAGCAAATAAACATAATGGCATACCCATATTACCTGTATTTGGTAAAATTAGAGGGGGAAGTAATCTATAAATATCCTTATTTAAAATTTTTAGTATAATCACACCAATGATAGCAAAAACTAATACATATAGAGTTATGTAATAAGAAAATCGTAAAAATAACTCAATACTCAAATTAGTTGTTGTAAAAGAATAGAATATAATAGCAGGTAAACCAAAATTTCCTGCAAAAGTAGTGATGAATTTAGTGTCAAATTTAGGGTCTTTTTTACCATACCAATAACCTATTCCTATGGTTAAAAAGACTGGAAATAGTACATCAAAAAGCTTAATTAAAAGATCCATTTTATGGTCTAACTATGTCTGGGCTCGGTTTTTTAGGATTTTTATAACCAATAGCCTTTTCAAATTCACTAAGTCTTTTGTATATTGATCTAAGCTCAGTAATTCTGGTCCAATTCTGCATAAATAGTGAAAAGCTACCTTGAACTTCGCGAAATGCACTTGAGGTTTGAATAAGCACACCCAATGTCATAGCCCCTGTAAACAATCCGGGGCCCATAATTATATAGGGCACAATTATCATAGTTTGGTTATACATAATCAGCCACAAGTCAAAATATCCATAGTGTAAAAATAGTCTGTGATAATTAAATTTTATACCTGCGAATAATTCAAGAATTGTAGGAGGTTTAGCATACTCTATTCTATCGTCCTCACCATAAACTAATTCTTTTCTAAAAGCAGCTTCTACTACCTGATTATTATATTCTAACCCAGGTAATTTAATTCCAACTAACCAACTTATTAAAACTCCTCCTAAACTAGCTGTTAAGGAAATATAAACAAGAGAACCATTAATATCTTTTAACCATGGTAGAATAACATTTGAGGATAATCCATAAAGTATAGGTATAAAAGCAATTAGTAACATTATTGCTCTGATAATTTGAAGACCAATGCTTTCAACAATCTTAGCAAAATTCATACAGTCTTCCTGAATTCTTTGTGATGCTCCTTCAACTTTTGCATCAATTTTTTTCCAATATGGCATATAAGCAAAAGTCATTGCTTCTCTCCAACGAAAAGCATATAAGCGCGTAAAATAATTTGTGATGGTATAAATAATTACATAAGGTATGGCTAGTTTTAAGAATAGAAAGATTCCATCATAAAATTCTGACACTTCTCTTTCTGTAGCTTTCTGTAGTAAATCATAAAAACCTTTATACCATTCGTTGATTTTAACATCTATCCATGTTTGCGCCAGTAAGGAACCTATAATAAATAAAAAACCTCCCCATGCCCAAATAGCCCATTTTCTTGATAAAAAAAAACTTTTGATCATTTATTTATTTTAAAAAATTATCTGTATAAGATTTTTTAATTATTTTACTTTTGTGATCCTCTAAAACGTAATAATCGATATTATTTTTCTTTGCATATTTAATAGCTTGATCTTTAGTTTCAAATTCTAATCTGATTTCAGATAAGGTATCAATTGAACTTTCCCATCCCATTAAAGGATTTATTCCTGTATTTTTTGAATCAAATTCCAAAATCCATTTTTTGGTATTTCTTTTACCTGATTGCATGGCTGTTTTTGTAGGTTTATAAATTTTTGCTTTCTCCATAATTAAATATTTAATTGGTCGGGGCGGAAGGATTTGAACCTCCGATCTACTGGTCCCAAACCAGCCGCGATACCAGGCTTCGCTACGCCCCGATGTGTGATTTTATATTCTATATAATGCACACTTTCAATCATTATAAATATCCCAAATTAGTCATTTCATTTTTAAAATGCAATTCTATCTTTTTTGCAACCTCTTTATCTAATATCTTTTTCCAATCATTTTTTTTACCCAAATTAAAAAATTTTATTTTTTCACCAGTATCAATTGATCTAGGAGATTCTTCAAAACCTTCTGTTTTTTCCATTTTGCTCAGATTTTCAAAATTTGTTGAAGTTAATGAATTGTCAATTTTGTTATCATCAATTTTTATATCCATAAATTTTGATAAAAAATTAAGCACGTTAATAAACGTTGTTTTGCTATCTGATATAAAATCTTCATATTTTATAATTTTAACTGGACAAAAATTAATATTTTTCCAAGAATTATAATGACTTGACCAATCACTTAAAAAATTAAAATCTTCTGGATCCTTATTATTTTTATTATTCTTTAAAGTATTTATTGGAAAAATAATCTTCCTTTTGTTAGTCATAAATTCAAAAGATTGATCTAAGGTCATTTTATAATGATGTGAAAGAGAAGTAATCAAATTTCTAGGGTCCCTCACAATATACAAGACTGATATAGTATTTGAAGAGTCAGTAAATTTGTTGCCGTTGATTTCGCACATCGCATTATGTGTTTTTAGAAGATGGATTTTTTTATCTTTGTTAATTATTTCTTGAGTTGGTATCCAATTTTGAGAAACTTTAGTTTGATAATTAATTTGTGACTTTGATTTAGATGCTAGATCTTTGCTAGAAAACTGATCTATTTTCTTTAAAAGTTGAAAATTGAATGTTCCTTTATTAGAAAACAAGTATGATGATAGCAGTGATCTTAGCCAAGTATTTCCACTTTTTGGGTATGAAGCTATCCAAATTATCATATAAATAATATATACAATTCTTATCAATTATTTAATATTATGTCTTTTGACAATTTAATTTCATGATAAATTACATAACAGCACCTTTTAAATGGTTTTTCAAACTAGAAGCAGCTAGTGGTCTAGTTTTACTAATAGCTGCAATAATCGCATTAATATTAAGTAACACAAACTTTAGCAATCTCTACTTTGGAATTTTAAATACTCACATATTGATCGGCACAGAAAATTTTGGCTTAGATTTGAGTATTTTGCACTGGATTAATGATGCTTTAATGGCAATTTTTTTCTTTGTTGTAACTTTAGAAATTAAAAGAGAATTTATTCATGGCGAACTTTCAAAGCCTAAAAGAGCACTTTTGCCAATCATAGGTGCTGTTGGGGGAATGGCAGTACCTGCATTAATTTATATTATCATTAATTTTGAAACTGGCCATACGTTAAAAGGTTGGGCCATACCCTCTGCTACGGATATAGCATTTTCAATCGGCGTACTATCTCTTCTAGGATCTAGAGTGCCACTATCTTTAAAAGTTTTTTTAGTTGCACTTGCAATAATTGATGATCTAGGAGCTATAATTATTATCGCCTTTTTTTACTCAACAGAATTACAATATAATTTTTTATTATTAATGATTATATCATTTATTGCACTACTATTAATAAATAAATTTAACGTAAAAAAATTTACTCCATATTTTTTTATTGGTATTTTGTTATGGTACTTTACTCATGGGTCAGGAATACATTCAACAATTTCTGGAGTTTTACTAGCTACTGCAATTCCACATGGAAAAAATGAAAAAGACTTTTCGTTGCTTCTAAAACTTGAACATATATTATCACCTTATGTAGCGTTTGGAATAATGCCCTTATTTGCTTTAGCAAATGCAGGTGTCGTTTTAAAAGACGCTTCCATTAATTCCCTACTCTCTCCAGTACCATTTGGAATTTTGTGTGGATTATTTTTTGGAAAACAGATTGGAGTATTTTTATTTTCATTTATATCTGTAAAATTAAAAATAGCTGAGATGCCTTCAAATTCTAATTGGATTAAGTTTTATGGAGTAGGAATCCTAACTGGCATAGGATTTACAATGAGTTTATTTGTTGGAAATTTGGCTTTCGCCGATCAATTAGGTGAAATGGATGGAGTAAAAATTGGTGTTTTGGTAGGATCAACGTTATCAGCTTTAGTGGGCTATTTTTTACTATTGATTGTTACCAAAAAAAAACAATAGATTGATACGTGATACGAAATATTAAAATATTAACTTTAATAATTATGATTTCTTTATTTGGAAATTCTTCAAACGCAGAGTATGAAAAACTTGCCTACGATTTTGAGTTCAAAGATTTGGATGGTAGTGCTCTAAACCTGTCAAATTACAAAGGTAAAGTACTAGTTGTGGTAAATGTTGCTAGTCAATGTGGTTTTACAAAACAATATGAAGATATGCAAAAAATATGGGAAAAATATCAAGAAAAAGGTTTAGTTATGATTGGAGTTCCTTCAAATGACTTTGGTAAACAGGAACCAGGATCTAATACAGAAATTAAAAATTTTTGTGAAGCCAAATTTGGTATAACTTTTCCAATGACTGAAAAAGTTAGTGTAAAAGGAACAAATGCACATCCTTTTTATATTTGGGCTGAAAAAAATCATGGAAATTCAGCTATACCAAAATGGAATTTTCACAAAATTATTGTAGATAAATCAGGTAAAATTGCTGATACTTTTACTTCAATCACAAATCCTTCATCAAAAAAATTTACTAATCGATTAGATAAATTAATAAAAGGATAAAATTATATTTCTTTTTTGAGCCATGTTTTAGGCGTTAACTCATTCTTAATTTCAATATCAATATGATAGTTAAAAGGTTTTGGACCTCTTTTTTTTATATACTGATAGGTTTTCATAATTCCCGTTTCCAAACTTGTTTTCGTACTATAATTTAAAAGTTTTCTAGCTTTGTCAGCTGAACAAGAAGCATGTTTAACTTCTCTTGGTCTGTCTTTTTTATATATAGGTTTTAAATTACTGCCAGTTATATTAGAACAAATTTCAGAAATTTTGTTTACAGTAACAAATTCTTCATCTGGACCAATGTTTATAGTCTCCTTATTAAGATTTTTTTGATCTAACATAGGAATTAAACAACTAAGACAATCATCTATATATGAAAAACATCTTTTTTGATTACCATCACCGTATATTATTGGAGCTTTATTTTGTAAAATTCTATTTATCATAATAGAAACTACATTTCTAAATGGATCATCATATTTTTGTCTAGGACCAATTATATTATGAGGTACAGCTATAACCCATTCTATATTATTAAGTTCACAAAGATTTTTTAAAATATCTTCTGAAGCAACTTTAGAAATACCATATGGATCAATTGGTTTAGGTAGTTGATCCTCTAAAAAAGGTATTTTTTGAGATCCGTATCTTGCCATAGATGAACAAAAAATTATTCTTTTGACTTTATTTGATATAGCAGCTGAAAACACGGAAACTGACGCCAAAAAATTATTTTTTCCAATCTCATATGGTGAAAAAACTGACAAACCTTCGTGGGCTGTTGCAGCACAATGATATACTACATCAACATTTTTCATTATTTCATTCATTTTTTTTAAATCACAACAATCAAAATTATGAAATTGAATGTTTTTTGGTACGTTGTCTTTATATCCTCCTAACATGTTGTCTATTCCTATAACAGTATGCTTCATATTAGCTAAATGTTCAGACAAATGTGAACCTAAAAAACCAGCAGCTCCTGTTACTAAAATTTTCATAAGTTAAGTTTTAATCCATCATAAGCTGGTAATACATTTTTTGGAAGACTATGAATTAAGAAATCATAATCAAGTTCACAATTAAGATTAGTAAGTATTGTTTTTTTTGGTTTTAGAATACTTTGAATATAAAGAGCCTCATCTAAACAAAAATGAACAAGACTTTTAGTAAATCTTAAGCAATCAATAATTAAATACTTTAAATTATAAAAATCTTTAATATTTATAATAGACATATCATTGCAATCACTTATATAAGCAATGTCTTCAAAAATATATGCCGTACTTTTGACTGGCCCATGAGTAACTTGATATGTTTTAAAATTAATTTTTTCACCTTTTGTTCCTAAAGAAAATTTACTTTTAATTACATTAGCTTTGACTATAGCAGGATAATCATGCTCACTAAAAAAACAAAAACTAAAAACTTTTTTTAAATGTTTAATTGTATGTGAGTTTCCATAAATATTAATTTTTTTTTTATACTTCCAGTAGAAAGGTCGTAGTTCAAATATACCATTAGTTTGGTCTGAGTGCTCATGTGTATAGACAACAGATGATATATCAAAAATTTTATTATCATATAATTGCTTTTTTATATCTGGAGAAGTATCAATTAAAATTGTATTAGATCCCTTAATAATAGCAGCTGAGCATCTTGTGCGGTTGTTTTTTTTATTTTTTTTATCACAGTTACCCCAAGATCCATCAATCATAGGAACTCCATGTGAATTACCACTACCAAGTATTATAAATTTATCCATCGTTTTATCTTAAATTAAAAATTTTAAAAAAATTATCTGAAGTTTTTTTAATAATGTCTTCTTTTGAAATATTTTTCAATTGAGACAATTTATCAATAGTATGTATTATGTAAGAAGGTTCATTTGATTTACCTCTATAAGGCATAGGTGCTAAGTATGGAGAATCTGTCTCGACTAATAAGTTATCTATGGGTATTGCAGATACTGTCTCTGCTAATTCAGTTGAATTTTTAAAAGTAATAATTCCACTGACAGATATATAACAGTTTATATCTATAAGCTTTTTTGCAAAATTATTCGATCCTGTAAAGCAATGAATTAAAACTTTTAGGTTGGAATTTTTTTTTTCATTTTTCAATATATCATAAGTGTCAAGTTCAGCATTTCTTGAATGAACTATTAAAGGTATATCTAATTCTTTTGCAGCATTTATATGCTCTATAAAACTTCTTTTTTGCGTTTCTTTGTCGCTATGATTATAATAAAAATCTAAACCTGTTTCACCAATACCTATAATATTTTGATAATTCTTAAAAAAGTCTAAAATAAATTTTGAATTTATCTCTTTAAAGTTTTTTGTTTCATGCGGATGTATTCCAAAAGTTCCATAAACATTCTTATATTTTTTAACTATAAGATCAATCTTTTTAAAACTTTCTAATGTTGTGCATATAGTTAATAAATATTTTACCTGATTTTCCTCAGCCCTTTTTACTACATTATCTAATTGATCAAAAAGGTTTGAATAATCTAAATGGCAGTGAGAATCAACAATCATTAATTTATCTTTTTAAATAATATCTCTATATTATTAATTCTTATTTCATCATTTAAAAAAGTTTTGTCGTCTAAAAAAGATAAATTTCTTTTTTCATTTTTAATGTTTAAAGCATCTAAAACTTTTGATGAAGCTGATGGTATAATAGGATTTAACAAAATTGAGATTTTAGCTATTTGCTCTAAAGACAAGTATAAAATATTATTCATTTTTTCTAAATCTGTTTTCTTTAATTTCCATGGTTCTTCATCATTTATATATTTATTTGTCAGAAAACTAATTTCTATAACAGATTTTATATAATGGTTAAGATTTTGATTAATCATTTTTTCTCTTAAATTCTTGGTTAAATTTTTAGTCTTTTTAATTAAATTTTTGTCTGCGGTCGAAAAATTATCTGATTTATTTACTTTGTTATCACAGTTATTTTTTATAAAAGAGAAAATTCTTTGACATAAATTTCCATAATTATTTGCTAAATCACTATTAATACATTTTTCTAGGCTTTCTAGAGATATGTTTCCATCGCTTCCATGAGATACTTCCTTCATTAAATAATATCTAAGTTCATCTATTCCATAGATTTTGATTATTTCCAAAGGATTTAAAATATTTCCTTTAGATTTTGACATTTTCTCATCACCCGACAAAATCCAACCATGCCCAAATACTCTACTAGGAGGTTTGATTCCTGCTGCTAATAAAAATGCGGGCCAATAAATAGCATGAAATCTTAAAATATCCTTACCGATAACATGTAGTGATGCAGGCCAAAATTTCTTGTATAGCTCATCCTCTGTATTTGGAAAATTTAAAGCACTTAAATAATTAGTTAAAGCGTCTAACCATACATAAATTACATGATTGTTTTTATTTGGTACTTTAATACCCCAAGAAAATGAAGTTCTGCTCACAGAAAGATCTTTAAGTCCACTTTTTACAAAACTTACTACTTCGTTTTTTCTTGAGGTTGGATATATAAATTTTTCGTTTTTTTCGTAAAACTCAAGCAATTTATTTTGCCATGAAGAAAGTTTAAAAAAAAAGGACTCTTCTTCAACCCAATCAACTTGAGAACCGGAAAAAGTTGAAAATTTTTTTCCATTTTTTTCAACGACTTCATCAGGATTGTAATACGCCTCATCAGATATAGAATACCAACCTTTGTACTTAGACAAATAAATATCACCAGATTTAACTAGCCTATTCCACAAATCATTAACTGCTTTGTGATGTCTTTCTTCAGTTGTTCTAATAAAATCATCATTTGAAAGATTTAATTTTTTTGTTAAATCTTTGAATATTTTTGATATTTGATTGCAATATTCTAAAGGTTCAGAATTATTTTTTTCTGCAGCTTTTTGTATCTTCAATCCATGTTCATCTGTGCCAGTTAAAAAGAAGACATTTAAATTGTCATTACGCATAAATCTAGCAAAGACATCGGCTAGAATACTTGAGTAAGCATGACCCATGTGTGGTTCTCCAGATGGGTAATAAATTGGAGTAGTAATATAGAAATTATTTTGAGTCATTTGCTAAAATATTTTTAATCCACAAAAAAGTGCTTTTTTCATTTAAATTAAATTTTTTCATGTTGTTTATTTGAGAGATTATTTTTGATTGATTAATAAAATAAGTGCCTAAATTATTATTATTTAAATATATTTTATTATAAAAAATTTCTATTAATAAAGATATATAACTTAAAATTTCAATATCTTTGTAATCATTATATTGATCTATAAGAATTGAGATGCATTTAATAATATCTTCATTTATATTTATTTTATGTTTGTTAAAATATGAAAAATATTTAACTAAATTGCCTGGAGTTTCAAAATAATAATCTTTAATTGTATCATTATCTTTTAAATCTATCTTATAAAAATCAAATAAATCTTTTAAAATTTGGACTTTTTCAGATAAATTAAAAAAAAATTTAAACTCGTTAGATCTTGATTTAATCGTTCTTAAAATTTTTGAATTACTATCATGAACAACAAAAAAAATAGTATTTAAAGGTGG
>Ga0310344_10002457_pt1 | contig 13905 bp, 8 predicted proteins | sample HC15DNA20200_MG_FD_203801 | JGI IMG/M metagenome (GOLD analysis project Ga0310344, IMG submission 203801) | Marine microbial communities from station ALOHA, North Pacific Subtropical Gyre - HC15-DNA-20-200_MG | ecosystem: Environmental > Aquatic > Marine > Oceanic | place: Pacific Ocean: North... | reverse complement strand
GGGCTGGCAGAACCGAAGGGGATCGTCACCATCGCCAGTAGCCAGGACAAGCGGAACATCCTCGATTTCAATGCCGAAGCGCACCGGCCAAGGGCCGGAGATGAGCAGACCATTGCGGAGATCATCTATTGGGAGCGGCCTGAAGGGGGACAGGTTTTTCACACCGGTTCAATCGCGACGGCCTGGGCCATGTATCATGACAAGGCCCTGAGCACGCTGGTCAGGAACGTGTTGTATCACTTTGGGGTGAAGCCGAAGAGACAACCGTGATTGTGATCCGGGGAACGTGATTCCACGGGAGACCATTCCCTGTTCCGTTGTCTTTCATGTAATCTTCCCTAGGGTTGATCTGTTATGAATTTAAGAGGTTCTTTGGCTTGCTTCATTACAGCCTCTCTGGCCTTGCTCCTGATGGCCTGTGAAAAGCCCGCCAAGGAAGAGAGCCGGAACCCGGACGGCCCTGAAGCAAAGGAAAATACGCAATCCTTTACCACCCTGCCCCTGCTCTGGCAGGAAAAAGGCGGCATGGCGGAGGCCACCGAGGACCTGATGGCCCTGCACGTTGCGATGCAGCGTTACCTGAAGGCAAACGATGACATCTGGCCCCAGGCTCCCCATATTGTAATGGATGAGATGCCAGCGTTGCCTGGCCACGATGTCCGCCTGGTAGAGCCCAATGCCGCCTCCCTGGCTGCCTACCGGAAGTTCTGGGAGGACACTCTCGAGCCCTTTGGTGCCACAGCCCGGCATTGGCAACATTCCGGGAACCCCCCGGGTTTGTTGAAAGCCGCTTTCTATAATGCTAACCGGTTTGCCCGGGACAAGGGAGCCGCCTATCGAGAAAATAACGGGGACGAAGGACAGCGGTGGCAAACCAGTGAAGCTGTGTGGTTCTCAATTGAAGCCTACGGAGGAGGTGACAAAATTTTTATCACTGCATCCGGCCGGATGGAGGATCCGGGCGTGGATGTCACCGTCAAACTGCCCGACGAGTCACGCAACCAGTCCCTCACCCAGACCGCAGGCAACCTGATCAAGGTCAACATTCGTCACAACGGAGCCTACGTCGTTAAGGGAAAGCTGATGACCGAGGAAGGCCTCACCAAATGGATGAGCGAGGAGTTCGAGAAAACCCCCGATCTCAAGGTCCTGATCCGCTGTGACAAGGACTCCAAGCACCTCTACCTTGCCAACGTGATGTCCATCTGCCGCCACGTCGGGGTCCCGAAGGCGAACATCGCAATCAAAACTGAAAAATAAAGATGATGCGGAGCTACTGCTCGTGTCCGAGGTGTTTCCCAAGGAAGGTGAGGAGGGCCGGGACCTCGATCACATGGCCGCCCTCGTGGGCCACGAACTCCAGGTTTTCCGGGGCACCGAGGACTCCGTAGATCGGCTTGATCCTGGCAAGGGCCTCGCGAGCGAGGGGAACGGTGAACCAGGTGGGGCGTTCCTGCAGGCCGTTCTGGCACATCAGGGGGCGGGGGGCGGTGAGGGCATAGATGTCCGAGAACTCCACCAGTTCCCGCAGGCCGGGAAATTTCCAGCAGCGGCAGTGATTCTCCTCCAGTTGATCCATGCTGGTGAGGAAGCCGGCGCTCATGGTGGCTGCGATGCGCTCGTCCATGGCCGCCAGCCACATGGCCATCTCGCCGCCGAGGGAGTTGCCGGCGCAGCCGATGCGTGCGGGATCGACCTCCCTGCGGGAGACCAGGAGATCGACACAGCGCATGAGATCCCAGAGGCGTTCGCCCATCATGGTGCGTTGCTGCTCGCGAACGCTGTGCTGGCTGATCCTGGTCGAGATGGTGACGTAGCCCTTTTCGGCGAGGAGGGTGGCGAACCCGCGGTCCTGGTAGCAGGAGTGCCGCGTTCCGCTGTGCCCTGCGATGGCAACCACCGCGGGGCAGGTTCCCGTCACCGCCTTGGGCACGGTGAGCACCAGCTTGATGCGGTTCCCCGGGGTGCTGTCGATCTCCATCTCATGGAGGATGAATTTCCCCCGGTCCTCGGTGGAGGAGGCAGTGGGGTTCAGTGGAAGAGGAGTATCTTGTGCGACGAGGTCCTCCATCTTCATCAAGCGGGCAAGGGATGCGCGCAGTTTCTTCTGCCAGAGGATGGCTTCCTGCCGGGTTCCCGGGGTGTATTTCCGGGATCGCAGGACGGGGACGGGGAGACGGGCGGGGATGATGGCCCGGCCCGGGCGGGGGGTGGCCTGGAAGTAGCCGAGGGGCCTGCCGCTGCCGTCTGCAACCATCCAGCAGGAATTGGCAGTGGTTTGCTGCTCACGGGTGGCTCCCGCTTGCAGTTCCCCGTAGGCCTTGAGGGTTCCGTTGTACTTCACCCAGAAGATCTTCAGGGGCTGGCCGGTCCGGTTGTGAAACGTCAGGCTGGTGGGTGGCCCGGAGATGGTGGCCGGGGGCAGGCCGGCGGCGAGGGCATGCCAGGGAAGATTGTCCTGTGCGGCTTTCTCCTGCGCGGCCAGCACGGGGGTCAAGGCAAGCAGGATGAAGGCGAGGCGCATCATGGGGGAAGGGTGCCTAGCAGAATCACCCGGGGGAGGGGAGCGGATTCGGCCCCCCATCATCGGATCGGGTGGCAGTTTCTTCTTTCGGGGGTAGCCGATTTGCTGCTAGCTGGGCGGACTATGAAATCAGTTCTGTTTGCCCTCGCTGCCGCCCTCATCCCCGGGACCTGTGTCCTGGCCGATCACCACGAGTTCAAGACCATCTACAACGGGAAGGACCTCTCCAACATCAAGACCAAGGGGAACTGGAAGATCCAGGAGGACGGGTCCCTCTTCCTGGAGCCTCGTCCGGGAGAGAAGGGCTGGACCCGCTACGGCTCCTATCTCTGGCTCAAGGACGATTTCAAGGATTTCACGGTTGATTTCGAATACAAGCATCCCAAGGGTGGGAATTCCGGGCTCTATTTCCGCATCTACGACGAGTCAGATGCCACCGCCCACGGGTTTGAGGTGCAGATCCTCGACTGCTTCGGGAAAAAGAAACTCGGCCCCCATGACCTGGGAGGCGTGATTGGCACCTCGGGTCCCCTTGTCAATGCCGCGAAAAAGCCGGGTGAGTGGAATCGCATGGTGGTGACCCTGAAGGACAACAAACTCACCGTGGTTCTCAACGGGAAGAAGGTCCAGGATGGACTGGACCTCGTCGCCAAGAAGCGTCCCAACAAGAAGCTGGCGGAGAAGGGGAAGATCGCCATCCAGGATCATGGACAGCCGTTCTGGGTTCGCAATATCAAGGTCAAGGCGCATTAAGCGCCCGGTCCTGGAATAGGCGGCTCAGTATTACGACGGAGAGGGGGCTTCCGGGGGAGGGAGGCCTCCCCTTACTCGCCCTTCTTCTTGGCGGCAGGCAGGTCCTCGGCTCCGCGGAACCCGTACATCGGGAGGAGACGGTAGTAGACCTCGAGGCTGAGGACCGAGAGGGTGGTGGAGACCACCCGTCCGCCCGCCCGCGCGTGCTGGCCGCCCGGATCCCAGCTTCCCCGTTCGGGCCCGACCTTCTTCTGGATGAGGGGCAGGATCTCCTTCAGCTTCTCGTTCCATTGCTGCCAGACCGGCCCCTGATGCTGGTAGAGGGCGAGGGTGGAGTAATACATGTAGTAGTATCTGGGATTCTGCTGGAGCATGTGGCGTCCCAGATATTCAGCGCTTTCCGGCATGCGGGGGTCGGTGGGCGGGACGAGATCAAGCTGACGGCAGAACATGCCGCTGGCAGTCATGGCGGGGTTGGGACCACCGCCGGTGTAGGCATAGAGACCGCCGTGTTTGCCGGAAGAGACTGAGGTCATGTACTCCTGGGTCCTGGTGAAGACCTCGTCGGGCACGCTCAGGCCAGCGAGGCGGGCGCTGTGGAGGGCCATGTACTGCCAGGCGGTGACGGAAAGGTCGGAGTCCTCACTGGGCTGACCGTTCTGGTTAGCAGGGTTGTAGCGCCAGCCCCCCTTGCTGGGGCTCTGGGAGGCCAGGATCAGGGCAATGGCCTTCTCGGCCGGTTCCTTGATCTTCGGGTCCTTGGTGGCTCCGTAGGCCTCGCAGAGGGCGATGGCGGCGATGCCGTGGCAATACATGCGGCCCCCGCCCCGCAGGTCGCCGTTTTCCTTCTGCTGCTTGATGAGCCAGTCGAGGGCGCGTTGAACGGTGGCCTGGTACTTGCCCCCCTTGTTGTGAACCTCGCCCCAGCCGTAGAAACTCAGCAGGGCGAGCCCGGCCCCGGCGGTATCGTAGGAGCCGTTGGCACCATGTTTGCGCATGTCCCAGCGACCGTCTCCCTCCTGGTTGCGGGCGAGCCATTCGAGGGCCGCCCCGATGGCGCGCTCGGTGGCGTCCGATCCCCCAAGCTGCTCGATGGTTTCGAGGGAGGGTCGTCCACGCTGTTTCTTGATGAGCTTGGTGATAGCGCGGGTATCGAGGTCATTGGTCGGGGTGGCCAGTTTGCCCGGGAGGAGAGGATCGTTGGCCCGGTCGTTCCCGGGGAGGTTGAGCAGGTTGGTGATGGCATCTCCCGCGCCGTCCAGTTTGGGCGGGGAGCCGAGGGCCTCCAGGCCACGGTGGGGATTGACGGTGTCGCCCCCGGTGTCGGCGGTCTGGGGGGCCGCGTCGGTTTGCGAGACGTCCTTGGATTCGGCCTCATTTTCGACTGCGGTGTCGGTCACCTCGGTTTGCTCGGCCTGCTTGGGCTCCACCTGCTCGAGGGATTCGGTGGGCTTGAAATCGGCCTCAGCGGGGTCGGCGGGGTTCTCTGCTTCTTGCTGGTCGGTGACCTGCTCTTCCTCAAGGGTGGGGTCTTCCGGTTCGGGCAGGAACGTCTCTGGGAGGGAGGTCAGGACCGTGAGTTCCTTGGTGGGCTGCGGTTGCTCCTGTTCCAATTCCGACTCGTTGAGCTTGGAGGGCCGGACGCTGGGCACCAGGGAGGTCTTGGACGTCCGGGTAATGATGGGAACGACCTCGGTATTCTCCCGCGGTTTGAAAACGGGAATCTTGAAGTCGCTCTCAAACTTCTCGGTCATCACCAGATTCCTGGTTTCTGCGATCCGGGTCTCTTCCGGTTCGCTCTCAAGGGCCAGCTCCTCTTCCATGAGGGCCTCGATACTGACGGTGACCACCGGTGATTGGGGCTCCTTGCCGCCTACTTCCTTGGCGATGAGCCAGAGCATGAGGAGAAAGAGAATGAGGAGGTGGACGACAGCGGACCCGGCGAGGCACTTGTGGAAGAGGTTGGTGATGTCCTGCCAGGCCTCCAGGAGATAAAGGAGGGCAATGAGGGCGAGGAGGGCGAGGAGGATCCACCAGCCGATATTCTTCATCAGTTCCTTGAAGGCCTCCCAGCGGTCGAAATCGGTGTAGCCGATGACCTCACGGGTGGTGGAACGGTAGAGCTTGAATCCATCTTCCTCCGCACTCGTTCCGGAGTTGGTACTGAAGAGGAGATCGAAGCCCTCCATCCGCACTGCCGGGTCGGTGACGTCACCCTCCTTGAGGTAGAGATCGACGCGTTCGGGAGGAAGCGCTTCTCCCTCGATGACACGACTGAAGTAGACGCCAAAACCAGAATCCGTGTTGCGATCACGATCGGAGGCCAGGAAGACGTGATCGCCGCGCCGCGTCAGGGCGGTTTGCAGGTCCTCGGCGGAGGAATTGAGGTGGCCAACGGCCTCCGCATTGCGGAATTCCGGGAGGGGGAGCAGTTCGGACACTGCTTCCCCGGGCTCTACAGGCTCCTTGTTCTCCCCTGGCACGGGAGCAGCTTCGTCTGGATTTTCTTCTGTGCTCTCCGAGGGGGTTTCGACCAGGCGCTCGGAGACGAAAATGTCGCTTCCGGAGCCATCGCGATTGGAGGAAAAGTAGAGGCGTTTCCCGTCGGCGGTGGGTGCGGGGCCGGTTTCGTGGGAGGGCGAATTGACGGTCGACCCCAGCGCTTCCACACCGGTCCACTCCTGGCCGTCCCAGCGGGCCACGTAGATGTCGGTGCCGCCCTGGCCGCCCTCGCGATCAGAAGTGAAATAGAGGTAATTGCCGTCGCGGGAGAAGGCAGGTCCCCGCTCATCGGCCTCCGTATTGAGGGCGGTGAGGGCGGTGGGACGGGTCCAGATCCGCCCATCCCAGACGGACGAGTAGAGATCGGCTTGGCTGCTTTCGGCTTCCATCCGCACCAGGATCATGGTGGTGCCATTCGGGGAGAAGGCGGCTTCGAGGCGGCCCGAGGCCTGGTTGACGGGGTCGGGTTCTTCGGGGGACCCCTCCTCCTTGAAGAGATTCTGACGGGGATCCTGCCAGAGAATATAGCGTTCCTTGCCGTCCTCTACTTCCACGCGGGTTCCCTGGTCATCGGTGAAATAGGACCAGATTTCGTTTCGAAGCTTGTCGTGGATGAGGAGGCCGATCCCGAGCATGACCGCGAGGGCGGCAAGTGGCAGGAGCCAGCGCATCGGCGAGGGCGACTGGCTTGCCGGCGGTTCTTCGGGTTTCTGTCGTTCCTGTTCAGACATGACCTTCTTCCTTTGTTTGGGTTAGGCGGCAGGATCGGCGGGGGCTTCATCGGGCAGGGCCGGTGAGGGCCGGGCTTCTTTGCCAGCAGAGAGGGCCCGCCTGGTGAGCCAGATGAAGCCAGCCAGGGAGGCGAGGAGGCCCAGGATCCAAAGCAGATTGCCCATGATCCAGTTGAGGTCGGGCATCTTGGTGAGGTCGAACCGGCGCACCACACGCTTGCTGCGTGCGCTGTAGAGCGCATTACTGTTGTCTGCGCGGTCGGAATTAAAGAGGAGGTGGAAGCCGGCATTACGAACCGCGGGGTTGGTCTCATCCCCTTCGCCGTTGACCTCGGGACCAAGGTTCCTGGGCTGGACGGGTTCGTTGACCCGGGTGCGCTTGATCCGCGAGCGCCAGATGTCGGCACCTCCTTCTCCTCCGCCACGCTCGGAAGCGAAATAGAGGAAGTCCCCATGGTCGGTGAGGACTGGTCCGGTGTCGTTGGCGGGGGAGCTGAAATCCTCGAGGAACTTGGCGTGGCGGAAGAGAGGGGTCTCGGCGAGATCGGCGAGATCCTTGCTGTTTCCGGTGGGACCCTTGGGATCGGGTTCCCAGCCCAGGCCGTAGAGGGGGGTGTAACGATAGTGCGCCTCCAGGCAGAGGGTCACCAGGGCGGTCACGATGACCTTGCCCATGGCCCCGCCGTGGCCTCCTCCCGTGTTCCAGGAGCCGTCAGAGTTCTGCGCTTTCACGAAGGCCGGCTGCATTACTCCCATCCACTTGCGCCAGGCCGGACCCTGGTGCTGGTAGGATGCCACGGTGCCGTAGTAGGCGTAGTAGATGTCGTTCAACTGGAAGGCCTGGCGATCGACGATGACGGAGGACTCATAGGCCTTGGCGGTATTGGAGGAATGACCCAGCAACTGGGAACAGAAGAAGCCGGCCGCGTTCATGGCCGGGGTTCCACCCCCCGGCCCGGTGTAGCCGTAGGCTCCCTTGTCCTTGCCGTGACTCACGCTGGCGAGGAACTTCGCTGCCCCTTCCATGGTCTTGTCCGGGACCTCAAGGCCCGACATCTTGGCGCTGGCGAGGGCCATGATGTACCAGCCGGTGACCGAGAGGTCGCCCTTCTGATTGGGCTGGTAGCGCCAGCCGCCTTCTTCGTGCTGGGTTGCCACAATGAAATCGATTGCGGACTGGGCCGCGGCACGGTGGGTGGTGTCCTTGGTGACTCCATAGGCTTCCACCACCGCGAGGGAGGCAATGCCGTGGTCATACATGGCATTGTTCTGGGGCCTGGTGCCACGGTAGTCGCCGGTGGCCACATTCCTTTGCCCGTGCAGCCACTCGATTCCCCGTTTTACGGTATCCTGATACTTGCATTCCTCGTCGTGCACTTCTCCCCGGCCGTAGAAGGCGAGGAGGGCGAAGGCGGTGGCGGCCTGGTCGTGGTTCCCCTGTCCCCCGGACTTGGCGATGTTCCAGCGCCCATCTTCCTCCTGGGTGCTGGCGAGGTAGGCGAGTCCCTTGTCCACCGCGGCCTCGGTCTGAGGAGTGCCGCCAAGCTTGGCCATGATCTCCGTATCGGCGAGGGCGCTTTCACGCAGGGAATAGAGCATGCTCAACTGACGCTCCACGATAATGCCCTCCGGGGCGCCCGTGTTCATGACGTTGGCTTGTTTCCGAATGATGAGCTGCTCCCGGGCCATGTCGGGCTCCTCACCCAGGGCCTCCTCGACCTTTGTCATCTCATTGATCGCTGCACTCAGCGCCTCTTTCGACCGCTCGATTGGATCCGGCAGCTCGTTGTCCCCAAGTAGCTGGGCCGCCTTCCTGAGAAGCTGGGCCGCCTGGACGGCACTTGTCTGCGCCTGGGTTGCGGTTTCTTCCTCGGAGGGGTTTTCGGATTCCTGGAGTGAATCAGCGAGCGCTTTCTGTTCAGTCAGCAGCTTGAGGAGACCTTTCACTGTCGGGGGGATTCCGCCGGCAGTATCAGCAGAGTAGAGATCGAAGTTTCCCTTGCGGTCCTCGACGTTCTCCAGGATGGCGGCCACTTTCTCGGAAGTGTCAGTCGCGCGGCGGGGGCGGTTGGACGCAAAGTAGAGCGTGAGGTTGTCGGGAGAGAAGTCCGGGTCAATTTCGTCGAAGGGCGTGTTAACCCGGGGCGTGAGGGGAAGCGGCCATGCGTATTCGGCGCCGTCCCACTTGGACACCCAGATGTCGAAGCCTCCCTGTCCCCCGGGTCTATCGCTGGTAAAGTAGAGGAGGTCTCCATTGCCACTGAGGGAAGGAGCCAGTTCGTGGAAGGAGCTGTTGAGAGCCCGCATCGGGCGAGGCTCTTTCCAGTCGGTGCCGTCCCACTCCCGCAGGAAGAGATTTGCGTTTCCATCCTTTTCCCCGGCGCTGTAGATCATACGGGCCCCGTTTGAGGAGACGACCGGCGTGGCGATGTCGTCGCCGGGGGCCAATCCGCTGCCAACTGGTTCGGCTTGTTCCCAGAGGACGTAGCCCGGTTCCACGTCGCTGGCGGACTGCTTGAAGGCGACCTGGTCGGTGTAGGTGTACCAACGGTCCGGCCGCAGGTAGAGCAGGGCCCAGATGAGGAATACCACCACCAGGGTCACTCCCAGCCAGAAATAGGCGCGGAAGCGCTGCTTGCGCGTCACTCCGAGGATTCTGCGATCAGGGTCACGATCGTCCTCGGCGGGGATGGGCATGGGCTGATTCATGGTCCTGTCAGTCTAATTCTCGGTGCGGACTGCGATGTTGGCCTCGGAAACACCCACACTGCGGCAGATCGACATCACGTTGGCGAGGTAGAGGTGCTTGGATTCCTTGTCACAGCGGACGAGAACCTTGATTTCAGGCTTCTTCTCGACTTCCTCGTCCATCCACTTGGTGAGGCCTTCCTCGGTAACCTGCTGGCCCATCACCACGAATTCCCCGCTTTCCCTGATATTGACCTTGATCAGGTTGCCCGCGGTCTGGGTGAGGGACTGGTTGCGCGATTCGACCGGCAACTTGACGAGGTGATCGACTTCCTCCTCCTTGAAGGTGGTGGTGACCAGGAAGAAGATGATGAGGATGAACATGACGTCGATCATGCTCGAGATGTTAATGATCTCGCCCTGGTCTTTGTCCCGGCTGCGAATTCTCATTGGTTCAAGGTGTTAAACTTTCGTGGGGCGCCCTTTGCCTGCGCGGTTTAAGCGGCGCTCTTGCGGGCATGGTTGACGATGAAATCGGTGCCCACCTCGTCGATATGATCGACCAGGCCATCCGCCCGGGACTGGAGAAACTGGTAGAGGAGCATGGCGGGAATGGCGATGGTGAGCCCGGCTGCGGTGGTCACCAGGGCCTCGTAAATCCCGGTTGCGAGATCAGCCGTCTTGGCCGCTCCGCCGCTCTGGGAAGTACGCTGGAAGGCATCGATCATCCCATAGACTGTTCCGAGAAGTCCGAGGAGGGGACAGACCGCTGCGATGATGGAGAGACCGCGCAGGCTGCGCTTCATCTTGTCGGCCTCCCGGATACCGGCATCCTCAATAGCCTTGGCCACTGCTTCGTGACCCGAGTCGCGCCACTGGATACCAGCCTTGAAGACATGGCCCGCGGCACCGGGGTTCTTGTCGCAGTATTCTTCGGCGGCCTGACCGGAAGGATCGGAATCCCAGGCCTCGCCCAGTCCCTTGAGGAATCCGTCCGGGAGGATCTTGTCCCGGCGCAGGGAGATGTAGCGCTCGATGGCAAGGGCAAGAGCGAGAATGGAGGCGATGCCCAGCGGGATCATGATCGGTCCGCCCTTCTTGATGAGGCCGAACATCGTTTCTTTCTGAACGCCCGCATCGGCTCCGGCATCTGCTGCCAGCAGGGTGGTGGTGAAAGCGAGGAGGCAGAGGGAGGTTACGCCGAGGACCGCTTTCCAAGGTTGGGTGGTAGTGTAGTTAGTCATGAGGAAAGTACAGGGTTGGAGTGTTGGAGTAGTGGAGTAGTGGAGAAAGTCTGTTATCCGCTAACGCGGAGTTGATCAAGGTACTGGCGCGCCACGATGGCCGCCTTTTCCTTCGGGTAGCGGGTGATGACGTCCTTGAAGCGCTGCTTTGCCTCCTCGCGCTTATTCTGGGCGAGGAGAATCCGGCCGATTTCGAGGACCCCCTTGGCCTGCCAGGAGGGGTACTTCTTGTACTGGATCTCGATATTGAGGAACTCCTTCACGGCCTGTTCGTACTTCTGCATGTTGAAGAGGCACTCGCCGGTCTGGAAGCGGGCCCGCACGGTCAGGATGTCAATGGGGGCCTTGGGGTCCAGGAGAGGGGCGTAGTGCTGGATGGCCTCATTGGGCTTGTCCGAGTTTTCAAGGGACCATCCCAGCCCGAACTGCGCGTTGCGCATCCACTTGCTCTCCGGAAAGCGTTTGATGAAATCCTGGTAGGTCGTGCGCGCGCTGGTGTGATCGGCGGTGGCGGACTGCATTTCGGCAAGGCGCATCATCATGGACTCGGCGATGACGGGTTGGAGGCCGCCCACTTTCATGCCCTCGGCAAAGTGCCGACGGGCGGTCACGGTTTCCTTCAGCTTGAAGCGGGATTCCCCGGCCTGGAAGCACATGGAGGCCTTGAGCCTGGACTCGGGGTAGTCGCTGAGAAGCTGCTCAAACATCCCGGCGGATTTTTCATACTCTTCCTTGCTGTAATGGGCACTGGCCAGTTGGTAGCGCAGGTCTTCGCGGAGGGAGTCGTCCTTGACGGCGGCCAGGGCCTTGGTGAGGCGTTCGATAACCATGTCCTGGGCGCCACTCCTGAGGTTGAGTTCGGCGAGTTCGCTCTGCACCTTTACCACGAAGGAGCTTTCCTTGTACTTGCCGAGGAAGCGTTCGTAGAGCTTGACGGCTTCGGCCTCCCGCTTCTGCTTACGTTCGCACCACGCCCATTCGTAGAGCGCCTGGTCGGCGAACTCGGAATCAGGCCAGGTGTCGGCCACCTTGCTCAGGTGGCCGGCGGCGGGCTTCCACTGCTCCTGGCGGGCGAGCGAGAGTCCGGCGTAGTAGGTGACGCGCTGGAGTTTCTCGTGCTTCGGGTAGCGCTTCAGGATCTCGGGGAACAGGACGGCGGCCTGGGCGAACTCTTCGAGATGGATATAGGCGAGGCCCTGCTGGAGGGCGGCATCCGCGGACAGCGCATGCTTGGGATCCTTGGAGACCACACCAAAGTGCAGCGCGGCGGGCTCATGTTTTTTCTCGGTGGCATTGACCCAGCCGAGAAAGTAGTTCACCCGCATCCGCTGGGGCGGGGCCCCGCTCTTGAAGGGCTCCTTGTTCAGCTTGGCCTCACTGAGGAAGCGCTCAAGGGCTGCACGGGCCAGCTTGAGGTTACCACTCTCGTAGGCAAGGCGTCCCTGCTCGGCGAGTGCGAGGGGAAGATGTGGAGTGGGCTTGGAGTAGAAGCGGGTGAGGGTTTCGAGGTGCTCAAGGGCCTTGATGGTATCCTCGGTGCGGTCGTAGGCGACTGCGAGCTGGATGAGCGCGGTGTCCACATTGGGATCGGCCGTGACCTGCTGGCGGTTCGGGTCTTCCTTCTTTACCCGGGTGGCCACAAAGGCTTCCAGTGGCGCGAGGCATTCCTTCCACTGCTCCTTGCGGAAGTAGCAGTCGCCTACCAGAAAGGCCAGCTGGGCAAAGAGCGGTCCTTCCGGCTTCTTGGCCAGGAGGGGGTTGGCAGCGGCCAGCGATTGATCCCATTGGTCCTGGTGGTGGTAGATCTGGGCCACCCGGAAGGCTGCCGCGAGCCTGTTGGGGTGCTCTTTGTTGGCGGCCTGGAATTCCTGGTAGGCCTTGATCGCGGGATCGAGCTGATTGAGCAGGAACATGTTCTCCGCCCGTAGGAAACGTGTGTCACCAGCCATCTCATGGTCCTTGAACTTGGCCAGGTACTCGTTGGCGAGAGTCAGGCTCTTATTGTAGTCCTTGAGCTTGTGGTAGCAGGTGGACTGTTGGGCGAGCGCTTCCGCGAACTGGCCGAACACTTCGCCGTTGATCTTTCCCAGTGCCTGGGCCGCAGTCTTCCAGTCAGGGACCTTGCGACTCATGAGGGCATTGGCGTAATCGAAGCGCAGGTCGTCGTTGATGGGCGCAAATTTCTCGTACTTCTTGACCGCGGTTTCGAGGGAAGCGGAGGCCTGGTCGTAATTGGGCTTCTCCGGGCGCGAAAAGACACGCGCAAACCAAAGGTTGGCCTTGGCGCCCAACGGGCTGTCCACGTTGATTAACCTCGCGAGCTGGTTCTTGGCCTTCTGGAACTCTCCCTGTTCCAGCAGGCACCTCCCGATGTAGAGCTGCGATTCCTTGATGGATGGGTTCTCCACCTTCTGGTCCTTGGCCCGGGTCTTGGGTTCCTCCTTCAGGAAGGCTTCGAACTGCTCTGCAGCGGGAGCCCACTGCTTCAGGATGAAGCGGGTCATCCCGAGGCGATAGTGGCACTCGGCCTTGTCGGGGCCTTCCAGCCCGGGAAGGGCGGCGACGAAGGCAGGCTCGGCCTTTTCGTGATTCTTGACGGTGGTGTAGCACTCGCCAAGGAGGTAGGAAGAGCGAGTCTTCCAGATTGCGTTGGCGGCAAGAGGCGTGACCTTTTCGAGGATGCCGGCGGCCTGCTCATACTTCTTCAACTGGAAATTCGCAAAGCCCCGCTGGTAGAGACCACGGGCCATCTGGTCGGGGGTGAGCTTGGCCTGGGCGAGCCTTATGGTCCATGTCTCGACCTGGTCCCATTCCTGCTTGCCGAAACAGATGTCACAGATGGCAGCAAGGGCGGAGACCTTGTAGGCGGGGTTCTGTAACCGGGCTTCCTCCTTGATGAAGTGGGCGCGGGCCTGGTCCTTCTGGCCGCTGCGCAGGAGACACTGCCCCTGCATCAGGATGATACGGTCGCGGCTGATTTCCTTGGGAAGATTGGGCTTGGCGAGAAGGGCGGAGAGAAGGGGAATGGTCTGGGCGTACTGCTTCTGGGCATAATAACTGAGAGCCAGTCCGTGCCGGGCCTGATCCGCCTTGGCGTGATTGGGATGCTTCTCGAGGAACTCCTTGAACCCACCAATGGAGGCCGGGTAGAGCTTCCGGTTGTAGGCGCCGGTGGCGAGATAGTAGAGATCGAGGGCTGGATCCTTCTGCTGGGCTTGGAGCTGCCCGGGAAGCACCATCAGTATTGCGAGGAGGATTGCTCCACCTGTTGCGAGCCTGCCGTGTGTTCGTCTCACCATCTCCCCTAATCCTGACGGGTTAATCAGGGGCTGTCATGCTCATTTTATGCGGCGACAGTTGTCAGGATTGAACCCCCTCCTAGACATTATCGTGCGATGTGATGGTCGGCTCTGCAGGCTACGCGGGTTCGCGAATAGCCTTTACCCGGGGTATAAATCCCCCT
>Ga0310344_10002456_pt1 | contig 13905 bp, 13 predicted proteins | sample HC15DNA20200_MG_FD_203801 | JGI IMG/M metagenome (GOLD analysis project Ga0310344, IMG submission 203801) | Marine microbial communities from station ALOHA, North Pacific Subtropical Gyre - HC15-DNA-20-200_MG | ecosystem: Environmental > Aquatic > Marine > Oceanic | place: Pacific Ocean: North... | reverse complement strand
TATAACGTGGCGGTTCTGCGCGGTTCGAGTTTGGATCCGTAGTGTCGCTGTCGTTCGAATGTCGGAGTGTGGCAACGATATGAGTGACAATGCTATCGACGTCGATAGACGCCGGTTCCTTACGGGTACGACTGCGGTTATAGGTGGTGTTGGTGCCGCCATCGCCGCCGTGCCCTTCATTGCTTCCTTTCAGCCAAGTGCGAAGGCGAAGGCGATCGGAGCACCGGTAGAAGTCGACATAGGTAAGCTCGAACCTGGCCAGCGAGTCACGCAAAAGTGGCGTGGACAACCGGTGTGGATCGTTCGACGGACATCCGCGATGGTCGATACATTGGACAATATCGATGATAAGTTGCTCCGGGATCCAACATCTAACGAGTCCGTACAACCCGAATATGCTGCTAATGCATGGCGGTCTGCAAAGAAGGAGTACCTGATCCTCGTGGGATTGTGCACGCACCTTGGTTGTTCGCCCAGTTTTGTTCCTGAGCCTGGGGAGATCGACGAAACGTGGGTAGGAGGTTTTTTCTGTCCCTGCCATGGCTCAAAGTTTGATCTCGCCGGTCGAGCATTTAGTGGATTTCCAGCACCGACAAATATGACGGTGCCTCCATATCGATTCGTATCGGATACTAGGATTGTTATAGGCGAAGACGAAGGGGGTGCCTCGTGAACGTCGTCGTGAAAGGGCTAACCGGCTTGCGCGATTGGGTTGACGATCGGTTTCCACTTGTACAACTGTGGAATGAACATATGGGGCAGTATTACGCTCCGAAAAACTTTAATTTCTGGTACTACTTCGGCGTACTCTCGATTGTTGTACTTGCGCTTCAGATTGTAACTGGGATTTGGTTGACGATGAATTATAAACCAGATGCCGAACTCGCTTTTGCTTCGATCGAATACATCATGCGCGACGTAGAATGGGGTTGGCTCATCCGCTACATGCACTCCACTGGCGCATCTGCGTTTTTCATTGTTGTATATCTACATATGTTTCGGGCCTTATTGTATGGATCTTACAAAAAACCACGGGAACTTATCTGGGTTTTGGGAATGTTCACTTACCTCGCTTTAATGGCAGAAGCATTCCTTGGTTACTTACTCCCATGGGGTCAAATGTCATTTTGGGGTGCGCAAGTTATTATTTCGCTGTTTGGTGCAATCCCGTTCATCGGCGAAACGCTGTCGTTGTGGATTCGTGGGGACTTTGTGGTTTCTGATGTAACGTTGAATCGATTCTTTTCATTGCATGTTATTGCTATGCCTTTAGCAATCGTTGGATTGGTATTCTTACATATAATCGCCTTGCACGAAGTCGGTTCAAATAATCCAGATGGCGTTGAGATAAAGAAAAAGAAAGGAGCAGACGGCAAACCGTTGGATGGGATACCGTTCCACCCTTATTACACAGTGAAAGATTCTGTCGGCGTAATCGTATTTTTGATCCTTTTTGCTGCTGTGGTCTTTTTCGCCCCTGAGTTTGGAGGTTGGTTCCTCGAAGCGAATAATTTTATCCCGGCGAACCCTTTAGTGACGCCAGAGCATATTGTGCCATTGTGGTATTTCACCCCCTTCTACGCAATCTTGCGCGCAGTCCCCGATAAGTTAACAGGTGTGTTGCTTATGGGAGCGGCTACGACCATATTTTTTCTGCTGCCGTGGCTCGACCGGAGCCCGGTTAGATCAATTAGGTATCGGGGCCCTATTTTCAAGACGGCACTGCTGATGTTTGTGATCAGTTTTGTCGCGCTTGGCTACCTAGGGACACAAACTCCAACACCTGAAATGACTTGGATGGCTCGGGGTTTTTCAGTAATTTATTTTAGTTTTTTTCTATTGATGCCGTTTTACAGCAAAATAGACAAAACCAAACCGGTTCCCGATAGGGTTACAGGTAAATGATTAGGCTAATCACTTTCGTTCTTACGATGCTGTGTTTGGGATCGGTCCTTGCGGCTGATGGCCATGGCCCCGTGATGCAACCGGCAAAAATCGACTTATCAGATGAATTATCTTTGCAACGCGGGGCGCGAGTGTTCGTGAATTACTGCGTAAGTTGTCATTCCGCATCGTTCATGCGCTACAATCGCATTGCCGAGGACTTAAATTTGTCAGAAGAGTCGGTGAAAACGAATTTGATGTTTACCACCGATAAGATTGGCGATGTCATGAGGGTCGCTATGCTTCCATCAGAAGCTGAAGCGTGGTTTGGAGTATCGCCGCCGGATCTTTCTGTCGTCGCTCGTTCAAGAGGCCCAGACTGGCTATATAACTTTTTGCTTGGATTTTACATCGACGAAAGTAAATCGACAGGCGTTAATAATCTATTTTTCAAAGATACGGCCATGCCGCACGTGCTGTGGGAGCAGCAAGGGCTGCAGCGTGCGGTTTATCGCACTGAAGCCGATGGAGGTAGAGAAAAAGAGGCGATCATGCGCCTTGAACTTGCCCAGCGCGGTCGGCTGACTGAAAATGAATATAAGCGATTGGCTCGAGATCTGGTTGGCTTTTTAGTCTATGTCGGGGAGCCAGCGAAGCTGGTCCGCCACCAAATTGGGTTCTGGGTAATTGTTTTTCTACTGATATTTTTAGTCGCTGCTTACTTAATGAAGCGCGAATACTGGAAAGATGTCTACTAATATGACTGGTCTAGCGAATAGACGATCACTGATGACGCTTTATTGCGAGGTGTTTGACCCGATTGGTCACGGAGTGAGAATGGTACTCGCCGAGAAAGATATCAACGTGGATATACACTTCGTAGACCCGGAAAATCGGCCAGAAGATTTGAATGACTTAAATCCGTACGATTCGGTTTTGACCTTGATTGATAGAGAGCTAGTCATCTACGACGCGCAGATAATGATGGAGTATCTTGACGAGCGTTATCCACATCCTCCGCTAATGCCAGTCGACCCGGTATCGCGGGCGACCAACCGGCAGTTTCGTTACCGGGTAATGCGGGACCTCTACAGCACCGTCGACGATTTGGGTGGCGCGAATGAGATAGCAGCTGCGAACGCTCGGAGGACGATCAGAGACAACCTGCTAGCGATAGCTCCCATTTTTTTGCAGCATGAATACTTTATGTCTGACGAGTATTCACTAGTTGATTGCTGTCTTTCACCGTTGCTTTGGCGCCTCCAATACTATGGAATAAAGCTGACCGCGCCAGCAAAACCGATATTAAAGTACGCAGAGCGTGTGTTCGCTCGCGACGGATTCCAAGCTAGTTTATCGCCGCTCGAACGTGAGGTTTCAAACTGAAGCGAACCCTTAACGTTTGGTTCACTGTGCCGGTGACAGAACTACGAAAGCACCCATTTGCGCAGAGGTTCGATTTATGGTTTCTACACGACCGTATTTGATAAGGGCGATCCATGAGTGGGCCGCAGACAATAATTTAACCCCGTATATACTCGTTGATACAACTCAAGGCGACGTCTCAGTACCCGGTCACCTAATAGAAGATAACAAAATCATTCTCAACATTGCCGCGGTCGCGGTTGCCAATTTAACCTTGGGTGATGACTATATTTCATTCAGTGCCCGTTTCGCTGGGATGGCTACCGAAGTATTTGTGCCGGTAGCAGCAGTGCGTGCGGTTTATGCCAACGAGAACGGTATGGGGATAGTTTTGCCTTCTGATCAGGGTGAAGGAGCAGCGTCTTTGGACGGTTCTGTACCGCCTACTCCAACGTCACCCAAAGGATCGCATCTTAAAATTATAAAATAGATCTATGGGCAAAAGATCGAAGTAAGCGCGGTTAGTCTCGATACTCAAATAGTTTTACTATTTTCTGAGCGCCGCCAACCCGACTGGCAGCATCCGCGACAATTGATCCAGTTGTCTGCCTTAAAATTCCCATCAGGAATACTACGCCGTTTTCGCTGACAACTTTAACTTTCGTTGCATCAATGTTGTCTACGGTAAAGAGTTTTGTTTTTACCTTGGCGGTTAGGAGGCTGTCACTACTGCGGGTCATCATCGAACTCGGCGCCGCGATCTGGATCTCATCGTAGACGTGCCGAACCTTCTCGATTCCCGACACCAGTGCTATTGCTGTTTTCCTTAGTTCATCTGTCGGCGCTTGACCAGTTACTAATACCACCTGATTATAACTAGTAACGCTTAAGTGCACTTGACTATTTAGAGAGTCATTCCCTCGTATTGCTTCACTAGCCTTCAGTTCAATTGCTTGATCTTCGATGAAGGTTCCAGTGGTGCGCGTATCGTGCGCGACGACAGCTGTCGTCGTCGCCGCTCCTCCAAACAATAGACCTGCGCACCCCACGAGCACGCAAGTAAGATACAAAACAGCAATTATCCGGATACCACGTAAAGTTGAATTTACGACCCTTAGTTTATTCAATCTGGATACCCCAATAAATGATCGTCTATAAGATCACAAATACAGTGGACGATCATTATATGCACTTCTTGAATTCGCGCAGTAGAAGACGAAGGGACACGAATCTCTATATCTTCTTTATTCAGCGTTTTTGCCGCCTCTCCCCCGTCACGACCACTCACGAGCACGACGCACGCATCTTGATCGTGTGCTGCGTCGATTGCGGCAATAATATTATTCGATTGTCCGCTGGTCGAAAATGTCATAACTACATCTCCAGGTCGTCCCAGAGCACGAATTTGCCTCGAAAAAACATCTGCAAATTGATAATCATTTGCTACAGATGTGATGGTCGACGCATCGGTTGTCAGGGCTATGGCAGCGAGCCCTGGTCTTTCCCGGTCAAATCGATTCAACATTTCAGATGAGAGGTGCTGCGCATCAGCGGCGGAGCCGCCGTTCCCACATGCCATCACCTTATTATTTGCCATAAGGCATGCAAGGATTGAATCAGCAGCCTCCACGATCTTCGGCCCCAATGAAAATGCCGCTTCTGTCTTAAGCGTAATACTTTCGTCGAATATTTGTTGTACCCGTTTCAGGCGATCCATATCAATGTTCGATCAAGAAAATTACTTCGTTAGTTGAATACGGGACTTGTATTATGTGGAAAACGCGTCTGTGATCCAATTGTATTTTATTATTTCTTTTGCGAGTGGTCGCCAAAGAGTCAAATCAACATGGTCGATGCTGAGAATATGAGCTACTAAGGAGATATTGAGATACTGCATGCGTAATGTGGTCGCTCTAAAAATTTTCCGTAATCTTTGTCGGAGAGGAATTATACTTTAATCAAGGCAATACAAGCCCATGATATTTTAGTAAATCGATCCTACAGACAGTGTTTAAAACTCGGGCAATTAGCGCTTACAATATATTTATCTATGCCAAATTAAGTGTTCGTAGCGACTTTGGAGCTGCGCATCGAGGACAGGGGGCCCTTTAGAACTGAATTAGATTTCATTTACGCAGTAATTTTGGTTCTCCGCTGACGAAACGAGCCCAGACAAGTTCGCGGACAACCCGTCCGGTTGGGGTCATTCGTAATTGACCTGTGACTCCGGATATTCGGAAGCCAGGCTGGTGGCGCATCCGGTTCAAGTGCGGAAGAATTCGGTACGCGTCGAGCCCGAATGCAAAAAGACGGCCGGAACCCGGAGCACTGTTCGGCCAGTTACGACTAAAAGACTTGAAGGTATCGATATCAGCTGTTCCAAATACCCACGGCATGTCGCCGAAACGCAGGCCATCAAGATCTCGATCCGCCGCAGCGTCAGTTACACCAGCGTACGTATGAGAGGTTGAGTAGACGGGTACCGTCTCAGCTCGAAAATAACGCAGGTGCGGCAGTAATTGACGAGTGCTAAGCGGAAACCCGGCAACAAAGATCATGTCTATATCGGCGCGACGACGCGGTTCGAACTGTATCGTTTGATTTAACGCTTGTTGCAGCACTGCCGCTCTCGCTTCGCTCTGATCGATTTTTAGTGCGTGCTTTACCGACTCAACATACGAATTTTGCTGGTCACCATAGGTTGCTTCAGCTAACACAACTCCGCCCAATTGTTGCCATCGATAGGAGAATCCTTTCGTTAATCGTCTACCCCAAGCGGTTGCGGGCGATAACGTTACGGCTCGTAAATATCCATCCGCGCGCGCTTTTTCTGCAACATTGGCGGCTTCATCTTCTGGGAGCAGGCCAAATTGGAATAGTTGGGATCCATGCGAGCCCATCGTCACATTGGGGTCAATAGAGTTGTCTGCGACATTTAATGTTAACGTTCGAATTGGAAGTTCGTCGCGTGAGATTAAGGTCTCGACGGCTGATTTTTTGAGTGGGCCAACAATGAAGTCTGCGCCGTTGGCAACCGCTGTGTCGTAGACCGCATTGACCCGACCTGCATCGACGTAATAAACCGATACTGTTGGACGGTTTCCGTCTTGAGGTGCCGTATACCACGCACTTAGAAAACCGTCACGGATCGCGATCGATGCGTTCCCGTAAGTTCCATCAAACGGTAACAATAGAGCTATATGCCGCATCTGTATGGAGAGACTTTCGGAAAGTTGGTGTATGTGCGGTATGAGCCAGAGATTAGCGGCATGTTCGGGGTGCTTGGCTTGCCAACTTTCAATAGCTGCGGTTATTTCGACTTTATTATGTAAATTCGGAAGGACACTGATTACCAGTTCTAACCACCCTTTCTCTCGGCTGGATCCGTCGCCGTACGCGGCGTGAATAGCGGCATCATCCATGTGTGATAATGCCTTCCAAATATTTTTATGAAGGCTAACGCGTTTTGTTTCAGGGAGGGCATAGGCATCTGCAGCAATGAATGCGGTAGCTGCGGCTGAGTAGGCCCTATTAAAAATAGATAGGCGGCCCAGGGTACGATAATAAACGTTGCGCTGGTACGTACTGAATTTTTTTGCATCTATAAGTCCAAGGTGTCCCATAGCTTCAGATGTACCGCCGTCAAAGTTGTCTGATGCGGCTAGTGCAAGTGTTAACAACGGTGATGCTACAGTTGCGACTGATGGCATCTTTGAGAGTAATATCGCCGCACTTTCGGGGTCATCTCCGTCGAGGTAGGTTAGCGCTGCCATAGCGCGATAGCGCGAGCTTTCAGTCGAACTGCTGTTTAAGCTCAAACGCGCAAACTCGGCGGCGGCCCCAGAGAAATTGCCGTCACGAAGGTATGCAACAGCGTTCTCGTCCGGCATAGCGATCGGGAGGGTTGGTTCTACCACTTGCCGGGGGGCACATCCAGCTGCCAGGATAAGGCACAATAGGAGGCCGGAGCATCGGTAAGCAGAATTCAAGGGTAGGCGAAAAATCATGACCGCCACAGTATCCAGCGGGCAAATATCACTGTCAATCGAGCGGCCAGCACTCTATATAGTCGCAGCGCCCATCGGTAATTTGGCCGATATTTCCTATCGTGCGGTAAAGCTGTTGGCCCAGGTGGACTTGTTGCTAGTGGAGGATAAAAGGGTGACCCAAAGGTTGCTGCAGCATTATTCGATCACGACGAGGTTAGCGGCCATACACGAGCATAATGAAGCAGATTTTTCAGCCGACATAATTTCGAGAATAGTCTCTGAACGCCTAGCAGTTGCGCTACTATCTGATGCTGGAACGCCATTGATAGCCGACCCGGGGTTTCGTCTCGTTCGATCTGCCCATGCAGAAAAGATTCCAGTTTTATCAGTGCCTGGACCATGTGCGGCGATCGCGGCATTGTCGATTGCCGGTTTACCGTCGGATCGGTTCGTCTTCGAGGGGTTTTTGCCTGCGCGAAAGGCCGCGCGCTTACGCTGCTTAAAATTTTTGAATGTTGAACATAGGACATTGATATTTTTTGAAGCGCCCCATCGGATTTTGGCAACGTTGGAGGATATGATATCGGTATTCGGAAATGAACGAGAGGTTGCTGTGGCGCGTGAAATCACAAAGCTTCACGAAACTCTTTATCGTGGCCCGTTGGGTTTAGTTAACGAGGTAATCCGTTGTGACAGGAATGCTACGCGAGGGGAAATAGTGATCATTCTCTCAGGCTCAAGGAGCGAAGATATGATTACCGCGGGCGACGAGGACAAGGCGATGCAGATGATCGCACTGTTGTGTCGGCAGATGCCAAAGGCTGACGCAATAAGATTGGTGTCGGAGTGGACTGGACTTAGACGTAACCGGCTATACGGCCTGGCCCACGGTGCGTCACTTAAGAAGTGACTATTGAAATACGTACCCCTAGACCTCAGACTACATTTGTGAGTCGGCTGGACGGTCGCCGCGCGCGCTCTTGGGCGCTTTGCGGAGGAAAGTCCGGGCTCCACAGGACAAGGTGCCAGGTAACACCTGGGGGGCGTGAGCCTACGGAAAGTGCCACAGAAAATATACCGCCGTGATGTCTCAAGTCGGCCGTGTTTGGTCGACCGAGTGACCTACGGTAAGGGTGAAATGGTGCGGTAAGAGCGCACCGCGTTGGCTAACGTCGACGGCACGGTAAACCCCACCTGGAGCAAGACCAAATAGGGGAGTACGTTGCGTTGCAACAAAACGTTGTCCGCGTTCACTTCCGGGTAGGTCGCTACAGGCATATGGTGACGTATGTCGCAGATGAATGGCCGTCGCTCGGCACCTTCGAGAACAGAACCCGGCTTATCGGCCGACTCACGCTTTGACTGCGAGTATGATCATAATGATCGCGCGGCCAATGCCTCATGTATTTTATAACTATTAATAATTATCCAACTGATAAGTATAAACATATAAATACATCATCAGAGGTCAGGCGGTTCCGCCTGAGCGCATAATACCTAAGTCTTTGTTCAATAAGAAAGATTTGCTTCCGATTTTTGCTCGCTATCCTTGACAGGTTTCCATCGGCGTACGTATAGTTCGCTGGTGGGAAAATGTGGGGAATAGTGGAGTTTTAGCGATAACGACTCGAACTGCGGCAACCGGTCGGAGGGTGCGTGTGGGATGTGTCGTGGCGCTGCCATTGCAAGATGTTTAAAGGGTTCAGTAGTGTCAACATCGACGCCAAAGGAAGATTGGCGATTCCTGCACGGTATCGCGATCAGTTATCAGCTGGTGACTCAAGTGCTTTAGTTTTGACTTTAAACCCATGGGATCGTTGTTTGTGGTTATACCCTGCTTCCGAATGGGAACTTATTGAGGCGAAGTTGCAAGGTCTATCAGATTTCGATCACGAATCGCGCCGTACAAAACAAATAATCCGTGGTTATGCGACGGATTGCGCGTTTGATGGTCAGGGACGTGTATTGTTACCCAACGAACTACGTAGCTTTGCACTATTGAATAAACGCACTGCATTTCTTGGGCAGGGAAATAAATTCGAGATTTGGGACGAGGTCTTATGGAATCAGCAACGCGATCGATGGCTTGAAGGCATAAACGACCGAAACGGATCCGGATCGGCTGTGTTGGGCACATTGTCACTTTAGCCGCCTGCTACGAACGTGCATGAGACTGTTCTGCTGGCGGAGACGATTGACTTACTAAACATTCGACCAGCCGGCGTGTATGTCGATTGTACTTACGGGAGAGGTGGACATACAAAGGAGTTATTACAAAGATTGGATAGTGATGGACGCTTACTGGCAATAGATCGCGACCCTGCCGCTATCGTATCGGGACAAGGATCTCTGCACGACAGGAGATTGGAGTTGGTACATGAGCGTTTTTCAAAAGTGGGTCAACTTTTGGAGGCTCGGCAATTAAGGGAGCAAGCAGACGGAATACTCATGGACCTAGGAGTGTCATCACCCCAACTTGATGATCCTGATCGTGGCTTTAGTTTCCGCGGCTCGGGTCCGTTGGACATGCGTATGGACCCGACGACCGGCATCACAGCCAGCGAATGGTTAGCTTCCGCGAGTGAGGTGGAACTACGTGAATGTTTGTGGGAACTTGGGGAAGAGCGTCATGCACGTCGTATTGCTAGAAAGATTGTCGCGGTTCGGATGAACGAGCCGATAACAGAAACATTACAACTTGCAGCGTTGATAAAACAAGTTGTTCCGGGCGGAAAGTCCAGAATAGATCCGGCAACTCGCACATTTCAGGCGTTGCGGCTGAAGACTAATTCTGAGCTAGAAGAACTCAGCGTTGGGCTTGTCCACGCGAGTGAAAATTTGAGGGTTGGTGGCCGAATTGTGGTTTTGGCATTCCATTCGTTGGAGGATCGGATCGTGAAGCGTTATTTTCGCAATCTGTGTCGATCAACGAAGACTTCTACTGCTGCCGGGGAAGGACCTCAGTTCCATTTGCCGAATAGAAAACCTACGCGACCTGGCGTGGAAGAAGTTACCCGAAATCCGCGTGCGAGGAGCGCACGATTGAGAGTGCTGGAGCGGATCGCGTGAGGCGTAGGAATACATTTTTATTTCTTGCCTTGAATTTGGGAGTTTTCCTTACCGCGATGGAGGTCGTTCTCCATCGGCATCAATCTCGCGAGTTGTTTTTAGTGCTGCAAGAACTGCGTTTGCAACAAAACGACCTCGACCGGGAATGGGGGCAGCTTTTACTCGAGCAAGGAACGTGGGGTACACATGGACGCATAGAGGAGATCGCACGTAACAAACTTAACATGACTGTGCCGCTCGCTGCAGAAATTTTCCGAGTACGATCATGAGTTCGAGTTCGTCATATACGGGCTCAGAATTTAGAATAAAGCTCGCTTTAGCTGTGTTCGTTATTTTCGCTGCCGTGCTCATATGGCGAGCAATGAACTTGCAACTCACCAATAGGGAATTTCTACAGGAACATGGTGATGCGCGTTATCTCCGCGTTGTTACGACTCCTGCTCATCGGGGCATGATTACTGATCGCAACGGTGAGCCACTCGCGATTAGCACACCGGTTCAATCAGTGTGGGGTCAGCCGCGAATCATGGCACAACATCGCGAGTCATGGTTACGGTTGGCGGCTTTAATTGATACAACCACAGATCATCTCGACGCGTTAATTTTGCCGCGAATCGGTCGCGAGTTTGTTTATTTGAAACGGCACGCATCGCGCCAAATGGTGGTAGAGCTTAAGCAGGCGAAACTACCAGGAGTCGGATTGCTTGAGGAGCAGCGCCGCTACTATCCAGCGGGCGAGGTTACTGCACATACGCTTGGGTTTACAAATGTCGACGATGCGGGTCAGGAAGGAATTGAACTTGCCTTTAATTCTACGCTTCGTGGTAAGAAGGGTTCACTCAAAGTAATTAAAGATCGCCTAGGTCGAACTATAGAGCATGTCGAGCAGATCAAAGCAGCGCAATCTGGCCAAGATCTTAAATTAAGCATCGATAAACGTATCCAGTACATTGCCTACCGAGAGTTGAAAGCTGCAGTTCAGGCGCATGATGCCGAAGCTGGGTCCATGGTGATCGTCAACCCGAATACTGGAGAAGTGTTGGCGCTTGTTAACCAACCGTCGTTTAATCCTAACAATCGAGGTGACCTGAAAGGGGAACACTACCGTAATCGTGCGGTAACGGATATTTTTGAGCCGGGATCAACCGTTAAACCCATCACTATTGCCGCAGCGCTTGAGGCTGGACGCTATGCGCACGATACAACGGTTAGCACGGGCCCTGGCTACTTTAAAGTGGGTCGTCACGTGGTTAGTGATCTAAAGAACTTTGGCAAAGTAGATGTAACTGGGGTACTAACGAAATCCAGCAATGTTGGCGCGAGTAAAATCGCGTTGTCGCTTGAACCCGATCTCATGTGGAGTATTTTCAACGGGGTTGGCTTTGGTATGTCTAGTGAAGTCGGTTTGCCTGGAGAGTCAATTGGCCACTTAAGCGACCCCGGAAACTGGCGCGATATCGAACGCGCAACAATGGCCTTTGGGTATGGATTGTCGGTCAATGCGATGCAACTAGCGAGGGCGTACTCGGTGCTAGCTGCTGACGGTATTCGACGTCCATTGTCGATAACGGAGTTGAAGACTCCGCTGCCAATCCAACGAGTACTAAGTGTCGAAACCGCGCGTACGGTCAGGCAAATGCTTACCCGAGTGGTTACGGAAGGGACGGGCCGTGCCGCCGCAGTCTCCGGTTATCATGTTGCGGGAAAAACTGGCACCGTTCATAAATCTACAACACGTGGTTATGCAGAGGACCGTTACTTAAGCTTGTTTGCCGGAATGTTACCTGCGGCCCGCCCTGAATTGGTCGCGGTCGTCGTAATCGATGAACCTAAAAGCGGCGAGCACTATGGCGGTCGAGTCGCCGCGCCAATATTCGCTAGAGTGATGCATGAGGCTGCACGGATCCTAGGGTTGACTCCGGAAATTCAGTTGGATGTCAATAACGATCGATATCGATTGACCGCCGGAGTTAATTCAGATCAAATGGCCGGAGTAAAGCCGTGACGGCTGCGTTTTCCCAGGATAGGTTAATGCTGTCGAATTTGTTGGCTGGTGTCGCGGTAGTGGATTCTCGCGACGACCGGGAAATTCGCGGGATTTCCCTAGACAGTCGACGGATACAATCGGGGGATTGCTTTATTGCGTTGAGTGGAGAGATTTGCCATGGCGGAGAGTTCGCACAAGCAGCCGTAGCGGCAGGCGCGGTCGCGGTTTTGATTGATGATGATGCGGTCAATTTCGAACTCATGGGGCTCGATAAATCGACACCCGTTGTTCGTGTCGCGAACTTAAGGCAAGCGGTGGGTCGAATCGCAAGCCGCTTCTTCGGTGATCCGTCTCGATCGCTTGATGTTATTGCTGTAACAGGAACGAATGGAAAAACGACAGTTGCGCAGCTTTGCGCGCACGCGCTGAAACGTCTCCGAGGGGAAGCCGGATATGTCGGCACGCTTGGTCTAGGGCTGATCAATGAGGTGCGGCCTTCAGAGAATACAACCCCAGACCCAATTACGTTACAAAGTTTTTTTCGCCAGCTGCGTCACGGTGGCTGCAAGTCAGTAGCGGTCGAGGTGTCGTCACATGGAATCGCGCAACATCGTGTAACTGGGACGATGTTGAACGTTGTAGTATTCACCAACCTGGGGCACGATCACCTCGATTACCACGCTAGTCGGGATGCGTACGCTTCCGTTAAGAAATCTCTACTCCGATATGAGGGGATTCGACACGCCATCATCAACATAGATGACGCTGTTGGCCGCGATATCGTCTTCGAACTTGATCGTGACATATGTTGTTGGACCTACGGTGTTGATCATACGCCGACGGCTCGAAGCAAAGCGCGGCATCTTAAACTTCTTCGATATGTCGGTGGCAAAAACCGATCCAGGTTAGTTGTTGCTACACCAGCGGGGCAGGTTGACATCACAACACCTTTGATTGGAGAGTTTAACGCTCAGAATTTGGTTGCGAGCCTGGGGGCACTAATGGCACTCGGTGTTGATGTGAAGATCGCTGCCGATGCTTTATCTCGAGCACCAGCGATTGCTGGCCGCATGCAGACTATCGAAACGAATTCAACGGAAGCGCCTATCGTAGTCATTGATTACGCGCATACTCCAGAGGGTTTAGCGCGCGTGTTATCGACCTTAAAATCACTTACAACTCGGCACTTGGTATGCGTCTTTGGGTGCGGCGGTGACCGTGATGCGACAAAGCGTGGGCCAATGGGGCGCGCCGCCGAGCAGGGTGCCGATATTGTAATTATTACCAGTGACAATCCTCGCGGTGAGGAAAATGAAGATATCGCTGCCGCGATTTTGCTCGGCATGTGTAAGCCGGAAAGGGTGCAGGTTATCCATGACCGGGCGTGTGCAATTGAGTCTGCTATAAAAACAGCTGGCGCCGGAGACACCGTCTTAGTTGCCGGGAAGGGTCATGAAGTGTCCCAGGAAATAGGGGGTCTGAGGCATCGATTTTCTGACGTCGAAGTTGCTGCCCAAATTCTGGAAGGGCAGGTACAGTGATCCGAATGCAATTGAGTGAGGCTGCACTCGTAATCGACGCTCAATTAACAAGCCAAGATGGTTGGTTCGA
>Ga0310344_10002455_pt1 | contig 13909 bp, 11 predicted proteins | sample HC15DNA20200_MG_FD_203801 | JGI IMG/M metagenome (GOLD analysis project Ga0310344, IMG submission 203801) | Marine microbial communities from station ALOHA, North Pacific Subtropical Gyre - HC15-DNA-20-200_MG | ecosystem: Environmental > Aquatic > Marine > Oceanic | place: Pacific Ocean: North... | reverse complement strand
GGTTCCCCTGTAGGTCGATTACCCCGACGCCCTGCCATAACAATCAGGACAACTATGAGCGCGACAATTACTATTTCACCAGCACCGATCATCTTTTTGTTCTGCCTGACGTCAATACCCACTCACTGGCCAAGCCTGACACCCCACCTAGTTGAAACACGCTATAGCCTCCTAACCACCTTGAGCACCTCCCATGCACAGGTATTTGAGCTCCAGATACTCATCAAGACCATACCGCGAACCTTCTCGCCCGATTCCGGAAGCCTTAACCCCACCAAAGGGAGCCACAGGAGTCGAGATGATGCCCTCGTTCACTCCGACAATTCCAGTCTCGAGTTGTTCGGCCACACGCCAAACCCTATGAAGATCACGACTATAGAAATAGGCGGCCAGTCCGTATTCGCTATCGTTCGCAATACGTATCGCTTCAGCCTCAGTAGCAAACTTCATGACCGCCGACACTGGACCAAAAGTTTCTTCCCTGACACACTGCATGCTGGGCTTCACCCCCGTAAGTAACGTTGGCTGGAAATAGGTCCCACCGAGTTCGTGCACCTTACCGCCAAGTTCCACGGTCGCTCCACCGGCCAATGCATCCGACACATGTGCTTGCACCTTCATAAGCGCGTTACGATCTATAAGGGCCGCCTGCTGCACTCCTTCGTCCAACCCGTTCCCCACTGTCAATACCGCCATGGCTTCGCGCAACTGTTCGACAAAGGCATCATGAACCTTCTCCTGCACCAAGAAACGGTTAACACAAACACATGTCTGTCCCGTGTTTCGAAATTTCGATGCCATCGCACCAGTCACTGCCGCATCAAGGTCCGCATCCTCGAAGACAATAAAGGGAGCATTTCCACCCAGCTCTAAGGATACTTTTGCCAGGTGTGTGGCACATTGAGCCATCAACTTTCGCCCAACCTCCGTGGATCCGGTAAAGCTTAGAGCTCGGACAACTGGACTATCGGTAAGTGCCCGCCCAATAGGCTCCGGCTTCAGTGCCGTCACGACACTAAGGACCCCTTCCGGCAGTCCGGCGAGTTCCCCAAGTCTGGCAAGGGCTAGGGCCGTAAGCGGTGTCGCCTCAGCTGGCTTAACAATCATCGGACAACCACAGGCGATCGCTGCACCAGCCTTCCTCGTGATCATTGCAGCGGGGAAATTCCAGGGCGTGATCGCTGCCGTAACACCGATCGGCTGCCGCAACACAACGATGTGTTGACCACGCACCGGTGCTGGAATGACGTCACCATAGGCTCGTTTACCTTCCTCGGCGAACCACTCGATAAATTGAGCTGCATAGCTCACCTCTCCCATCGCTTCCTGAAGAGGCTTTCCCTGTTCTAGGGTCATCAATCTGGCAAGATCGCCCTGGCATTCATGCATCAGGCGAGCCCAGGCACGCAGCACTTCCGCACGATCTGTGGCCGGTCGCTCCCGCCACTCGCGAAAGGCCCGGCCCGCTACTTCAATCGCTTCCTGAACATCTTCTGGACCACAGTCCGGGACCTCTCCTACCTGCTCCCCAGTCGCCGGATTATCCACACGAAACATCTTGCCGCTACGAGAAGGTCGCCATTTCCCACCGATGAAACACTTATCACGGAGTAAGTCACCGTTACCCAATTGTTGCGCCATCACGTTAGTTGCAGACAACAGTTGTCTCCTTAGCAGGTTCGCCGCACCATTTCAGAGTTCCTCCTCCTAAACCACTTGGTGCAAGAGTGGACTTCCAGAAACCAGACGACGGCAATTCTCCACAGCGAGACCGATACTCCTCTCCATCGTCTCGTTCGTCAACCAAGCCACATGGGGAGCTAAAACAACATTTTCAAACTGAAACAGCGGACTACTACCTGGCACCGGTTCCTTAGGAAAAACATCTAGGCCCGCAGCACCGACCCGGCCCACTGTGAGCGCATGGCACAGAGCCTTCTCATCAATAAGCCCCCCCCTGGCTGAATTGATGATGATCGCTCCAGTCTTCATCATGCCAAGGGTCTTGGCGTTAATAAGCTTTTCCGTACCTGCAGTCAGAGGAACATGCAGGGACACAAGATCGCTTTCTGTCAGTAATTCCTCCAATGACCGGCGTTCCCCTACCGCTTGGGACTTCGCCGTCCGACTTGTGTAGATCACAGATGCTCCCATAGCCTTCAGCACCGGTGCTAGTCGAGATGGCACAGCACCATACCCAATCAAACCTACCGTTCGACCTGCCAGCTCTCCGTAGTGGTCCTGCCATGCCGCGGGTAAGGCCCAACCCTTTCCTGACCTGGTTGCTCCATCGAGCTGAGTAAGGCGCCGCAATGTCGCCAACATTAACAATAAGGTCATCTCAGCTACAGCCTGACTGTTCGTACCGGGCATATTACACACTGGGATACCTTGGCGCTTGGCCGCCTCAAGATCAATGGTATTCACTCCGACACCAATCTTTTGAATCAACCGTAGTTTTGGAGCGGCTGCTATCATCTTCGCAGTGAGCGGCTCGAGGAGGTGCCACAAAACCTCCGCTTCTACCATCAATTCCCCAAAACGGGTGTGGTCAGCCTCCGGGCACACCGATACCTTCAAGCCCTTAGCTTCAAGACGTGTCAATTGGGCTTCAAGGCCCGGCCCGGCTTCATAGTGAAAGACAACATTCATAGACTGGGTCATCTCTACCTTTTGGGCATTCCAACCCTGGCATTCCTTGGGCCTTACAGTCGTTGGCTGAGTTTGTTTGTACCTACCGCCCGACCCGAGTATACTGACCTCATGTGGTGTCGAGGCTACCATTCGACACCTTGTTTCATCTAAACCACATCTTTTGGAGGTCCTAACCTTATGCGTTTGCCTGCTCACCTCGCCACTATTTGCTCCTTTGCTTTAGCGTTGAGCTTATCCACCTCAGCTTCGGCCCAGATAGAAACCCGACCAATCCTCAGTTCCTCTGCGGCGATGACCATGGTTCATGGATGCCTTTCTAAAGCCGCTGCTGAGGGCTGGCTCATGCATATTGCCATCATGGACAACCATGGAAACCTGAAGGCCTACCATCGAATGGACGACGCTCAACTATTGTCTCGTGATGTGGCAATGGCTAAGGCCCGTACATCTGCCACCAGTCCTCGGTCAACGCAGCAGTGGGGTGAAATGGCATTCGGCAACGGACCAGGAGCTGCTGCTTTTGTTCCTGGGTTGAATTTTTTTGAAGGGGGATTGCCAATCCTTACTCCAGCCGGCCAGCATCTAGGAGGGATTGGAGTCAGCGGAGACACAGGAGCCAACGATGCCGTTTGCGCCCAAGCTGGCATCGACGCGGCTGCCAACCAAATTCAGTAAGAACCCATCAGAACACAGGATAAGCTTGGGGTATCACACCCCCGAGCAGAGGTGAACGCGATGCAAATAAGACGAACCTACACCACCGGCGTTGCTGTGGCTGCCCTTTTGGGTCTGGCCACTCCAGGAGTCACTGCCGCACAAACGGCTGACAGCGCAACCAGATTTGTCCAAGTAGCTACCGGTTACCGGCTAGTACCCAACATCACGTATCTCAGAGCGGGTGGCCTCGATCTAAAGCTTGACGTCTACCAAGCGCGAGGCGGTAATGATGCTAAGCCGACCCTCGTGTACATCCATGGAGGAGGCTGGACCAACGGGAGCAAGGAAAGCTCTGCCCTCAGCATCCTTCCTTATCTTGAAATGGGATGGTCTGTCGTCAATGTTGAATACAGAATGGCTGACGTAGCCCATGCGCCCGCCGCCGTCGAAGATTGCCGCTGCGCTCTCCGCTGGGTCTACCGTAACGCCGAGCAATATAACTTCGACGTTAACCGGATCGTAGTCTCTGGAAATTCGGCAGGAGGACACCTTTCGCTCACCACTGGCATGGTCACGGCATCTGCAGGACTGGACCGGCAGTGTCCTGGAGACCGGCGACGATCTTGGTCCACTGGCAATACCTCTACCGAAGAACTGAAAGTTGCGGCAATCATCAACTGGTACGGGATTACTGATGTTGTAGGGTTGATGCATGGTCCACCTGGGACCTCAGGCAACTTTACCGAGGCCTGGTTGGGAAGCAGCCTGGATCGAGGCGTGGTAGCCGAGCGGGTCTCGCCGCTCACCTACGTGCGCTCAGACCTGCCCCCCATCTTAACCATCCATGGAGACGCGGACTCCATCGTGCCGCACGACCATGCCGTTCGGCTTCACGCCGCATTGGAGGCAGCGGGCGTACCAAACGAACTGATGACAATTGCAGGTGGAGGACATGGTGGATTCAGCGCAGCAGATAACCTGCGAATCTATGACACCATTCGTGCATTTCTTGCGACTCATAACATGAATTGAGTGACCGTTTCTAAGATCGGGTCCCTGAGTTGAGCCGCTGGAAGCACGCCCTCTCAGGGGCCCTCCGCCGTCTGAAGAAGGCTCGAAATTGAGGTCAACCCAACCACTGTCTAACATTTGAGTGGGCTGGAAGATCGTCACCGTCCCGTCAGACCACGGAACACATTCAGACCCACCCTAAGATATCACTTCAACAATAGGAGTTTGTCGGATGCCTCAGGCCCACTCAGACCCTATCGAGCTCCGGACAGCCAGGTCTACACTCGCGGTATCTCCGGCAGCCGGTGGCTCTATTACGCGCTTCTCGTCAACCCATAATGGGGCGACCTTCGATTGGTTAAGACCGGCACTTCCCGGAGCGGTCGAAAACCGGGACCCTGGATCAACGTCAAGCTTTCCAATGGTGCCGTTTTCAAACCGGGTCACAAATGGAACGTTTTCTTTCAGAGGGCAGCAGGTCGAGCTATCCCAAGAGTTTCGTTCTGGGCCACACGCTATCCATGGCCACGCCTGGCGGCAACCTTGGAATATTGTGTCCCGGTCAGACGACACTCTGGTCATAGACTATAGTCACCCAACCGGTTCTTGGCCATGGCCCTACCGAGCCCAGCAGACCTTTACTTTGACCGACACTCACCTCCGAGTACGATTCGCGGTAACCAACGAGAGTTCATTACCTATGCCAGTCGGATTTGGGCTTCACCCCTACTTTATCCGCACCAAACAGGCCAGGCTGTGGACAGAGGTTGAGCGTATGTGGCGGGTGAACCAAGCAGCGGTTCCTGGTTCTCTGATAGCTCCACCTCCTGAACTAAGTTTCACTGCTAGCGGCCTGAATCCTAACGTGACAGTCCTCGACAACAACTTCATCAGCTTCGGCGGCCGCCTGCGCATTCAATGGCCCGAGTGGCATGCTCAACTCGACGTTACAGCCGACCCGATTTACTCTTGTCTCGTCATTTACACACCAGAGAATCAGGATTTTTTTTGCGCAGAACCCGCCACCAACTGCATTGACGCCTTCAATCTCGCAAGCCAAGGCCGACCCGATACTGGATTGCTCGTGCTCAGTCCCAATGACACTGCCGCTGGCGATGTCACATTCACACCGACCTTGCTTGTCTAAAAGCCGGTGAACTAGGAAGCCCACTTGCCTGACCTGAGTGATTTCCCCAGAATTCAATCAAACCCTGGACGTAATGTTCCCTTGTCTCGAGCAACCTCTAACAAGGTCGGATAAAATTGTACAAAAGTCCGCTCAACGGCCGTATGGTCGGTATGACAGGTCACACAACGGGCAACTCTTTCTCCCGTCAGAGGTTCCGCTACATCCCGCAAGGCTCCGGCTCTCCCAAAATCAAAAAAAGCCCACCCGTCAGGAAACCGTGAGTCCTTTACTTCAGCCTCAAGGCTAACCAACTCTGCCTGAAATCGACCAGCCCGGTTAATCGACACCTCACCAGCTGCTGCCCTAATTTCGAGGATAAACATGGTGCCATCGGGCCAAGTCCCTGTGTCTAGGAATGAACTATAAGAACTGCGATTCACGAACACGTTCTGAAAACGTTGAGTTCGCGTTTCAGCTCCGGCGAAATCTCTCGCTTCAGACTCGTAGGTCATCCCTAACCCTGAGCTTAAAAACTGCCATTCTCGATAATCATTGGGACGGACCAGTGTCGTCCCATTTTGATATTTGGGACCATCCGGCGTTCCAGTTTGGGCACTAATCCCTGCCACCGTAACCGCAACCAACGCTACTAGCACTACCCGAGTAATCTTGATTTGACTGTGTCTAGACATAGCATTTATCTCAATCTTTCAACACGTAAAACATCGCCCTCGGGGACATGCCTACAGCTGTCGACGCATGAGCCGTACCCGCAGGAAAAAACAATAAATCCTCAGGGAGGTAGCTGTTAAGCTGTTCAAAACCATCTGGTTCTCGGGTTTTTAATTTTCCGCCCTCGATAAAGATAACGACAGTATCACGGCCATGAACGTGAAAAGTGTCTTCCGCTTCAGGCCAACGAGTGTCCCAGACAGTAACCCGTGAATTATCCAGTTCAATCTCAGCCTCGGGCCTCGGGAAGGCTGTTCTCAAACCTCCGGGAATCTCGCGATGCTGTCCCGAATATTCCTTGATGTCGACCATAAGAGAATGCCGCTCAGGGGTGCCAATTCCCTCCTCCTTGTGCGTTACTCCTTTGCCCTGAAAAAACACCCAAGGAACTTCAAATGGTTCATGATTGGCCGTAAAAGTTCCGTCTAATCGGGTGACCCTCAAAGGCCCCCAGCGAAAGAATACCCCTGTCATGTCGTAACGATGACGATGGTATGGCTGAGGCACTCCATCAGGCCAAGTTGCATCCCAGACGATAACCCGTTCATTTTCGAGCAATTTGGTAGTTCCGGGCCTGGGAAATGCATGAGGATAATCTTGGGCTATCAGTGTTCCGGCACAAGCCCACGTCAATCCTCCCACCACCACTAGACTAAAAACTCTCATCGCCCCCCCCCTTCTCAAGAACGATGATATACCTAGGGTGGCATCAGCAGGAGGATCCAATGCTTCGCAGCCTCTTTGCATTCGCACCAATGGTAGCGGCCTCAATGGTCGTCGTTCTATTGATTGATCCCCCCGCCTTGACCCCTGCGGAGCGGATTCCAACATTGCATGTGCTCAATCGTGGCAACAGATCGCTTGCAACCCAAGACCTACATCGAGCTATCGCCCTAGGGGAAAAGGCCCCCCCTCCCTTATCTGTAATTCCACGAGTGCATACCACCACCGAAGCTCAACCATCGAGAGAAGCCGCTGGGGTTCTCTATACCCCCTTCCAGCGGGTCGCCTGGGCTGCGTACCGACGCCAGTTGATCAACCATCCCCTGACTTCGACCGAAGTACCGATATGGCTCTCGGCCCCGGTCGTTTATCTAGCCCTACGATACCCACCCGGAGCACTAACCATCCCGACCCTTGCTCTTGTCCCTGCCGGATCATCTACCTGTTGCAGTCACCCTCAGCCAACATTGCTACGACCTATTTGGGTCACCGCAGAGATCGAACCAATCAGGCGTTTCGGTGCCCCGGTTCCATTTCCAGACCTTGGCCTCGTAGCAGCCTACCCCCAGGACCTGCTCGAGAACGTGATCGATGGTTTTGTTGATATAGATGTTGTCGGGTTCTACCGGCACGAGAGTGCCGACGGGCTAACCAGCACGGAAATGCGCGGTCGAATCAGCCGAACCGACCTTGAAACTTTGTACTAGTAGTGCGTAGCTCTCTTCAACATTTGAATCTGTTGCTCCCCAAAAGCCACTTAAGGCAAGTTTAGACAACTTCTCCAAACAGGCCGAAAATCATCCGGTGGCACAAACAACGGACACTCAAACCAAATCAGTCTGTGGACGTCGACCCACTACTGGGCTGGATACCAGGGTCCTTCTCGAAACTCGATCCCAGTATCCACTATCGCTCTCTTGAAGGCCTCAATTGTACCTGGGGTGTCCTGTCTATCGGCAGGTGGATTTCCTTCTCGATTGCCCACCCAGCGGGCCATTGGATTATTGTAATGATTGAGATAGACAACATTTGGTGAAAAGGTTTTTACACATTCGGCGAGCGGAATCGGTCGCATTCGATCCACTGGCAGGTTCATCGGCATAAACGCGACATCAATATTCTCGAGAGCCTGGATCTCAGGGACACATTCACCCACCCCAGCAAAAAAGAGCCTTTTCCCCCCAAGAGTCACAACATAACCATTCGCCTCGCCTCGTGGATGGAAAGGGCTACCCGGTGTCATATCGTAAGCTCCGATAGCCTCAACTCTAATATCCGCAAACACTCCGCTCTCACCGTTCGATAAGACACTGCCGTCTCCAAATCGTGCGTAGGCTGTCTCCGTCAACACGACCGGCGCGTCCTGTTTGCGCAACTGTGCGATCGCCCCTGGGTCGAGATGATGTCCTGGGTCGTCTGTCACCAAAATCAGATCAGCAGGCTTGGCTGAACTTAGGTCGCCAGCACTCCAAGGATCTACGTGGATAACCAGACCAGCGTGCTCGACCTGCACACTGGAATGAATAATTGGGGTGATGATGATGTCACCTCCCTCAGCCGCGATGTGACTAGAGCCTTGTGCCAACGCGAACGGGGACACGAACAGGACACCCACAATAGCCAAACTGAGCACTCGCATAGAAAACCTCCCCTTCTCCGATTATCTCTAGCGGACAAACCACCCGGACGATACTACTAATCTCCTGCATCCACCAGCCTTAGACCACAACATACTGTTAAGGTCTAAAGGCGTTCACTAGCAGCGCGCCAATCCTTAGCCCACTCCTCGAAACTCGTAATCCCGGTTAACAAGGCTCTATCTGGAAGGAACTCGTGCACCTCAGCCAGATTTTTGACTTGAGAATCGCTCACCCGTCGATAAATATGTTCCGGTCCCAGTTCTTTGGGATGAGATAAGCCCATCGCTCCCAGTAACTCCAAAAGGCTTCCCACAGTTCCACTGTGGTAGCGAGTAACACGTGGAGTCTTATCTAAAACACTGAGTCCATGCACTAGAGCCCTATTCTGAGTCGTAATACCGGTTGGACAGTGATCCGAGTTACATCGAAGTGCTTGAATACAACCCAAGGCAAACATCATGCCACGTGCAGACACGCACAGGTCAGCACCCATAGCTATTGCACGGGCCATATCAAAACCGGTAAGAATCTTGCCTGCTGCAATGACTGTTATCTGGTCACGCAACCCCACACCTTTCAGGGCATTGTGCACCAACATCCAACCATCACGTGCCGGCATACCTAATGAATTAGCAAATTCCAAAGGAGCCGCCCCGGTGCCACCCTCTCCTCCATCCACCGTTATGAAATCAGGAGTCACGCCTGTAGAGAGCATCGCTGTGCACAAAGCCAAGAACTCCACTCGTCGCCCCACGCACAACTTGAATCCAACCGGCTTTCCGCCAGACAAATCACGGAGGCGCCCAATAAACTCAAGAAGTTCTTCTGGACTCGAGAAGGTCGAATGACCTGGTGGTGACACAACCGTCTTCCCTTCCGGCACCCCACGGATTCTTGCGATCTCTGCGGTGACCTTGGCTCCCGGCAACACTCCTCCATGACCAGGCTTCGCTCCTTGCGAGAGTTTAATCTCGATCATCCGCACAGCGCCTTGGCTCGCTTGATCACGGAAAAGCTCGGGATCGAAGCTCCCGTCACGGGTGCGACATCCGAAATAGCCTGTCCCGATCTGCCAAATCAGATCACCTCCAGGCTGGAGGTGATAGGGCGAGATTCCACCCTCACCAGTGTTGTGGGCAAACCTCCCAACCTTCGCACCGCCGTTGAGCGCCAGCACCGCGTGGCTCGATAACGACCCGAAACTCATCGCGGAAATGTTCAGCAACGAGCTAGAGTAAGGCTTGCGACAATCCGGACCACCAATCAATATGCGAGGAGTTTCCTCCGGCGGTCGAACCGGTGTCAACGAATGGGCCGCCCACTCGTAACCGATCCCATAGACATCCCGTTGGGACCCAAAAGGCTGAGTCTCTAGTTCACCCTTCGCTCGCTGGTAAACGATGTTCCGAAGCTCTCGCTCAATTGGAAATGCATCGGTATTGAGTTCAATGAAATATTGCTGAATTTCCGGCCGCACAGCCTCAAATAGATAGCGTCCTCGACCAATGATTGGGAAATTTCGGAGAATGGCATGTTTCCGCTGCAGGCTGTCGTAGAATCCCAGCAACAATAACGGGCCTATTACAGCCAGGACCCAGAACGCAGCGGAAGCATAGAAGGCCCAAATGGCCACGCCCACAAGAACAAGGGCTCCCACACAGTAAAACCACCGACGTATCACCAGACCATCATCACACAGAACCAAGCCTTGCCCAACGGTTGAAAAGCTATCCTTGCCGGATGAACAATCCGGCACGCCTCCTTGAAGGAAGGTGTCCTCTACATTTTTGTATACAGATTCAAGGAAATTGGCTGCCGTCACACTTCGTTGGAAGGACGAGCTGGACCTTATAGACCAAACAGCATTGACTTACGTTTTAGACTATTTGTGACCCCATACCTTCATTTATGACTTTCCTGCTGCGCACTCGCCACTTCGGCTACCCCTACCTATCCAGCATCAGGGGATATTCTTAGACCAAGCCTCCTTGGTTGTAAGGCCGCCCAAGCTGGCAAACCGTTGTTCTTAAACGATGTAACAACACATAGTGCATGTCACGCCGTCAGCCGGATAGACCCTCAAGTGGTGCCTGGGCAGACCCGAATACCTCTATCTCAACTCCCATACGCTGCAATAAACCCAAGTGGATGCTAGCCAAGTCTGTCGCCTCTCCATGCTCCAAAAATCGACCAGTTCTGATTGTTCCACCACCACCACCCGCCAAGAGTGTCGGAAGGTGCTTGGCGTCATGCTCGTTCCCATCACCAAGAGTAGCCCCGTAGACAACCATACTGTTATCGAGCAAAGTACCGCCATTCGGTTCAACAACTGACTGTAATCGCCCAAGAAGATAGGCAACTTGTCTATGATGCCAGCGGATCACTTCTGCATACATCGCCCGCTTTTCATCTACAGATTCCCAGGCCGTGACACCATCATCGTCCTCAGTTTGACCTGAAGCATTTTTATAGTGAGACAGGGCGTGCCAGGTACCCTTCACATCAGGAATAAAATTGAAATATCGATTGGACTGGCCATGATCCAACATAAGGGTCGCCACCCGTGTCGCATCTGACTGAAAAGCCGCAACCATGAGATCCATCATCAACCGCATGTAGGACTCGTGTTCATCCGGTATCCCAGGCGTTGGCGTAGTCAAGGTATCACTCAGGGCACGATCATCCCGCATTTCACTGGACCGACGTTCTGAAAACTCGATCCGTCTTTCAAGGGCTCGAATGGATTCAAAGTACTCATCCAACCGACTCCGATCAGCCACACTCACATAATTCTCGAGCGACCTAGCGTCAGCCAACACCGCATCCATGACGGAACGGTTCGTAGCTCCACCTGACGGAGGACGAAACATACGATTGAACACCGCCCTCGGCTCAACTTCTCGCGACATGGGGCGATCCGGGGCTGACCAAGAAATCGCATTACGGGGCAGAGAATTTGAAAAAAACCCTTCCCCCTTCAACGAAAGCTCCAAAGATGGCAACAGCGTTTGGTCCCGAAAGTAGCGCGCTGCCACCTGGTCGGCAGATACTCCACCAGCGTTAACTGCTCGCCGGTCATAGTCCCCTCCAGTCAACCATGTGGGCGGTCCACCCACGTGACCGTTACCCTCAGGGGTCCAGATATTGCTTGGAATTAAGATATCGTCCTTGAATGGGTCGAGCGGTTTCATCCATTCATTCAACTTCAAAAGCTTCCCACCGTAACCAGTCTCGGCCGGATACCAAGTGCCCCTCGGTATGCCATTGGGAAAGTACAAATATGCAAGCCTACTTCGGCTGCGGTTCGCCCTTCCAAATCCCTGAACTGCGGAAGCCGAAACCGCCGGCATGACGTCTAGCAACGGCAGTGCTACCGTGGCACCAAGCCCTCGAAGCACCGCACGACGAGACAGATCGGCAAAAGGCATCAATTGGACTCCTGTGAAGGATTTTTCTTGTACCGGAACGGATAACTAGTCACTATCTCACGCAACAACGTCTTAAACAGATACCCTTCTTTTTCAAGGGTTCCAAGAATGCTGTGAAGCGCCGGTTCATCGAAATATTCCAGTTGGCGGCCCAAGGCGTAAGCAAGCATTTTGGCACTCACCTGTCTAACCAAGTCGCTATGCCTAGTTTCGAGAAGCGCACGCTTCAATCCGGCTGGACCCGTGAACGAGGTTCCATCAGGAAGCAACCCAGCTGCGCCAATTAATCGATGGGTGTTCTTGTAGAAACGAAGCACTGGTTCAGGACTAGTCTCAGTCTGAATCTCAACGGTTTCATCTGCCTCGGTTGGGTCTTCGACACGCTCCCGTGAATGGTAACTGTCTCGCCAGCGGCCAAAGTAATCAAAATTCTCGAGACTAAACCCTATCGGGTCGATCTTGCTGTGGCATGTGCGGCAGGTCTCATTGCGAGCATGCATTTCCAGCTTCTCTCGGAAACTGAGTCCCCGCAGGTCAGCGACCTCTTCACTCAACACACCAGCATTGGGTGGTGGCGGAGGAGGTGGAGTCCCAAGCAATACGTCGAGGACGTAATTACCCCGCTTCACTGGGCTCGTGTCTTTATAATTCGACGTAACTGCCAAAACACTAGGCTGTCCTAATACCCCCCCTCGATTGGGATCCTCAAGCAACACACGCCGCATGTGGTCTCCCCGGATGTCCTCCATCCCGTAGAGGGTCTTCGCTAGCTCTTCATTGACATAAGTGTAGTCTGCGTCGATCAACGTCTTAATAGGCCGATTGTCACGAAGAAGAGACAGGAAGAACAGGGACGACTCATCTCGCATCGCCGTCATTAACGACGCGGTACACCAAGGGTTGTCGATCGGATCCAGCCAAATCCTGGTTCCTACATGCTGGAACCCTAACCACTGTGCAGCAAAGATACTACCGAGAGTGTCAGAGCGCCTGTCATTCAGCATTCTGGCAACCTGCTCTTCGAGTGTAGTCTCCTCACTGAGCAGCCCTTGTTCCGCCAGCTCAAACAGTTCATCATCCGGCATAGATGCCCAAAGAAAATACGACAGCCTGGATGCTAATTCCCAGTCGTTTACCGGAAAAGGGTCGCTACCGGCCTCACCAGCCTCAACCCGTAATAAAAATTTCGGCGAAATCAAAACGGCCTGAAGCACTTGTTTGATTGCAGACCGATGGACGAGTCCAGCGCTCCGTCCGGATAGATATTGCGCAACAGCCTCACTCACTTCGTCCTCGCTTGGCGGCCGACGGTAACTCCGTAAGAGAAATCTCCGCAATACAACTCCGGCTGCATCGGCTTGACTTAGCTCTCCCCCTGGCTCCACAACAAACACCAAACTATGCGAGCGGAGATGAGTCTCTGTAATTGGCTGATCGGGAAGGGCCAGTTCCACCACACCCTCAGCAACAGCTATGTAGCGTTCCATCAAAGCGGGCTGTAGAAAAAGAGTGTTCGCCGAATTTTCAAACCCGCTCGAACCCGTGAGTTCGTCGGGAAGCCGGTCCGTCAAATCGAAGTCGACACCAAAGAGATCACGAATCGTGTTGTTGTATTCCGTGTGCGTCAAGCGGCGCATCAACTCAAAGCCAGGATCATCAATCGCTGAATAATCAAAGTCCTCAATATCTCGATATAACAGACTTACCATCCGGTCTCTAATATCTGGCGATGGTTGCCGTGCATTCGCTGGAGGCATTTTGCCCTCTGCTAATACCTCTCTAATCCGTTCCCAGGTCTGTTTGTTCCTTACTAATGGGCGCTGCACCACCAAGGTCGACAAGTTGATGCCTGCAGTCTGGGTCTCTGACCCATGGCAGCCAAAACAATACTCCTCGATGAGTGGCGTGATCTCATGAGGCGCAGTACCCACCTG